>Ga0316231_1005323_pt1 | contig 10295 bp, 10 predicted proteins | sample TBH18027metaG_FD_206002 | JGI IMG/M metagenome (GOLD analysis project Ga0316231, IMG submission 206002) | Freshwater microbial communities from Trout Bog Lake, Wisconsin, USA - TBH18027 | ecosystem: Environmental > Aquatic > Freshwater > Lake > Hypolimnion/Profundal zone | place: USA: Wisconsin...
ACCTCAAATCAGATGGCAGAACATGGCGTCGCGCAGCTTTGGCTCGAACCAGGTGCTCTTGGGCGGCATGATGCCGCCGGCATCGGCAATGCTCATCAAATCTTCGATGCTGGTCGGAAACATCGAGAAGGCGCAGGCGTATTCGCCACGGTTGACCAGCTTTTCCAGTTCCCCCGTTCCCCGGATGCCGCCGACAAAATTAATGCGCTTGCTGGTGCGCGGATCGTCAATGCCGAAGACCGGCGCCAGCACATGTTTTTGGAGCAGTGTCACGTCGAGGCTTTCAATCGGATCCTGCGTGGTGGTGAACTGCGGTTTCACCCGCAGCGTCCGCCATTGATTTTGGAAATAAAAGCCGAATTCGTGCTTGCCCTGGAGCGCGGGCGGTCCGCCCGCGGGTTGCAGCGTAAAAACTTCGCCCAGCCGCTGCAAAAGCTGTTCCGGCGAATGGCCGTTCAAATCCTTCAGCACCCGGTTGTAGGGCAAAATCTGCATCTGATTGTGCGGAAAAATCACGGCGAGAAATTGCCCGCTGTGGCCGGCACCGTGACGAGATTGGAAAACCCGCGCCGCCGCCGCGCTGCGATGATGTCCGTCGGCAATGTACAGAAACGGAATCCGCGCGAACTGACTTTCCACGAACTTGATTTCATCCGCGCTGGACAGGGTCCAGGATGTGTGCCGGACGCCGTCCTGGGCGGTGAAATCCACCGCCGGCGGCCCGGCAATTTTCTTCGCCACAAAGGCGTCAAACTCCGCCACGGCGCGATACGTCAGGAAGACCGGCCCGGTCTGCGAATTGAGCGCCTCGATGTGGCGGACGCGGTCGTCTTCCTTGTCCGGGCGGGTCAACTCGTGTTTTTTGATGAGGTTCCGCTGGTACTCCTCGCAACTGGCGGCGGCGACGAGGCCGATCTGCGCGTGGGCGCCCATGATTTGCCGGTACAGATAAAACCCGGGCTGGCCGTCCGGCTGCAGCGCGTCTTGCGCGATGAGCCGCTGAAAATTTTCCCGGCCCTTGGCATATACCGCGGGCGCATACAAATCCGTGCCCCGCGGCAGGTCGATTTCCGGTTTGCTGACATGGAGGAAGCTCAAGGGGTTGCCGGCGGCAACCGCCTGCGCCTCGTCGGACGACATCACGTCGTAGGGCAGTTCGCAAATCTGGGCGGCAAGTTCGGGTTTCGGCCGCAGTGCGGCAAAGGGTGTTAATGTGGCCATAAAAAGTGCGCCGTGAAGATACGTTTGCGGCCGCCTAAAGGCACGCAGAATTTCTGGTCACGGCGCGGCGATCCATTCGGCGTGAAATTGCTTGAGGGCGTCCAGCATGAACTGGACGGCAATCGCCGCGAGCAGCAAGCCCATGATCCGGATGGCGATGCTCATGACGATGGGGGTCAGCCAGCGGGCGCCGCGGACCGCCAGCCGGAAAACCAGGTAACTGGCCGCCGCCACTACCACGATGCAGCCATACAGGGCGAGGTGCTGCGGGATCGTCCGCGCCTCGTTTTGCAGCAAAATGGTCGTGGAGATTGCGCCGGGGCCGGCGAGCATGGGAATGGCCAGCGGCGTGACGGCGATCTCGTCTTTCGCCGTGCCGGCCTGTTTTTCCTCATGCGTTTCCTGCACGCGCGAGCGCTGCACGCGCAACATGTCCAGCGCGACAATGAGCAGCACAATGCTGGCGGCGATTTGAAACGCGGGCATCGTGATGGCGAAGATTTTGAAGATGATCGTACCGGCCACCGAAAAAGCCAGCAGCACCGCCGCCACGGTGCCGCAGGCCACTTTGGCCGTGCGCAAGCGCTGCGCGGGCGTGTCGTTGGGCGTCATCGCCAGAAACGCCGGCACCGCAGCCAGCGGGTCAACGATGACAAACAAGGAACTGCCCGCGAGCAGGATGTATTCACTCAGACTCACCGCCGAAATTAAGGGGCACACCAGTACGGAAGTCAAATGAAGAGCGCCGGGCGGAAAATTTGAAATTTGGAGTTTTAAATCCGAAATCTGAAATCCGGAATCCGAAATTTCAAATTTGAAACAACATTCAACATTCAACATTCAACGCCCAACTTCCACCAAGTGCCGCAACTGGTGTTTGGTGTTCCATGGATGTTGGATGTTCGATGTTCGATGTTGGCTGTTGGCTGTTCGATGTTTTGGAGAATCACGGTCTGGGCCTCCTCACGTCGGCGGCCACAGAGGGACACGCCGAGCAATGCTCGGCGCTCCCGCGCCGCGATCCTCAATGTTCACTTATCTCCTGGAGGGGGCGGCGGGGGACCATGTTGTCCACCAGGCCCACCTTGTCCCCCGGGGCCGCCTTGATCGCCGCCGAAGCCACCTTGGCCACCTGGGCCTCCGCGTTCATGGCCTCCGCCTGGACCGCCAAAGCCGCCGGGCCCACCTTGTCCGCCCGGACCGCCTTGACGACGGGGCGGGCGCATTTGTTCCAGTTGTTTCATCTGGTCGGCCGTCAGGATCTTCGCCAGTTTAGTTTTCGTGTCCGTTTCGAGCGCGGTCAGTTGCTTCTGTTGATCCGCGGTCAGATTGAGTCTCATCTGTGCCCCCGGAGGCAGCAGATGAAACCCGCCTTGAACGGGGCCGCCCGGGCCGCCGCCCATTTTGTCCGAACCAGGACCGGCGGGTGGCGGCTGCGCACCCTCAGGCGGCGGAGTGTTGTCTTGGGCCGAGAGGAGGCAGGTTGAAGCGCCAAGTGCCAGCGCCAGGAGGATGAATTTAGTTTTCATGTTATGTTTCAGTTGTTTACCACGTTTGCTGGCACTCGCCGTCCGCATCGCCTGGATGCGGCAAAGAATCCGGTTTGAGTGCCTAAAGAACGGTCGTTTCGCCCTGGCTTATGCCTGAATTCTGGCGGACGATGTTCTTTATCATGGTGGCAGCTTACACGAGCACACCTTAAGACAACGTGAAGCACTAGCCCGGATATTTCGCTGCTGGTGCGACGGTCGCAAATCCGGCGTACCGCAGGTTTTCCAAACCGATACAGCAGACTTGGAAGTCTGCGGTACGGGATTGCCTAAAATATGCGGACTAACGCGGGTAATCGCGCCACAGCCATTCCAGCGCCTCGGGCAGGGATTGCAGTTTGACGGCCCGATCGGTGTGCCCGGCGTTGCGGGCGAAAACAAACTGATAGTGATAGCCCTTGGCCGCCAAGACCTGGGCCATGTTTTCGTTGGCGACCACCCAATCGTGCATTTGGTCGCGCATGACGTTGGGATTCAGGAGATCGCGGTCGCCGACCTCCAGCCAGATCCGCAACGGCTTGGCGGGAGTGTTCCGAATCAAATGTTCATGAAATTCCCAGGCGCCGTGCGGAGTGTCGGCGCTGGGCGGCCACTGCTGGTTGACGTAGGTGCCGGAATAAGTCAGGACGCGATGGTAAAGCTCGGGATGATACCACGCCATGATCAGCGCGCACGAGCCGCCGGAACTGCCGCCCATCGTCCCGCGGCCCTCGGGATTCCGGGTTAAGGTCACGTGGCAGCGCTGTTCCACGAGCGGCAGCACCTCCCGCTCGACAAACTCCGCGTAGCGCCCGGACATCGTGTCGTATTCCAACCCGCGCTCGCTGCCTTGGGCGTCGCCGCTGCCATTGCCAATCGAGACGGCCACCATCAACGGCAAACGGTGCTGGAAAATGAGATTATCCACGGTGGTGAACAGGGCACTATCGGGTCCATCCGCTCCGACCATGAACGGAGCGGCGGCGCTGGGGACGTAGGCATTGGGCACATAAACCGCCAGTTGGCGGGTATAGGGCGCCGGATGGCTGGTGGTCACCACCAGTTTGGCCGGGTTGGCGGGATCTACTGTGCCAAAAGTATTCGGCTCGCGCGCGATGCCGGGATAGATTTTGCTGTCCGCCGAACTCATGGTGAAGTGATATACGATGCCATGCAGCGCATTGGAGACCGTTTCGGGCGCGCGGCTGTGCGTCGCGCCGAGAATGAAGTTGCCATCGGCATCCGCCGATGGAACGGTGCCGTCGGGCAGCTCCGTGGCCGCGACGTAGCCGGGCGTGTGGGGATCGCGGGTGGGGGGCGTGGGGCGCGCCGGGCGGGCCGTGACCGTGGCCGGCGGCGGAGACGTCTGGGCTGGCACCGAAAGCGCGTCCACCAACACCGCCAACACCGCGCCGAGCAGTGCGGCCTCGCGAATAATACAAGCAGTTTTCATTTAATATCGTATCTTAAGCCTAATGCCTTTCGGAAATTCCAAGCTAGAATCCCAACGGGATTCCATCTTTCAGCCTGGGGTTGCGACGACTTGTCTCGCCGTTGCAACGCAAACAGGAGGAGCTACCCTGGGCAAAGGCCCCAACTACGACCTACCCCACCGGGGTTGCATCTTCCCCACGATTTGCCGCCAATAGGAATTTCCGAAAGGCATTAATCCCAGGTCGGAGGAATGCCTATCCGGTCATAAATTTAACATCACTGGTGACGATCAGCCAGCATAATGGGAGGGGATTTGATCCGCAAATCACGAATGCCAAAATCTAAAATGTCCATGGCGGTTCAAACAATGTAGGCGTGGAGAAACACTCAGGTTCCTCGACGATTGTCATGGGCAAAGCGGGCTCACCTCCTCCCTAAAGAACAGAGCTTTCCTTCTCAAAATCCGTTTGCCTCTTCTCTCATCCTGTCTTCTCAAGGTTGGAAAGGTTAACAAATCGTCTGCATGGCGCGGTCGCGGAGCGCCCGAGGACATTAGCCAGACACGCCAGTGTCTGGTACGACAACGCCCAGTTACATTCCGTCCTGAAAGGACGGTGGACTTGCCTCTGGCAATGGGTGATCACCGCGTCCGTTCGCGATCGTCATGGCGACGCTATCGGTTGTCCCTTCAGGACCGGTGATTGTTAGGCCCTGTTTCAGTGATTCCCAAACCGTTCTTTTGCGTGAAGACACTCGTCACAAATGTAAACTCGCTGACGCTTCCAAGGCCATGGACTCGGAATGTAGTCCCCGCCGGCGTTCGGGAAAAGCTTCGAACGCGCCTCAGCGTAGGGAAAAGTCGGAAGCATACAACCGCCCCAAGCGGGCTCTGTGGTGGACCTCATCGTCGTGTGGTGAACCTCGCAAATGTTCGACGGGCCACGCGCATCGTGAAGGCAGCAGCATCCTGTCAGCGTAACTGCTATTAGTGTGATGGTGAGAAATGGAAACATGTACGCGTAGAAGCCTGACGACCCAAGAGCCGAGCCGAGCCGGATTTGTGGTTCACGCCAACCAGGTTCATCTTGGTGAATACAGGTATCCGTCCGGCTCTGATTCCGGCGATAGGGTCGGCGTATCGGTCGTACACAAATCATCTGGAATTAAGTGCTCGCGCATAAATTTGCATCGTGACAAACCACATTGCGAATCCCCACAAAACTCCGCCGACCAAGCAAATGCCTAGTATGAAATACCACGACAGCGCCTCCTCCTTTCGCGAAACGTGGTCAAAGATAATGCCGACGAGGCTCATAGGAAGCCCCCAACCAAGCACGCCGCGAACAAACACGAAATGCCAAATGCCGCGCTGTTTGATGCGCTCCCATCTGGCCAACCGTAACTGTCGAATATCACTCATGGCGAGATACGCCTACTCATTATTCAACGACGACCGGATCGTTGAGTGAAACCGGTCTTTCCACCGCAAGCAAAAATTGCAAATTGTTCATATCAAACTACTTGGTAATTTATTAGATCATCGCTGGATCGTTTATTGGATCACCTTATTACCCGGACCAAAATTTTGCAAGCCCCTATTTTTGAGGCCACTGTTCATTTAACATCCAGCGACGGATCGTTTATTGAAACGCCTGCATTGGGTTTTCGTCATTCCGGTTTTGCAGTTCCCCAGGGAAAAATTGGTTCTATCCGCGAAACGGTTTTGTTGCGATAATGGAAGCCATTATTAATCGTGCATATTTCATCCGCCATATTTGATTGCAGCGCGCCGAACTTGGACGCGTGCCCGGACGAGTCGCTGCCGGAGTTCGCTTTCATCGGGCGCTCGAACGTCGGGAAATCCTCTTTGCTGAACCTGCTGGCCGGCCAGGCTGGCTTGGCGCGCGTCTCGCCCACGCCGGGATTCACCAAGCTCATCAACTTTTTCACTATCAACCACCGGTGGCGGCTGGTGGACTTGCCGGGCTACGGCTTTGCGGAAGGCGCGAAGAAGGACAGCGCGCGGTTTAATCAGGCAGTGGCGCGCTATTTGCAGCAGCGCCCGAATCTTTGTCTGGTCTTTACGCTGCTGGATTCCGGTCTGGCGCCGCAGGAAATGGACCTGGCGTTCGTGGAATGGCTGGCCCGCAATGCCGTGCCCTTCGTGCTGGTCTTCACCAAGACCGACAAAGAGACGCCGGCGGCGGTTCAAGCGAATATCGCGGCGTTCACCGCAGCCATTGCCGGATGGTTTCAGCAGCCACCGGCGGTGTTCACCTGTTCCGCGGCGAAGAATGAAGGTCGGCAGGAGTTGCTGGGGGTGATAGCGGAGGCGATTTCGGCAATTCAGGCCGAAGAAGAATCTGGCGCGGAACCTTCCGGAAATGTCCCCGCCCCGAGCCGCCATGCCAAGCCGGCCAATAAGAAGCGTCCCGACCTTCAGCGTCCTTGGTGAAATACGGCCAAAATGCAAAAACCGGAGCCGTCGGGCGGCGGTCCGGTTATGCACGGGCTGAAAATTGAATCAATAGCGCTCGCGGCGTTCGCCGCCACCACCACCTGCGAAACGATCGCCACGGGGCGGACGTTCTTCCCGCGGGCGGGCGACGTTCACCAGGATCTTGCGGCCTTGGAATTCCTGATCGTGGAATTGCTCGATGGCTTTCTGCGCTTCCTCGGGGGTGGCGTATTCCACGAAGGCAAAACCGCGGGAACGGCCGGTCATTTTATCGAGCATGAGGTTGACCGAGGTTACCGCGCCCGCCTGGGCGAAGTGCTTCTGCAGGTCGTTTTCCCCCGTCTGAAAAGGCAGGTTGCCGACGAATAATCTGGCTTGACTCATAGTTGATGGAGACGCTCAAAAAAACGAGTGGGAGGACTGCATCGGCAGGATCACTGAAGGTCGTTTCGACTTGCTGTTCACGGACCATTCTGTCGGACTGACACCGTCACTGTTCATTCTTTGAACGAAACATTGGGATTTTTTAGCAAAGCCGCCGGGAATGTCAACCGGCAAGTTTTATTTTTTACTGCTGCATTCTTGTGTGTTTTGGCATGTCTTTTGGTGTTTTTTGGGGAATTTTAGCCGCAGAAGGACACCGATGCTGGATCACGGATCATGAGCCGAAGGGGGGTGAAGGGAGGGGATGGCAGGGCGGATGCATGGCGTGAAATTTTCTTGGGTTGAATTTAGGTGGATTCACTGGGATTTGGTCGGATCGGCATGTAGAAAAGGTGAAATCAGGAGGTGATGCATGATCCGCCGTTGCCTAGCATAAAACAAAGCATAAAACAAAGGTTGGTCAAATTGACAGCTTTTGGTTATATTGTTCACGCATTACTAAAGAATATTAATAAATATCTCGTGAGTATATGAAACCGCGCAGGCAATCCGAAGGTCCCAGAAATATTTCCGGGCAGCGCATTTCGCAGGCCCGGCTTGCCCACCACCCCGAGTTGTCGCAAATAAGCCTGTCGCAATGCCTGGCGACGCAGGGCATCTATCTGGATCAAAGCACCATCTCCCGCATCGAAAGCCAGGATCGTCGCCTCACGGACATTGAACTCCTGTCCATCGCCCGGTGCTTGCACGTGTCGGTCGCGTGGTTGTGCGGGGAAAAGGGCAAAGCGAGGTGAGTTTATCGGCGGTCACGGAACTGCCAACGGCCCAATCACTATTGGCGCGCTCAGGTCCACGGGGCAGACGGAAGAACCGGGGCTGGGACGACTCGTCACCGGGATGGCTGGCCAAAGCTGAAAACGTGAGGATGAGCCGTCCCCACCCCTGATCGCACGGCCAGGAATCGGCCCCGGTTGGCTCGTCAAATCAAGCCGACTCGGTGTCCTATTCCTCGATCAACCCGCGCCGGGCGCCGCCGAGCAGTTGTTCGACGAAGTTGGTGGAATAAACGCCGCGTCGGAAATTTGGATCCTGCATGATGGCCTGCTGAAAGGAGATCGTGGTCTTGACTCCGGTGATGAGGAACTCGTTCAAGGCGCGGTTGGTGCGGTCAATGGTCTCGCGCCGGTCCTTGCCGGTGACGATCAGTTTGCCAATCATCGAATCATAGGTCGGCGGAATGGTGTAACCGGCATAGGCATGGGTTTCCATGCGCACGCCGCGCCCGCCGGGCTGATAGTACATTTCGATGCGGCCGGGGCTGGGCCGAAAATCATCGAACGGATCTTCGGCGTTGATGCGGCATTCGATGGCATGCCCCTTCCAAGTGATGTCGCCTTGGGAATGTTGGAGCGGTTCGCCCATGGCCAGCAGAATCTGGTAACGCACCAAATCAATGCCTGTGACCTCTTCCGTGACCGGATGTTCCACCTGGATGCGCTTGTTGACTTCCAGGAAATAGTAGTTGCCTTGGTCATCCACAATGAATTCCACCGTGCCGGCATTGGTATAGCGCGCCGCTTCGGCGATGCGCACGGCCGCCTTGCCAATCTTGTCGCGCAGCTTGCGGAACTTGTTTTCCAGTAGGGGCGATGGCGATTCCTCGATCAGTTTCTGGTTGCGGCGCTGCACCGAACAATCGCGCTCGCCCAAATGGATGATTTTGCCCTTGTAATCGCCCAGGATCTGGATTTCGATGTGATGCGGATTCTCGATGTATTTTTCGATATAGACGCCAGAATTGCCAAAGGCCTTCTCCGCCTCGGACCGCGCCGTGTAATAGCCTTTAACCAGGGAAATATCATTGTGTGCGATGCGCATGCCGCGTCCGCCGCCGCCCGCGACGGCCTTGATCATGACCGGATAGCCGATTTTTTTGGCGATGTTCAGGGCATCCTTTTCATTTTCGACCGTGCCTTCCGAGCCGGGGGGAGTTTCCACGCCGGCCTTCTTGGCCAGGGCGCGACTCACCGCTTTGTCGGACAACGCGTTCATGGCTTGGGGGCTGGGGCCGATGAACCGGATATTGCAACTTTCGCAAACTTCCGCGAAATGCGCGTTTTCGGAGAGGAAGCCGTAGCCCGGGTGAATGGCGTCCACATCGGCCACTTCCGCCGCGCTGATGATGCGGTCAATCCGCAAATAGCTTTCCGATGAAGCCGCCTTGCCAATGCAAATCGCCTCGTCGGCCATTTGCACGTGCATCGAGTTTGCATCAATTTCGGAATACACCGCGACCGTGCGAATGTTCAATTCCTTGCAGGCTCGGATGATGCGGACGGCAATTTCTCCGCGATTAGCCACCAGAATTTTTTCAAACATGGTTGTATTGACCCCTGGTATCGTTAAATGTTAAAGCATTGAAGCGGTACAGCGTCCGGCGAGCCTCACCTAGAGGTTCACCCGGTTTAGGCAACGAAAGCACTAGTTGGAACGTACCTTGAACAGCGGTTGGCCGAATTCGACAGGTTTGCCGTTTTCGACCAATGTTTGGGTGACAACACCTTTCACCTCGGACTTGATCTCGTTCATGACTTTCATCGCCTCGATGATGCAAACTACTGTGTCTGGACTGACTTCGGTGCCAATTTCCACATAGCTGGCAGCTTCCGGGGAAGGCGAACGATAAAATGTTCCGATCATTGGTGACTTGATGTCCACTTCTCCAGTGTTGACCGGCGGAGCCCCTACCGGCGCTGGCGCAGCCAATGCCATCATTGGAGCAACGGAAGGCAACCCCACCAAAGAACCGGTATCGTCACTTTGATGTGGTGGAGGTACTCCATTTGAACCGCGCTTGAGGCGCAATTTGGAGTCTTTCTCTTCCAGTTCAAACTCCGTTATGGAGTTCTTCTTCATCAAATCAATGATGGCTTTGATGTCTTTTAGTTCCACGGGGCGTTTTCGTTAAAGTTTTGCTAAAAACAAGTTTTTTATTGACGGTTGACAGGCAAACTACAGGCCAACGTCTGAGACCAGTTCAAGCGTGCCTGAATTCTATTTATACCCTATCACTACGTCAAGTCAAAATTCAAAAAAGTTATCCGGCCATTTTTGGTCAATACTTAACTATTTACTACATTCGGTAACGGTAACGGCAGCTTCAAGTCCTAAAATATATGATTTCACGCCAAATCCGCTAATCTGACCGAGACAAACCGGGGCGATCAGCGATGTATGCCGGAACGCTTCGCGTGCATGGATATTGGAAA
>Ga0316231_1005324_pt1 | contig 10294 bp, 9 predicted proteins | sample TBH18027metaG_FD_206002 | JGI IMG/M metagenome (GOLD analysis project Ga0316231, IMG submission 206002) | Freshwater microbial communities from Trout Bog Lake, Wisconsin, USA - TBH18027 | ecosystem: Environmental > Aquatic > Freshwater > Lake > Hypolimnion/Profundal zone | place: USA: Wisconsin...
TGGCGCACCTCAAGCAGGAGGATTCGGTTCCTCAACCAGCGGTTTTGGTTCAACACCAACGCCCGCCGCAGGTGGGTTTGGCGGAGGCGGCTTTGGAAGCACACCTACAGCAACAGCATCCTCGGGGTCAGCAGGGGGTTTTGGATCGGGTTTTAATAGCGGGTCTGGAGCAACACCCGCAACTTCGGCACCGATAGTAGCAGGCTTTGGAGGTAAGAAGGCTCCTCCTCCACAAGATGATCCACCACTATAAAAGGAAATCAAATGAAGAAAATTTTAATTGCGTTAAGTCTTGTAATTTGGAGCATTGTCGGTTTAGAAGTATCTTATGCCGAGGGTGTTGAGAAAATTGTTTGTCATGACAAATTGGACAAAAAGAACCAAGTTGTTAAAGGCAAAGATGGCAAGGCTGTCCAAGAATGTAAAAAAATTAAAGTACACAAGAAATTGGATGGAACTGTAGTACCAACAAAGAAATAATCAGTACTTGACTAGGCAGGCAGTAGGTAGTATAATTAATATATTACCACTGCCTATATTTTTGAATGAGTGATTATTACCAAACCCTGGGCGTCCAAAAAGGCGCAACAGATGACGAAATCAAACGTGCTTTTCGCAAACTAGCGATGAAGCATCATCCTGACCGCGGTGGGGATGAAGCACAATTCAAAAAAATTCAAGAAGCCTACGCTACACTCAGCGATCCACAAAAACGAGCAGAATATGATAACCCTCGTCCACAAATGGGCGGATTTGAATTTAACGGAGGGCCTATGCCTGCCGGAATGGAAGATATTATTTCTCAAATGTTTGGAGGAGCAAATCCATTCTTTGGACACGGGTTTAGACAACCGAGACAGCAACGGAATAGAGATCTAAATCTAGAAACAAGTATTTCTTTAGAAGATGCTTACCTAGGAAAAAATCTTGTTGCGAATATACAACTACCTAGCGGTAAAGAACAAGTTTTAGAAATTAAAATTCCCCCAGGAATGAACACAGGTCAACGACTTCGAGTGTCAGGAGTCGGTGATGATTATATTCCTAATATGCCACGTGGTGATATCTACGTACATATTCATGTTTCTCCTCATCCAGAATTTAGAAGAGAAGGTGACGATCTTTTAAAAGACATTAGTATATCTGTATGGGAAGCCATGTTAGGTACAGAAATAAAATTAAAAACCCTAGATAATAGAGAATTAAACGTAAACATTCCTGCCGGAACACAGCCAGGAACTATAATGAGACTAGCAGGATACGGAATGCCTCATGTAAATGATCAAAGATTTAAAGGTAACATACTATTAAATATCAGAGTCAACATTCCAACAATGCTGTCAGAGACTCAAAAAAATCTTATTAAACAACTATCAACTTAAATATTATTATGTTAAACATTGTAAAATTTCCAGACCCTATACTACGTGAACGTATGCCGGATTTTGATTTTGAAAATCCTATTATGGATCCAAAAGAACTCGAAAGAGAATTGTTGGCCACTATGTTTGCTAACAACGGATTAGGACTGGCCGCAAATCAAGTTGGCATTAGAACAAGAGTATTTGCCATGGGCGACAAGGAAAATTTCTTAGAAGCCAAAGCATTTTTTAATCCTAAGATTATTGCTAACACAGAAGTAATGTTAGACTTGGAGGAAGGATGTTTGAGTTTTCCCGGAATATTTGCTAATATTAAACGTCCATCCGTGATAAAAGTTGAGTATCAAAACGCAGACGGTGAAACACAGCAAGCAGAATTTGGAGGCTATGATTGTAAAGTATTTTTACACGAATTTGATCATTTGGAAGGAATCACATTCCAAGATCGTTTAAGCCCTTTAAAATGGGCCATGGCAGTTAAGAAAAGCAAGTCAACAAATAAAAGGAAATTTAAGTAACCATGATGTTAGAACCAAATAGCAATTTAGAAGCAATCTTTGAACGTGCTGTTAATGTAGCCGTAAAAAATCAGCATGAATATATTACACTTGAACATTTCTTGTGGAGTATGGTTGTTGACGAAAATTTTAATGAAATCCTAAAAAACTATGGAGCGGAAGTTGACGAGTTAAAATCAAATCTTGAAAACTTTATCGATAAAGAATTAAACGACATTAAAACAGAAAAGCCAGAAGTTAAACCCAAGAAAACAAATACTGTAGAACGTATGTTAAACCGTGCGTTTACTCAGGTACTGTTTAGTGGACGTCAAGTAATTGATCCAATAGATTGTTTTATTAGTTTGTTTGCTGAAAAGAAAAGTTTTGCCAACTTCTATATGCGTAAGGCAAAGATTGATAAAGATAGTTTTATCAAATGGATTAATGAAGAAAACGCAAAAGAAGAAGGTGAAGAAGGACAAGAAGGCGGACGCATCCAAGTTCGTGACGGTGACAGAATGCTTCAAAAGTATTGTGTTAACCTAAGCGCCAAAGTCAAGAACAAACAAATCGATCCGGTTATTGGCCGCGAAAAAGAAATTGAAGAAATTCAACTTGTACTTGCCCGCCGTACAAAATCTAATGTAATGATGATCGGTGAACCTGGTGTAGGTAAGACTGCTATCGCAGAAGGTCTTGCTCGTAAGATTTTTGAAGGAACAGTACCTAAGTTTATTCAAAATCATACAGTATATTCATTAGACATCAGTGCTATGATTGCTGGTTCTAAGTACCGCGGAGATTTTGAAGAACGTCTAAAAGGTGTTATCAAAATCTTAGAAAACAAGAAAGATTGTATCTTGTTTATTGACGAGGCACACATGATGAACGGTGCTGGTTCAGCAGGAAGCGGATCTAATGATATGGCTAATATGTTAAAGCCAGCATTAGGCAAAGGTACTATTAAAGTTATTGCTTCAACTACATGGGAAGAATATCGCAAGCACTTTGAAAAGGATCGTGCCCTAATGCGTCGATTCCAACGTGTTACTGTCGACGAGCCTACAGAAGCAGTGGCAATTAAGATTCTTAAAGGTCTTAAGAAGTATTACGAAAAACATCACGGTGTTAAAATTACTAATCAGGCAATTATCGACAGCGTAAAATATTCTGTCAAATATATGACTGATAAGAAGTTACCAGATAAAGCAATTGACCTAATTGATTGTGCCTGTGCTCGTTTCAAAGTCAAAGACGAAGAAGGTGGTGTTGTTGATCACGATGAAATTGTTTTTGAAGTTGCTAAGATTGCTAACTTGTCTGCTGATCAAGTGGCCGCAAAAGAAAATAAGAACTTGCGTGACTTAGATAAGAATATGCGTGGCAAGGTATTTGGTCAAGATGTAGCAATTGAAACTTTGTTAGACAAAGTGTTTATTGCTCAGGCAGGATTAAAATCAATTAATAAACCAGTAGGTAATTTCTTGTTTGTAGGACCGACAGGTGTAGGTAAAACAGAAGTCGCTAAACAACTAGCAACTAACATGGAAGTTCAACTTGTACGTTTTGATATGAGTGAGTTCCAAGAAAGTCATAGTGTTGCCAAATTCATTGGTGCTCCTCCGGGCTATGTTGGTTTTGAAGACAATGCTGGTCAGTTGATTACTAAACTACAAGAACATCCTAATTGTATCTTGTTGTTAGACGAAGTTGAAAAAGCACATCCTAGTGTATTAAATGTACTGTTACAGTTAATGGATAACGGATTTGTTACAGGTTCTAATGGTAAGAAAGCAGACGGACGTCAAGCAATCATTATTATGACCAGTAACTTAGGTGCCGCTGACGCAGAGCGCAACGCAGTAGGTTTTGGTAGTTTAGAACGTGATGGTGATCCTAAAGATGCTGTTGAAAAATTCTTTACACCTGAATTCCGCAATCGTCTAGACGGTGTTATCCGCTTTGGCAAACTTGATCAAATTACAATGATCAAAATTGTTAAGAAGTTTATTGATGAACTAAATGCTTTATTAAAAGAGAAACATGTTCATGCTAAACTAACTACGGAAGCAGTTGAATTTTTAATTGCCAAGGGATTTAATAAGAAAATGGGTGCTCGTCCATTAGGTCGTGCTATCGATGATCTAATTAAGAAACCATTAAGTAAAGAAATCTTATTTGGTAAACTTACTAACGGTGGTATTGTAGAAATTGATGCTGATTCTAAAGAATTAAAAATCAACTATGTTGAACCATTGCCAGTTGACGAAGTGAAAGCACCCGAAATAAATGTGGAAGACAGTACCGACTAAACGTTTATTCTATCGAAAATATCCGTACAAGGTGACTTGTACGATTAAAGGTGGAACTTATGTTGTTCGTTATCCTGTAGAAAAAGGATTGGATCTGGCCAGGAAAGTAAACTCAAGGCCGATCCAATACAGTCTATGGAGTAATAGAAACAGTTCTAAATTTACAGATTCTGATATATCAGATCTAATGAAATTTGCCGATGCTATAGAGCCTTTTAAAACATCAGAAACAACACAACTTAGATGCGAAGGATCAGTTGTACAGTTGTTTACTTCAAGCAAAGATGAGTTAGATAATATTAAAAAAATATTTACTCCGTGGATTAAAGAAATAACAGAACCAGAAACTGATAAGGATCTAAAATTCTTGTTAGGTAGTGATTCTATTAAAGTGTTAGTATCTGCTTATCCTCGAGAGTATTTTAAATTTAAAGTCATTTTAAAGAACACCTTTAAATATGACGAAAAATTAAAGTTTATTTCTTGGATTGCCAAATACTCTAACACCAAAATACTTCCTAGTACCAGTACATTTATGTGGTTGTCAGATCACAAAAGGTACTTACAAGATCCGTTTGTATATGTAGCAGATGAACAAATGCTACTTTTAATAGAACTATACCTGGGTAAAAAGTTAGGTAGGATTGAGGAGTACGTTTTAAAGAGTGATGTAGTATAAATAAGACTATGCCAGCACTAAGTCAATCATTTATATTCCAAGATCTAAACCCAAGTCAAAGTACAGGAACATCTGTAACATATCCGGGGTCTAGCACCACTTCTACGTTTACTAGAGTAAGCGGTCAATACCAAGGTAATGGGTATTTTGGTAGTTCAAACGGTGTTGCTACTGTAGGTTATACTGTATTACCTACGTTTGTAGGAACTTGTACTGTACAAGGAACACTTGCTACAGACCCTATCGATGTTAGTAGTACACAAACTGATTGGTTTGATATAGCCGGAACTGCTATACAGTATAATGCTCCAGGCAGTACAACTACTAATTACGTAAATTTCACTGGAAATTTTGTGTGGGTACGTGGCAAAATAGACATAGCCCTAGGCGGCGTCCAGTTTATTAACTATAATCACTAATCGTTTTTGTCATAAATACTCTACTATTACAAGGATTTAATCTTGTAGTGTCCAGTATTGGATAACAAGGCAAAGAGATTATGAAATTATTTGAATTTTTTGGTAAACCCATCGAAGCACTTAATAGCGATGAAAAGCATGACGACCCGTTTAAACTAGATCGCGAAGAGCGCAATCGTCTTTTGCTAGATATATTCGATTTTATTAATAACCACGACAATACACACAAGTCACATTTTTTCCCTATTGCCAGAAAAATTCATAAAAGCCCACATAAAAAAATAAGTCCAGAAATTTGGATGCCATTAGTTAAAAAAGGATGTATGGAATTTTACAAACATCATAAACTAAAAGGCGACCCATTAGATTTATTCGACGAACAACTAAGAGACGATCTTTGTAAGAAGTGTTCCGAAATATATAACAAGCAAATTTTGCTTGGTGATTACAAATTAGGGAGATAATATGCTCCTTAATGAATTTTTTAAAAAGACAACCATTGCCGAAGGTGGCAATTTATCATTAGATAACCCCCAAGATCCTGCTAATCCTCATCAGGCACAACAGATTGAACTTCAAGTTAACAATCGTGCTAAGATGATGCCCGTACTTAACAAGTTACTAGGAGACATTAACGCAGGATTTGCCGCATACGCTAAACATCCTTTATGGGACCCAAAGTTACTCGCCAGTAAACAATTCTTAAGCGGTAGTTCATTACACTTCTTTAATACTAAAGGTATTTCTGATCAAGAATTTGAACGTGTAAAACCTAAAGTAGGTGACATTGATACACAAGTTAATAAAGAATTTGAACATCAATTACAAGAATGGTTAACTTCTATCAAAGGCAAACATCTAGGTAACGCAACATTCTTAGGCTTTGAAAGAGGAAACGAACAGTATTCAAGTCTATGGCAACTAGATGAGCCACCGATTAAAATTCAAATTGACTTAGAATTTGTAGGTTTTGAAAATAATAAACCAACCAACTGGGCGCAATTTAGCCATTCAAGTTCATGGGATGACATGAAGGCAGGTGTTAAGGGTGTATTCCATAAATGGATCATCCAAGCCTTAACTTCTATGTCAAATCAAGATTTCTATCTACGTAAAATGGTAGGACGTGGCAAGGCCAAGGCCGAACAAGACGTACCAGAACATGATAACATGATGGGTTTTGCCGTTAGTTCAAAAGAAGGCGGCGGCTTACGTCCTAAGTATGAGCCTGTGTTAGATGATCAAGGAATGCCACTGGTTAAAGATGGTCTACCTGTATTACGTGCTTTACCTCCAAGTGGCTACAATCAAGATGTTGGTCAAATTTTTGCTTTAGTCTTTGGTGAAAGACTAACTCCTCAACAAGCACATAAACTACAATCTAAATTTTGGTCATTTACAGGTATCTTGGAAGTAATGAACCAAGTACTAAGTCCAGAAGACAAACAAACAGTCATGGATGCGTTTATTAATAAAATGTACGGCAAAGGCGCACAAGGATTATATAAAAATGATCCTGAACGTGATGCTGAAGAAAAAGATGCCGCCATGAATAAATTTATTGAAGTTACGGGCCTACAGCCTCCCGCTAACTACAATCAAATGAAGCAGGAATATACCAAAGGGTATAGAATGACTTCAGAAAGCATTTTACGTGAAGCAGACGAACAACCGGCACAACCGGCAGTGAAAGCACAATTACGTAAAGGCATGCCTCATTTACACGATCTAAAGGCTCCAGACTTTTTAGATTTGTTAGATGAGATTCACGATGGTAACGGTCGTTTTAAATTACAAAACATTCCATTGAATGTTAAAGTTGACGGCTTTGGCGGACGCTTTGGTAAGAACGCAGAAGGCAAACCTTTTATGGGTACTAGCCGTACTGAGCCACGTTATGAACCTGGATTTGTAAAATACCATCAACAAAAAGGAACAACTGACCCAGAAATCTTAGGTCGCGCTCAAATGTTTGATGACCTGTTCAACGAAATGATGAAGGCAATCAAACTAGTTGATAGTAAGTTAGGACCAGACTTTTTAGTAAACAAACAAGTAACCTGTGAAGTATTGTTCCTTCCATTTGCTACAGAAACTCCAGAAGGTCGATTAAAGTTTGTAGGTATTCATTATGACAAACTTCCGCCAAACGTACAACTGGCATTAGTTCCGTTCCATGCTGTAGAAGCAGACACCGGAGAACCTGTAGAAGATCCTAAATTTATTGATCAATTATTAAGTGTAGGCCAAGCAGGTAGTGTTATGTTCATTAACAATAGACTAACACAAAATGAAGGTTTAGATGTTACTGAGATTATCAACGTATTAGATAACCTAGACGAATTAAAACAAATTGTTTCCGATACACAAGGTAAACGTGATCGTGCTAGTTTGGCATTAAAGAAAGAAGTAGAAGAAAAACTACAACCTATTAAAGAAAAACTAGAACAAGCAATTATCAACGATCCTAACATTATTGGCAAAGACATGTTAGGTAAAGACTACGAAGGTATTGTTATTAATAGTCGTCTTGGTCCTATTAAAGTTACTAGTCAAGAACAGCGTGATGTTATTAGTGCTAAACAAGCCGCTAAAGCAAATGCTCGTACTGAACGCCCACGTGGTGAAAATAAAACAGCCGTAGTTGCTATAGGTTCATTTGTTGGTCATATCGGACACGAGCAACTATTTGATTACACAATTAAGAAAGCACAACAAGTAGGTGGTGATCCATATTTGTTTATTGGCAACGCTGAAGGAAAGAAAGATCCAATTCCTCCGTCAGTTAAAGTTCAAACATGGCATAAAATGTATCCACAATATGCCAATAACATCAGTACAGTAACACACGACGGTGGTACATTACTACAAAAGATCAAACACGAATTAATCAATCCGTTGCCAGGAAAGCCTCCACGCTATGATAATATCATTATTATGGTAGGTGAAGATCAAGCAGGATTAAACATGCCTGCCGCTTTAATGAAGGCAGTTAATAAATTCCAAGGATATGAACACGTTAAAGTTAGTCTAGAAGTTACTCCACGTGGCACCGGAATGAGTTTTACCAAACTACGCAATATATTAAAAGATCCAAATGCTACTCCTGAACAACAATTACAAGTTTGGGAACAAGGATTTGATGTTAAAAAATTAGGTCGTAAATGGATTGAACATTTAATGAACTTAACTAGACAAGGAATGGGTATTGCTCATAAGAGTCCTAGTGGAGTTAAAACTACAATGCCCCCAGAGGACGATGACTATGATATTAATTATGGAAAAAATGGAGCCGCTGCCAATATGAATAAACAACCACAACCAATGGGCGAAGGATTAAATCACAGCGCCAGAGTAATTATGATCAAACAAATTGCTCGAGCAACTGGATGGGGTATCTCCGATCTATCTCTAGCAAGCGATGATGAACTAAGACAGTTATATGACGAGCATGTAGAACACCATACAGGCGAACTAGGAAATGAAATGGGCACCGAAGATGTAGGCCGTAGTCCAATGGCAAGTCCAAGTGGTCCGGCATGGGATCAAACAGGCGGGCATCATAAACTAGAAAATTTTAGAGATGACGAATTCCGTAACAGAGAACGTAACGCAGGATTAGAACATGAACGAAATAATCTTGCTGTGTACATTAACGGAAAGAAATGGAAAGTATTCCCAGGTAAAGGATATGCTGATAGCAAAGAAGAGTGGCAGTTTGTTCAACACATGAAAGATTGGGCCGCTAAGAAATCAGCATCTACTAGTAAGAAATGGACCGTGAGCCTAACTGGGGAAAATCCAACTTTGGAGAATAGTGATAATCGTGGAAGTGACGAAGCAAATAAATCTAGCATAGGAGTCGGAGCATCTTATGTTTCACAGCGTAGAATGGATACGGCGGAAGGCTCACTAAACGAATCTGTTATCCGCTCTGAAACAATAGGACCATACACACATGAACTACATAAGACACCATGGGGATATCAAGTAAGAGTTTATGCTGGCGGAAAACAAGTTCATTCGGATATAACCAAACCCACAGAAGAAAAAGGTCAAAAAAGTTTTGATAGTAATATCGCCTACACAAAGAAACAATTAAGAATTAACGAGCAAGGTGTGACGGAAGGCTCAACTCAAGAATACACAGCAAAAGTAATAGATTCTAAAAATAAATCTTACACAGTAAAAGTTTCTGCTCCATCTGAAGAAGGTGCAAAGCATATGGCAGTAGTTAAAGTTCGCAAAGAATACGGAGTAAAACCGGAAGCAGTAATAATAATGAATCAAGGTGTGGCGGAGGCAGGAGTTGATCCTAAAATTCAGTTCTTACAGCCAACAATCCAGTTTGCCGAAAAACTGGGATATCGAGTAACACTAAATCCACAAGGTCGTGTAGTGGCAAAGTTGGTTAATAAGCAACTGGGTCACACGGTTCATATTGGAAAGTTTCATCCAAGCGGAAAAGGATTTGAAGTTAGTATGGCGGACAATTTAGACTGGCAAACTAATGCGTGGTCGGCTAAAGAATTAGCACGAGACTTTAAGGAATGGTATAAACGAGCAGTCAAAGATCAAGATTTCAACAATGGCTACAGCGAAAAACCTCAACTTGAACAACAAGGTGTGGCGGAAGGCTCAACTACAATGTGGGAAGTTTGTTTTGATTACGGACCACACATGAGCGATACAGTAAAGGTCAAGGCCAGTTCAGAAGATGAAGCCATTGCCAAAGTAGAGAAGGCGGCAGAGAAAAGAGGTCGCAGTATTGATATCAATTGGGCGAAACCAGCAAAGCCGGGTGTGGCGGAAGGTAAAAGAAGAGATGGAAAATGATCCTAATGACTATCCGATCTATCCTGAAGACGATGGGTCGGATAGGCCGCGAAATACTTTCAGCCCTGTATGATGGATTAGCAAGATTAGGTTGTGGAATGGCTGGTATATATTATGAAGGCTAGAGAATTTATTTTTGAAACAATGAAACCTGAACATGTTTCAG
>Ga0316231_1005327_pt1 | contig 10290 bp, 13 predicted proteins | sample TBH18027metaG_FD_206002 | JGI IMG/M metagenome (GOLD analysis project Ga0316231, IMG submission 206002) | Freshwater microbial communities from Trout Bog Lake, Wisconsin, USA - TBH18027 | ecosystem: Environmental > Aquatic > Freshwater > Lake > Hypolimnion/Profundal zone | place: USA: Wisconsin...
CAGGTAGCGCGAGTCCACCGTTTGCGTGAGCAACGGCGACGGCATGTGGGGCGGGTGACGGTATGAGCGTTGAGGCCATTGCAGCGACGGCGGCGCAAGTCCACGCGGCGCAACAAAACACCATGCCTCAGCCGGAGCGGCTTTTTACTTTGGCGCAAATCCAAGCGGCGGGCGGATTCAGCCGATCCAGCTTGTACCGTTTGCGACATGGCGGCGGGCTGCGCGTTGTGACCATTGCCGGGCTTGTGCGCGTGCGTGAGCGCGACTGGCAAGCGTGGTTGGATAAAAACGCGGCGGCGACACCGGAGAGCGGCGGACAATGAAATCCGGCTGGATTAAACTTCACCGCCGGTTGCTCGACAATCCGCGTGTGACTGACCCGGAATGGCTTGCCGTGTGGGTGTACTTGCTTCTGAGCGCCACACACCAGCCCCGCAAAATGGACTTCGACGGTCGCATTGTCGAGTTGCGGCCGGGCCAATTTATCACCGGGCGACTGGCCATTGCCACCGCAACGGGCGTTCACGAGTCGAAGGTCAAGCGCATCCTCGCCATGATGAAAGGCGACCAGCAAATTGACCAGCAAGCGGGCGTCAAAGGCTCAATGTTTACGGTGCGAAACTGGTCAAAGTTTCAGGACAATGACCAGCAAAACGACCAACAACTGACCAGTGACCGACCAGCGATTGACCAGCGAGTGACCACTAACAAGAATGAAAGACCGGAAGAAGGGAAGAATGGAAAGACAACGACTTCCCCGCCTGACGGCGCGCCTGATGGCGTGAAGGGATTTTTTGAAGCCTTCGTTTCTGTGTTCAAGAAACAATTCGGAGAGGAGTATTCGCACCAGCGAGCCGATTTCGTTCAACTCAACAAGTGGCGCAAATTGCATCCTGACATCACCGCCGATCAATTCGCCGAAACATGCCGGCAAGTCATGGCTGCACCGTATTCGCGCCGAGCGTGGTTTACCATCCGGGGTGTCTGCCCCGACTGGTCATCCGCACTTGCCAGCCTCAAAACACCAAAGGGAGATCGTCATGCACCAACAACCGCCGCCGATCACGCCGCCGGGTTCTGAGACGGCATCACATCCGCCCCGACAGTGCGCCGAGTGCGGCAAAGAGTTTTTCGCACGGCTTACCCGCACTGAGCACTTGGAGTTTTGCTATGACTGTGCCCAACAGTGGGCGACATTCTGCGAGTTGTGCCCAAAAGGTTACCGGCGGCACGACCCCAGGCGGTACCCGAAGGCGTCCGCTTCCAAACTGGCCGCAGTGCTGGCATGGCAATACGGCGAGCGCGGGTTGTTGCTCCACGGGGAAACCGACCAGGGCAAATCCCGTGCAGCGTGGCTACTGTTGCGCCGGCTCCATTTTGCAGGGCACGGTATCATTGCCTTTGACGCCGTTTCGTTTTCGCATGAAGTTGCGCGACAATTCGGCAGCGAGCGCGGTCCCGACCGCTGGTTGCGATCCCTCTATTCTGCGCCGGTTGTGTTCCTTGACGATTTAGGGAAGTGCCGGCTTACTGAGCGCGGCGAGGCGGAACTGTTCGGGTTGATCGAAACGCGCACCGCCAATGGGAAGCCCATTATTGCCACAACGAACTTTGTTGGTGGCACTCTCGCCAATGCCATGCGGCCGGAGACCGGAATTCCGCTCGCGCGTCGGTTGCGGGAATTTTGCGAGTGCATCGCATTCTGAGTTACCGGCTATGACACCTGCACCACTGCACAAGGCGCGACTGACTACCCCCGGACCGGTGACGAAATTGGGCTTGCTATTGGTATGTAATGGTATTACCGTATAAGTCAAAGGAGAAACACGAATGACACGAACACCAAAAAGCAAGCTGGGCACGGTAAGCAAAGTTTGCGTCTCACTGTCGCCCGAAACCACGGCCCGGCTGGAAGCCTACTGCCGCAAAGAGGATCGCTCCCGAAGCTGGGTGATCGAAAAAGCCCTGCAAGCCTACCTGACCAAGTGGGAGAAAAAACAATGAACCCGACCGGCTTTGAACGGATTGCCCACGGCTTGTATCGGCGCAACGGTTTTATTTTTGCCCGTGTGCGCGAGAATGGCAAGCGCACCTGGCGCGGCACCGGCACCAACGACTTGACCGCCGCCCGCAAGATTCTGAAAAAGTGGGGCGAGGAACAAGTGCTACAGCGGCACGGCATCGAAACCGGCGAGGCCGCGCTGAAACGCAACCGCTTGACCGTGGCGAAAGTGTTGGACGCATACGAGGCGGCGGGTTGCCCCACGGTAAAGTTGCGACCGAAAGCGCCCAGCACCGTGCAGAGTGAAAAATCATTGTTGAACCCCTTGCGCCCCTTTTTTGGCGAACGGGTTGCCACAACCTTGAAGCTGGCCGATTGCGACCTTTACCGCGCCTGGCGCAACGCGGGCAGTTACACGATCATTCGCACCCGCAAAGACGGCGAGAAAATCAAAATCAAAACACAGGGCGGCGACCGTGGCGTTGACCTTGAACTAACAACCCTGAGCAACGCCCTACGGCTGGCCGTGCGCCGCGGCGAGTTGAAGCTGAACCCGCTGGCGGGCCGGACGGCTTACAGCGTGGCCGCGAACGTGCGCCATTGCCGAGAGGTTGCCCCGACACCCGAAGGGCTGGCCGAGATTATCGGCTGGCTACAGCAACGCGGCGAAATGGCCGTGGCCGACCTTGTGGCGCTTCTGGCTTACAGCGGCTTGCGGATTGGCGAAGCGTTGCCGTTGACGTGGGAGGCGGTAAATCTTGGCGAAGGGCTTGTGCAAGTGAACCGCGAAAAGCACGGCTGCAATCCGTGGGTTGCGATCACGCCCGAACTCGAAACGCTGTTGCGCCGTATGCAAGGGCGGGGGGCAAGCGGGTTGCTGTTTCCGAGGCCGCACGCCCCCAGCACGCCCCGCGCGCGCCGCCCCGTTAATCTTCGAATCAAAGCGGCTTGCAAGGCGCTGGGGCTGGGGCACGTTACCCCGCATGGGCTGCGAAGCTACTTTGTGACCAGTGCGCGGCAGAGCGGCTTAACCGACGCGGAGATTGCGATGCTGATTGGCGACAAGACAGGGCCGGCAATCATTGCCAGCACTTACGGCGACTTGCGGCAAGATCACTTGCTGGCGGCGGCGCGGCGCGTGCGCCATACGATTGCACCCAGCAACGAGGCCGTTTCCGGTATACCCGCCGGTATACCCGCGTGCCCCCAAGATTCACCAAGAACCCACACAACCCCACAAGTGGCGAAAGTGGCATAAGATGCTTGACGGCAAAACATTATTGGCCCAACGTGGCACGGCTGGGGACGTGGCAGGTAAGCTTCTCAATCTGGGTACACGGGTTCGAATCCCGTTGGGGCCGCCATTTGTTTTTTGTTGGCGGTATTTGGCGGTAACAAGTTGAACATCAGTGGGGTTACGGTGGTTGCCATTCAAGTGCCTCATCACCTCATCCCTCTGCTGGCACCCAACCCCAAGCCCATCGGCTGAGCGTCAAGGCTGGTTGTGGAATATATGGCGGCATGACTGGGCAGTGGAAAAAGTTCAAGAGCGGGGAGGGGCTGGGCAAAATGCTGAATTATTTGCTCAATCGACCGAATGTTTCAGCATCAACAATAGTCATCTGGGAACGAGTAACCCCCATGAAATCTTCAAACCATTCCCATGATGGGAAAAATTCTTTCATTGGCATCGTATAGCCAGGTTCATCAGACACAGCAAAGAAGCCTGGGTCGTCAGTGTAAACAATCAGTAATATGCAGGATGGATAACGTTCGATTTTCGTCTGTCCTCCTGAACTGATAGTATAAGTCCCTTGGTAACCGATTAATTTTGCGATGACTCTGCTTTTTCGTGTGGCATGTTCATCAAGCAGTTCAAAGAAACGGGCGAAAGCCGTGGTTTCATCTCGACTTACGCCCAATATCATATCTTTCCAACCGCTTGTGGAACTCTCATAGTGCAGGCGATACGCAACCCAATCGTGGAAGTCGGAGGGCAGTTGGAAGGTCGTGTCGGTCTTAATGCCATGCACAGCGACGGCTCCCATATACCCAGCCATAAAGTGATAGAGTGCCGATAGCGAACACTCGCCAAAAAACATTGATGGGTGTTTTCGGATGCTGCTGAGCAAGTTAGGTGTTACCATCGCAATCCCCTAATTTTATCGCTGCCACCGATTGCTAACAAGCGGATTCGCTGGCACCCAACTCCAACCCCATCGGCTGAATACCGTAAGGAATGGCAGGCACAGCAAACTAGCGATGATGAATGGCAAGCGTTTCTTCATGCTGTTGTTCCATCCCCATCAACCCCGCCATCACGCCCTGTACTCGGATTCATGGGGGCCATTCATTTTTGCAGTTTCCGCCGAAGTTTCCGCTCCAATATCGCCATCCCGCCTCCGAGTGTTCCAAAAATGCAGATAAGTGGAATCGTCGTTCCCAATGTCCAAAGAATCCACGACTCAAGGCGATATGGATTAGGAAATGTCATGCACCCCATATTGAACAATAAATACAAATGGGTCTTCCAAAAGCCAACCACTGCTTCCATGTAGATAATTAGCAGGCTAAAAGTGCCCGCAACAACGCAAGTATGGATTCCCGCTCGCATTGGTTTGGTTGGCGAGTTTCGTCCTGCGAAGTATGAAAACAGAAGTGGGCAGACGAGCAATGTGATGAGGAATGGCAAGATGCTCTGTTGGAGTGCTGGTAGAAGGGATGCGATGCCTAAACATAAGGCGATGACAAATCCCAAGATAAATACAATGATTGGAATATCTGATTTGCGTCTGATCCACCAACCCATTACTGCTGTCAATCCCGATGCGAGTATGGTGGTGATGGCAATGGCAATCCAAAGATGATACCCGAACAGATAATCAAGCCGTTCCTTGCGAAATTTGTCGCCCCCCATCAAGGATCGAAGATGGCGGTGGCTATTATCGAAATCTTCTCGTAGCCCCAAGCCCTGTTCTGGCTTGAATATGGTAAGTAAGTATTTCTGAATCGGTCGATCCAATTCAAGAAGTTTACTGCGGAACTCCTCTGTTAATTTCGCTTCGTATTCAACCCGAAACGCCTCAATTTGCACCATGTTTATCACCAGAACGGTGACGGCAAATACTGCTGGAAGAAACCAGTGCTTCATCGCCCCCGATTCTGAATCGCCAGCCCCGCCCTGTCAATAACGGGGTTGGTCATGCGGGTCAGCGGTCAGCGAGGGAAACTGGGCGGAAATTGGGCGAAGTGGTCATGGGCGGTCACCGTAGGCTTGTTGACGCCATTCTAAATTGGTAAAATCCTTGCATGAAACGCACGGCTTTCCCAATTGGAATTGCTGTCATTTGTGTTGGGCTCGCAATCGTTGGATGTGCTGGGCTGACTGATAAATCATACTGTTCAGTGTGTGCCATGAACAACAGCCATGATGTCAACGTCGTTAAACCCGAAATCTGTTTGGGCACTCACGACATGCAAAAATTTGACGTTTATACTGATATTTTTGCTAGTGAAACCCATGGCTCTAATAAAATTACCATCGCCAACAACGACATCCCAGCAACGCTCGCCATTTTTCACAATTTCGTTGAGTTGAGTAAGACTGCCAGCGAGAATAAGCCAAACCGAATTGGTGCAGTTGGTTCACTTGTCTATGAATTGGATGTTCAGAGATTAGAGCGAAAGTTGTGTTGTTTCGACCATGGCAAGAAGGTTGCGGAGTTTAAAACCAGTGAAATCTGCTTGGTTATTCCACTTTTTGACAAGCGTGGAAGAATTGCTACCGAATTGGAAAAACCTCGGCAACCTTTTGGGTCTGTGAGATCAACCATCTGGCTCTCCGTAGTCCCCGTCAATCAATGAACTTCATACGTTGGCACAGGCAAGCGATGGCGATTTATTGACGAATAACTTAACCCAAACCCCAGCCCCGCCCTGTCAATCCTGCCGTTGGTCATTGCCAGCGTAGGTCATGGGAAACACTGTCATCTCCCGCATGGCAAATATGAATGCCTCTCGTAGAAAACCGCTCAAAACGTTTTCCATAGGGAAAACACAAGGCGAACTCTATCATTTTGGGGCTATCCGCCAGCGTCGTATCGCCTCGTAGGAATGCCCATGCCTCCTGATCGCTGCGTCCTCTGCCAGTCATACTAAAGTAGATGAGCCATTGGTCGTATGGGGGATCCCATTTAAGTGGAAATAATTCTATGCAAACCCACGTTTCATGTCCTGTAAACCCCAGCGGAATCCAGCCGTCGAGATTTTGAATTGCCTCGACATGCGACTTCTTCAGCCATCGGGTATCGGTCAACACCCGCTTAATATCCTCCGCCGAGCAGCCCGCCTTAACGTAATTGGCGAACAGGGTGAAAATCGCTTTTGCCCGAACTGTGCGGTTGGTCGACGCATCATTCGCCAGAGCGTTGAGCGTCGAGATTGGGATGCTACTTTTGAGACTGGTGCATCCATCCCAATAATTTGATTCGCCGTCGCCAAAAGCGAACCCAGTCAGAAAAAAGCACGTCAAAAAAATGAGCGTCAATCTTGTCATATCACATCAACGGTCAGGGAGGGGGTCGAGGATTGATAGTGACCGACTTAATGGGTTTGCTTGTCTCATAAGTGAATTTGTGGAGTCAGCATAAAACCACATGAAAGACTGACTGTGCTTGTGCTTGGGTATTGCTGCAAAACTCGGATACATCATGAGGACATCCCCATCTGCACAATGTTCGGAGATCACATGTAGCCAGCGGCCATCTGAAAACCGCCAAGTGATAACGGCTGGACCCGTATGGCACATCCAGCCATGTCCAAGCATGGCAACAATCTGACCTAGAGTAATGCCATTGGTAATCGCAGACGCCAGATACGATGGCAGCACAGGAATCTCAAAATCGATAGGCACTGTCTTGTAGGCACGGAAAGGTATATTGGTGCCGAAATCACGCTCCCAATACTTGGACTCGTCGCTCGGAGGGGAGCAACTCGCCAACATAAATAAGCCTAAAAGAAAAATCAGCGAGGCAATTTTACGCATGGGTTTTTAGTGCTGTCTCCAACTGCTCGAATTCTCACCCCCATCAACCCCATCATCTCGCCCTGTGCTCGGCTTCATGGGGGCGATTGTGGAACTGGCAACTCAACGAGTCAACCGCAAATGCCTAATTCGACGGGGACCGCTTCTCACCGGTCAGCGAAGGAAGCTGATGTCTTGTAAATATCCTTGCATATTTTGAATCTTTTGAGGCAACTCAAACTTTGCATCGACGACATCTCCCAAAACTTCGATGTTATGCACACTGAGGATTCGTCTCATCAATTCGAAACAGCGTTTCGCTTCTGGTCGGACTAAGAGTAAAACACATTCTTTTGAACTGTTGGTTTCAAGCTTGTCGAGTAAGCCTATGACAGCACTATTTGGTTGTTGTAGTTCATCCCAAGCAACCAGCGTCTTGCCGGGATAAATCATCACACCCCCTCGCCCACAAACAAAGATGGTTGGTTTTTTATGGTAAACGAACCTCACTTCGCCGGAGGGTGTAGCGAGATAAAATTCCCACATCAGTCGGGGACGACCGAGATAGCCGCTGCGAAAAATTTTCACTGGTCCTAGCAGTATCAAGACAAGAGCGAAAACCAGCGGAATGAATGCCAAAATTGAAAGGAAAGGCATCACATCAATGCTGAACGGTTTTTTCAGTGTCCGCTGACGCATAACTGTCGGTCTACCTCCGTTCAACTTCATTTCGCCCCCGATTCTGAATCCCCAGCCCCGCCAAGTCAATCCCAGCGTTGCCCCCAAACTGTAAAATCAATTTTACACAAATCGCCCATCGGGGCAACCCCACCGCAACAGGGAATGGTGGATTTTGGGGGCGGGAGATAAGCTGACACCTAAAAAGAAAGCCGACCACATCAGCCAGCTTTCCTTTTACATCACGATCACGACCTACTCACTACGCAGCTGTTAACTCTCGCGCCCTCAACGATGACCTCCACAAGGTCTCGTCGTTCAACCGCTCCAGCGTGTCCGAACCCCACCGCTCCAGGATTACATCAGCGATCTCGCGCTTGATCTGAACCACCCGTGGCGCACTGACCTTCAACGACTTCGCGATCTGACCAGTACCGTATCCAGCGTGTAGTGCTTGGATCACTGTACGCTTTCGGTCATCCAGAGCGTCCTCAAGCTCACTCCAGTCGATAGCACGACCTGCTTTTGCCGATGGGTCATCACTGCGACAAGCCAGCGATTCACCTAGCGTCAGCTCATCGCCATCTCGATGAAGCCTGCCGAGGGAATCAGCACCTTCTGCGGAGCCATCACCCGTTTGAATCCCGTCGCTTTCGACAAGTGGTGCAGATCCACTGCATCTCCCAGCAAATCAAGGTCCTTGCTGGTAAACGGAAGATATTGGTGCAGCTCTGGCTCTGCCTGAAGATAACGATCTGCCCAAATACTGACGGCTTGTCCACCGACAATAATCAAATGATCCTGATGCGGTAGTTGCAGCACCGCACGGTAATCCTCGACTTTGGTCGTAGGACGGGGGGTAGTCACTGGGACCGTTCAGGAAGCGGACAGACGCGTATGCCGACGAAAGAACCGCATGGTCTCCGCTAGATTTAAGATGCGATACTGGTCACAATGATCGAGCATTGCATTCTCAGCCTGCAACTGTTCTGGAGTCACCGTCTTGCGTGCAAGGCGGCGTTTATCCGCGTTACGATCCGCAGCTTTGAGGACGCGAACCTGCTTGAACGAGATCCGCGCTGGTGGTGATTTATGCATCGCTTTCACGGAGGCACGCTACCACTGCAATGTTGCACGGGTCAAGCAACGACATGCTGAAAAAGTGCGCCGCCGCTCACATTCTGAGAAAATATTTCGCTCTAAAATCGTCGCCGTGGCACGATCTCGGATTAGTCGGGTAGATGGGATGGCAGCGGGGTCGGTGTTGTTGATCAGGTTTTGTTCATTTTATTGAGGAAAAGCGTGTTATTGAAGTGTTGGATCACGACAGCTGCGAGTTCCAGCGGCGCGGATCCTAAATCATTATATGCTTGCGGCGGGCTCGACCAGCTTGCAAAATGCGTCAAATCGGCGGAGCCATGGGACAAGTTGGTTCCAGCCTGAATGCAGCAGGTCCGCCATTTCTCACAGTCCATGCCCGCAAGGGCTTCTGCAATCTCACGACAAAGAGGATCTGCACCACGAGTCTCCGCCAGAAGCTTCAACCTAACGCCTTCAACAAAGCACTTAGTTTCTCGCGCTGCACACTGAGCGTCTGCTGTTTCTCGCGTTCGCGAGCGACGGCAATGGGCGCGGCACGACTCACGAAACTTTCGTTTGCTAATTTCGCGGTCGTGCTGGCAATTTGTTTTTCGATGTCGGCAAGTTGCTTGGTCAGCTTCTCGCGTTCGGCCGCCGGGTCAATTGCGCCGACCATGAAAATGCTGGCGGCGGCGGTCACGAGGCTGGGTGCCAGACCGGTGGGCGTGTAGTACTCGTCAATCGTGACCAATTCCGCATTGAGAATTCCGGTCAAGAACGGGGTCTCGGTCCGGAAGAAGTCGGCTTGCTGGCTCGGCTTGATGACGAATTGGACTTTCTTTTTCGGGTCCACACCATTGTCGTTGCGCAGCTGACGCCCGGCGGTGACGATGCCGTAGAGGGCCTCGGTCTCCCCCCTGAAACTCGTGGTGCCGGTCTGGGCAGTGGGCCACTCCGTGAACTGGATGGTGCCGGTGGCGTAGCCCATGCTGTGCCACAATTCCTCGGTAATGAATGGCGCAAACGGATGCAAGAGGCGGAGAATGGTATTCAGCACTTCGTCCAGCACGGCGATGTTTGGCGAGACTTTGCTGGCTTCAATGTACCAATCGCAGAAATCGCCCCAGACGAAGTCGTAGAGCTCTTTCGCGGCATCATTGAATTTGTAGGCATCGAGGGCGGTGCTGACTTTGATGATGGCTTCGTTCAGCTCGTGCTGCACCCGTTGGTCATGGGCATTGAGATTGGCAGATGAGACAGGCGAGACGCCTGTCCCACTAACCTGAGCCCGCTGCATCTGGATAAAACGCGCAGCGTTCCAGAGCTTGTTCATGAAGTTGCGGCCGACTTCACTGCGGCGTTCATCAAACAAGATGTCCTGACCCTGCGGAGCGATGAGCATCAGACCGAAGCGCAGGCCATCGGCGCCGTACTTGGCGATGAGATCAAGCGGGTCGGGCGAGTTGCCGAGCGACTTGGACATTTTACGACCCTGGGAATCGCGGAT
>Ga0316231_1005328_pt1 | contig 10289 bp, 9 predicted proteins | sample TBH18027metaG_FD_206002 | JGI IMG/M metagenome (GOLD analysis project Ga0316231, IMG submission 206002) | Freshwater microbial communities from Trout Bog Lake, Wisconsin, USA - TBH18027 | ecosystem: Environmental > Aquatic > Freshwater > Lake > Hypolimnion/Profundal zone | place: USA: Wisconsin...
GCGGAACAGGGCCACCAGCAGGAAGGTCACCCCCAGGTAGATGGCCGCGGCGATCCCGTAGGCCTGGAAGGTCATGAAGGTGGCGGCGTTGACGTCCACCGCCACCTTCAGCAGGTCCGGCACGGTTGCCGTGAAGGCAACGGAGGTGGAGTGCAGCATGAAGATCACTTCATTGCTGTAGGCCGGCAGGGCGCGGCGCAGGCTGCTGGGCAGGATGACCCTGCGGTACAGGGTGGCCACGGACATGCCGATGGCTTGCCCCGCCTCGATCTCCCCGAACGGGGTGGCCTTGATGGCGCCCGCGAAAATCTCGGTGGTGTAGGCGCAGGTGTTCATGACGAAGGTCAGGATCACGCAGTTGAAGCCCGCCCGGAAGAACGACCACAGCAGCGGCGAATGGCGGATGAAGTGGATGCCGGCGAACCCGCTGTAGACCATCAGCAGCTGCACGAACAGCGGGGTGCCCCGGAAGACGAAGGTGAACAGCCACACCGGGCGCCACACCCAGGGATTGCGCGAGTTCCGGGCGATCGCCAGCGGGATGGCAAGGACGAAGCCCAGGGCGCAGGAAAGGACCAGGAGCCACATGGTCATGGCCAGCCCGGTGAGGTTGAACCCGTCGCTCCACAGGTAGCTCTTCCAGTAGGTCTGGATCAGGTCGATCACAGCCGGGCCTCCCGGACACCGACCGAGAAGCGCCGTTCCAGGTACTGCAGCAGGACCTGGGACAGGGAGGTGATGCCCAGGAAGATCGCCGCCACCACGCCGTAGAAGAAGAACTGGCGCATGGTGGCGTTGCCGGCCTGGCGGGCCGCCTTGACCATGTCGTTGACCCCCAGGAGCGACACCAGCCCGGCCGTCTTGACCACCACCAGCCAGTTGTTGGTCACCCCGGGCAGGGCGAAGCGCATCATCTGCGGGAACTGGATGCGCCGGAAGGCGCGGAACCAGGGCATGCCGATCGACAGGGCCGCCTCCATCTGGCCCCGCGGCACTGCCAGGTAGGCGCCCCGGAAGGTCTCGGTGAAGTATGCCCCGTAGATGAACCCGAGGACCATGATCGCCGCCGATACCGGTTCGATATCGAGCTGCTGCATGCCGAAGTGCTCGGTCACGCGGTTCAGGCCCATCTGCACGCTGAAGTAGAGGAGCAGCATCAGCACCAGGGCGGGGATGCCCCGGATCAGGGTGGTGTACAGCCCGGCGCCCCAGGCCAGGATGGGGTTGGCGGACAGCTTGGCCATGGCGCCCGCCAGGCCGATGAGGAACGACAACACCAGGGACAGGAAGGAGACCTTCAGGGTCACCCAGGTGCCCGCCAGGATCAGCTGGTTGTAGCCTTCAAGGGACATCGTCATGGCACCATCCAGGGAACACCGGCGGCGGCGCCGGCCGGAGCGCGGTCCGCGGGCGCCCCGGATGGCCCGGCGGGATCAGCGGGAGCGTTCAATCCCCGTAGGGGTCGAAGCTGAAGTATTTCTTGGCGATCTTGGCGTAGGTGCCGTCCTTCCGGATTTCCGCGAGGGCCTTGTTCAGCCTCTGCAGCAGGGCGGTGTCGTCCTTGCGCAGCCCGAAGCCGGCGCCGGCGCCGAAGATCTCGTCGTGCAGGGTCGGCTGGGCGAACTCGTAGTCCTTGCCCTCGGGCTTGGAGAGGAGGGTCGTCTCCAGCACCACCGCGTCGTCCATCACGGCGTCCAGCCGGCCGGCGATCAGGTCGGCGCGGTACAGGTCTGGGGTCTTGTAGGGGGTCACGATCACCCCTTTGGGCGCGTAGTACTTCCTGGCGTACTGCTCGAAGATGGTGCCCTGCTGCATTCCGACGGTCTTGCCCTTGAGGGTTTCGACGAGGGTCTTCAGGCCGCTGCCCTTGCGGACCACCATGCCGGCGGGGGTATGGAACACCCGGTCGGTGAAGTTGATCTGCTGCTTGCGCTTTTCGTTCACCGCCATGCCCGAGACGATGGCGTCGAACTTCTTGGCCTGCAGGGCCGGGATGATGCTGTCGAAATCGTTCTCCACCCAGACGGGCTTGACGCCCATCCGTTCGCACATGGCCTTGGCGATGTCGACCTCGAACCCGACGATCTCGCCGCTGGGCGACTTGGATTCGAAGGGGGCGAAGGTGGGGTCGATGCCGAGCTTGATGGTTTGGGCGTTCAGCACGAACGCCTGCAGGGACAGCGCGACCAGGGCGCTTAGCAGCCAGATCTTTTTCACGGGACGTCCTCCAGGTTGGGGTTGTTGGGGTCGTTCAGCGCAGCAGTTCGAACCAGACGCATAGGATCCGGTCCGGGTGGCATCCGGACGCCGTCTGGCCTTTGGCAATGGAATTTGAATCCACTCTAGCCATTCCCGGACAAGGGGGCAAGGGAGCAGAAGTCAGGCCCCGTCGGGATTGCCGTGCCGGAGCGCGAACGCGCCCAGGGCGGCGGCGGCCAGGGCGGCCAGCCCGCCCAGGGCCAGCCCCCAGCGCGCCCCGAGCACCTCGGCGCACCAGCCGACGATGGGGCCGCCAATGGTGGTGGACCCCAGGAACGCCACCGACCACAGGGACATGACCCGGCCGCGCATGTGCGGCGCGCTGCCCAGCTGCAGGATGCTGTTGCCCAGGGAGGAGAAATTGATGGAGCAGACGCCCACCGCCACCAGCGCGATCCCCGACAGCGCCAGGGTGGGCATGAAGGCCGCGGCCAGGACCGCCAGCCCGAACAGCAGGGACGCGGTGACCAGCTTGGCGGGGGTGAGACCCTTGCGGCTGGCGAAGAACAGCCCGCCGAAGGCCGCCCCGAACCCCATGGAGGAGGCCAGGAAGGCGTAGCTGCGGGCATCCCCGTGGAAGGTGGACTGGGCGATCAGCGGCAGGCTCACCTGGAACTCGAAGGTGAGCGTGCCGACGATCGCCATCATCAGCAGGCCGGCGCCCAGCACCGGCGTGGCCAGCACGTACCTGAACCCTTCGCGGATCTGACCCCGGGTGCGCGGGACCGGCGGCGAAACGTGCAGCTCGCCGGGGTTCATCATGGCCAGCATGGCCACCACCGCGCCGAACGAGACCCCGTTGATGATGAAGCAGGGCGCCAGCCCGACCGTGGCGATCAGCACCCCGGCCAGGGCCGGCCCGACGATGCGGGCCAGGTTGACCAGGATCGAATACAGCGTCACCGCGTTGCGGACCTGCTCGGCACCGACCAGTTCGATGTGGAAGGTCTGCCGGGTGGGGTTGTCGAAGCAGTTGACCAGCCCCAGGCAGGCCGCCAGCACATAGACCATCCAGACCCGGACCAGCCCGGTCGCCACCAGGCCGCCCAGCACCAGGGCCAGGACCCCGGAAAGGGACTGGGTCCAGAACAGGATCTTCCGCTTGGCGATGCGGTCGGTGACGACCCCGCCGTACGGGCCGAGAAACAGGATCGGCAGGTACTGCAGCGCGGTGGCCAGCCCCAGGGCCTTGCCGGAGTTGGTCAGGTCCAGCACCAGCCAGGCCTGGGCCACCATCTGCATGAAGGTGCCCGAGGTGGAGATGATCTGCCCACAGTAGTACAGGCGGTAGTTGCGCACGTACAGGGACGAGAAGGTCCCGCGGCGGAGCCGGTCCGCGAGCGCGGCCAGACGGGTGTTCAGCTTTGCCATCGTTCCCCAGCCATAGGGTGAGGGTAGCATCACCCCGGGCGGGGCCGAGCGGCCCTACGGCAGCGTCAGGTGCCGTCCGGGTTCAAGGCCGAATGCTTCTTCTGCGTCAGGAATTCAATTTCTGCAGGGCTTTGCACGCCCGGTCCAGGTCGTGGGTGGTTTTCCCGAAGCAGAACCGGACATAGTTCCGCTCCGTGGCGTCGGCGAAGAAGGAGGTGCCCGGAACCGAAGCGACACCGGTCTTCCGGAGGATCTGCATGGCTCCCTCCCGGGAGTCCGCACAGCTCAGTTTGCTGATGTCGGCAAGGACGTAGTAGGCGCCGCTGGGAACCGAAGGCGTGAGCCCTATCTGGGACAGGGTGGCGCAGACCAGGTTGCGCTTTGCTTCATACTCCTGGGCCAGGTCGGTATAGAACGTCATCGGCAGGTCCATGATCCCCTTGGCCACCCCGATCTGCAGGGGGGCGGGGGCGCAGACGTACACCAGATCGTTCATGTAGCCGATCATCTGGGCCCAGCGGGGCGACGAAATGCAGTAGCCGATGCGCCAGCCGGTGATGCTGAAGGTCTTGGAATAGCCACCAAGCACGATCGTGCGTTCAGCCATTTCGGGGAGCGTGGCCGGGGAGATGTGCTTGCGGCCACCGAAAAGGAAATACTCGTAGATTTCATCCGTGAACACGAAAATATCGTGCGCTTTGGCGAAATCGGCAATGATTTCAATCTCTTCTTTGGTAAATACTTTTCCGGAAGGATTGCCGGGAGTGCAGACCATGATGCCCCGGGTGCGGGCGGTGACCACCCGCTCAAGATCCTCCCGGCTGAACGTCCAGTCAGGGGCCTGCATGGGCACATAGACAGGAACGGCCTCGATCGATACCAGGGTATTGACGTGGTATCCATAGTACGGCTGGAACAGAATGACCTCGTCGCCGGGTTCCAGCAGGGCAAGGCAGGCGCAATAAAACGCGCCCGTGGAGCCTGCGCTGACCGTAATCTGGGTTTCCGGGTCGACCACGACCCCGGAGTCACGGTGGACCTTGTAGGCAATGGCCTCACGCAATTCGGCCAGGCCGTCGAACCGGGTATAGGAGTTGATCCCGTCACGCATCGCCTTGGCTGCGGCCTCGATCACCAAGGTTGGCGTAGGCGTGTCGCAAATCCCCTGAGCCAGATTGACCCCGCCGACTCGATCGCACTCGATGGACATGGATCTGATGTCAGCTTGCGTTACGAAATCGGCGCGGTGATTCAGTTGGAGTGGCATGCGAAACCCTTGCAGTAGGCAGTTATTTAGCGTTTCGGTGGGCAGCGGTCAGAGGCGGGTGGCTGGGATATAACCATGGCAAATGCGCTTTATGGAACAAACCATCCGCAGGGGTTGATATCCACTGAGCTCCCTAGCACAAAAATGAACAACACATTAACTAATTCGTTAGAAACAACTTAACCAGTTAGCCATTATCTAACTTGTACGTATGCTAGCCCTAAAACTCTTTATGTCAAGTTGGATGCTATCACCCAAAAAGGACCTGAAGGTCGTGCAATGCCGCAAAGCCGCAAACCACTCGATCGAAATGGCAAGTTGACCACGGCCCTGAGAAACTTTGTAAAGTGAATCGTAGTCAAATTTCTTGGGAACTTATATCGTATGCTGTACGCCCCACTACCTAGAGGCTTTGCAGAAAGCCATCCTCACCAACCAGATCCATCCCGGCGATCGTCCAAGCAATAATCCACAAGCCGGCGTGACCAAGGAGAAGGCCATGAAATCATCCTTTACCCGTATCGCTGCCGCCCTGATCGCCAGCAGCCTGCTGCTGGCATCCGCCGCCCGGGCCGATGCGCTGCAGGACATCCAGAAATCCGGCACCCTGCGGGTCGGCGTGTTCATGGACTATCCGCCGTTCGCCTCCATCGGCAAGGACATGAAACCGCACGGCTACGACATCGACATGGCCGACCTCCTGTCCAAGCAGCTGAAGGCCAAGGTGGCGCTGGTGTCGGTCACCGGCGATAACCGCATGGCGTTCCTGGCCACCCACAAGGTGGACGTGCTGATGTCGGTCGGTTATTCGGAGGAGCGCGCCAAGGCCATCGACTTCTCCAACGCCTACGCGCCCTATTACCTGGCAGTGTTCGGAGCGAAGAGCCTCAAGGTCAAGGACACAGCGGACCTGGCCGGCAAGACCATCGCGGTGGCGCGCGGCACGCTGGAAGACACCTCGGTGACCAAGGCGGCGCCCGCCTCTGCCAACATCATGCGGTTCGACGATCCCAATGGCGCCATTTCGGCCTTTCTGTCGAACCAGGCGCAGCTGCTGGTGATCGGCAACGATGTGGGCGCCACCATCATCGCGGGCCACCCGAACACCCAGACCGAGCAGAAGTTCCCGCTGTTCAGCTCGCCCGACCACATCGGCCTGAACCGGAACGAGCCGGCGCTGAAGGAGCAGCTCAACCAGGCGATCGAGAAGGCCAAGAAGGACGGCAAACTGAACAAGATTTCCACCACCTGGCTGCATGCCCCGCTGCCGGCCGACCTGGAAAAGTAAAGCCAGCCGATGACCTACATTTTCGATTTCGGCAGCATGTCCCAATACGCCGGCGTGCTGTTGCACGGGGTGGGGGTGACGCTCGGCTTGACCGGCGCCTCCACCCTGGCCGGCGGCGCGCTCGGCGTGGTCGGTGCCGCCCTGCTGCGCAGTGGACCGCGCTGGCTGCGCTGGCTGATCGCCGCCTACATCGAGCTGATCCGCAACACTCCGTTCATCGTCCAGCTGTTCTTCGTGTTCTTCGGCCTGCCCAGCCTCGGGGTCCGCCTGGGTCAGATCGAGGCGGCCTTCCTGGCGATGACCTTGAATCTAGCCGCCTACGCCATCGAGATCGTGCGCGCCGGCATCGAGTCGGTCAAACCCGGCCAGTACCAGGCGGCGCTGTCGCTCGGCCTCAGCGGCCGCCAGGCGTTCGGCTACGTGGTGCTGCCGCAGGCGCTGGCGGCCGTGTTCCCGGCGCTGGTCGGCCAGCTGTTGATCATGATGCTCAGCTCGGCCGTGGTGTCGCAGATCTCGGTGCAGGATCTGACCTACGCCGCCAACTTCATCCAGTCGCGCACCTTCCGTTCGTTCGAGTGCTATATCGTGATCGCCGCGGTCTACCTGGCGCTGTCCGTGGCGCTGCGCAAGGTATGCAACCGGCTCGGCAGAAGGCTGTTTGCGGGGCAGAAACGATGAATGATTTCACTTTGTGGGACATTGCGCAGGGGCTGCTGCTGTCGGCGCGCTGGACCGTGCTGTTGTCGCTGATCGCCTTCGTCGGCGGCGGCGTGGTGGGCGGGGCCATGCTGGGGCTGCGCCTGGCTTGCGGCAACCGCGTGCAGACGGCGATCAAGCTGTACGTCGAGCTGTTCCAGGGCACCCCACTGTTATTGCAGCTGTTCCTCGGCTTCTTCGGCCTGCCGTTGCTGGGCATCGAGGTTTCGCCGTGGATGGCCGCCTCGGTGGCGCTGACGCTCAACACCAGCGCCTATCTGTACGACATCTGGCGCGGCTGCGTCGAGGCGATTCCGCGCACCCAGTGGCAGGCGGCCGCCAGCCTGGGGCTCACCCGCGCCCAGCAGCTGCGCTACGTGATCTGGCCCCAGGCCCGCCGGATCGCCACCGCGCCGACCGTCGGCTTCCTGGTGCAGGTGGTGAAGAGCACGGCGCTGGCGTCCATCATCGGCTTCGAAGAACTGACCCGGACCGGCAACATGCTGACCAACGTCGTGTTCGAGCCCTTTCTGATCTTCAGCATGGTGGCGGCGATGTACTTCGCGATGTGCTTTCCGCTCACCTGGTATGCGCGGGTGCTGGAGCGCCGTCAGGGGCTGGCGCTGAAATCCTGACCCGGTATCGAGAAAGGCCATGGAATGATTTCGATCGAACATGTCTCCAAATGGTACGGCGCCTTCCGGGTGCTGGATGACTGCACCACCACCATCCAGCAGGGCGAGGTGGTGGTGGTGCGCGGACCGTCGGGCTCGGGCAAGTCGACCCTGATCAAGGCCGTCAACGGGCTGGAAGTGTTTCAGCAGGGGACGATCCGGATCGGCGGCGTGTCGGTGGGCGATCCGAAGACCAACCTGCCCCGGCTGCGCGCCCGCATCGGCATGGTGTTCCAGCACTTCGAGCTGTTTCCCCACCTGTCCGTGCTCGACAACCTGACCCTGGCGCAGACCAAGGTGCTCGACCGCAGCAGGGAAGAGGCGGCCGACAAGGGCCTGGCCCTGCTCGATCGCGTCGGGCTCAAGGCGCACGCCAGCAAATATCCGATCCAGCTGTCCGGCGGCCAGCAGCAGCGGGTGGCGATCGCCCGTTCGCTGGCGATGGACCCGGTGGCGATGCTGTTCGACGAGCCGACCTCGGCGCTCGACCCGGAGATGATCAACGAGGTGCTGGACGTGATGGTGGCCCTGGCGCAGGAGGGCATGACCATGATGTGCGTGACCCATGAGATGGGCTTCGCCCGCAAGGTGGCGCACCGGGTGATCTTCATGGACCACGGCGCCTTCGTCGAGGATGACGCCAAGGAGGCGTTCTTCGCGCAGCCCAAGTCCGAGCGGGCGCGCGAGTTCCTGGACAAGGTCCTGCATTGAGCAACCTGGGGCACGCGCTGCAGTAGCTGGGTGCGCTGCCGAGCTCGGAGGATGGCGCCCGAAAGCCATTCAAACTCCTCTTGACAATAAAACGTGGGTCCATTTTAATAATTAGAACGTTCTAAAACATGACCTAGAGGATTCTCTCGTTTGCAGGTGCGACGTGGATACTGCACTTCACCAGGCCCGGGGTGGCACCCCGTACGCGGCGGGCCCCGCCGGGGACCGGCGTTCAGCCGCGCGCCTCGCTGGAATGGCGCACCTCCAGGCGGACCGGGAGGATCTGGCGCTGGTGCGGCAGGGATGGGTCCTGGATGCGCTGCAGCAGCATCTGGACCGCCACCCGGCCGATGATCTCGAAGTCGGTGGCCACGGTGGTGAGGGGGGGCGTCCACAACGCGGCCTCGGCGATGTCGTCGTTGCCGGTCACGGCGAAATCCCGCCCCGGCTCCAGGCCGCGGCGGCGCAACCCCAGCATGACCCCGAAAGCGAACACGTCGTTGGCGCAGGCGGCGCCGGTGGGGGGGTCGGCCCGGCACAGCACCTGCTCGATGATCCGCATGCCGTCCTTGCGGGTGAGCGGGCCTTCGATCTCGAGGGAGGGTTCCAGCGGGATGCCCGCCTCGGCCAGGGCCTGGCGGTAGCCCTTGACCCGTTCGCTGCCCACCCAGGTGGTGCGGAAGCCGCCCATCAGGGCGATCCGGCGGTGCCCCGAGGCGATCAGATGCCGCACCGCCAGCAGCATGCCCTGGCGGTGGTCGTAGCCAGCATAGTCCAGGCCGCTGCCCGGGAGATCCCGGGACACCAGCACGCAGGGGATCCGGGCGTTGCGCACCAGGGCTTCCAGCCGCCCGGCATCGATGGTGTGGGCGGGGCTGAGCAGGAGGCCGTCGACGCTGTATTCCCGCATCTTCTCGATGAAGCCGAACTGGCGCGCCGGGTCCTCCTGGGCATCGGTGATCAGCACCGTGCGCCCCAGGGCGTAGAGCGCCCGCTCGATGCCCGCGGCCATTTCAGCGAAATAGGGGTTGGTCAGGTCGTTGACGCAGAGCCCGACCACACCGGTCTGCCGGGACCGCAGGGAGGCGGCGCTGCGGTTGTAGACATAGCCGATCTCGGCCGCGACCCTCAGCACCCGCTCCCGGGTCTCGTCCTTGACCAGCGGGCTTTCCCGCAGCACCAGGGACACGGTCGAAAGCGAAACCCGGGCCCGTTCGGCAATGTCGCGAATGGTGATGCTCGGCATGCAATCTCTCCCCGTCTTTCCATGATAGACACCTTCCCCAGGAGGGCAGCCCTGTGAACGCCTACCCCACGCTACGTTTCGGCGTCATCGGCATCGACCATCGCCATATCTACGACCAGGTGTCCAGCCTCCAGGCCATCGGGGCGCAATGCGCCGGCTATTTCACCCGGGGCGAGCCCAACACCCTGAAGGGCTTCCAGGAGCGCTTCCCGGCCGTCCCCCGGGTGGCCGATCCGGACCGCCTGCTGGAGGACGCCTCCATCCAGCTCATCGTCTGCGCGGCCATTCCCTGCGAACGGGCCGGCATCGCCGTCCAGGTCATGGGCCACGGCAAGGACTTCATGGTGGACAAGCCCGGCGTGACCACCTTCGAGCAGCTGGAAACGGTGATGCGGGTCCAGCGGGAGACCGGACGGATCTACACCGTCAATTTCACCGAGCGCTTCGAAGTCCGCGCCGTCACCCGGGCCACCGAACTGGTGCGGGCCGGCGCCATCGGCACGGTGCTCCAGACCGTCGGCCTGGGACCGCACCGGCTCAACCGGCACCTGCGGCCCCCGTGGTTCTTCGATCCGGACCGCAACGGCGGCATCCTGGTGGATGTCGCCTCCCACCAGATCGACCAGTTCCTTCATTTCGCCCAGGCCGATGATGCCCGCATCGTCACCTCCCGGTACGGCAACATCGGCCATCCCGAGGATCCGGCCTTCCAGGATTTCGGCGAGATCATCCTGGCCCACGGCGCGGCCAGCGGCTACATCCGGGTGGACTGGTTCA
>Ga0316231_1005329_pt1 | contig 10289 bp, 11 predicted proteins | sample TBH18027metaG_FD_206002 | JGI IMG/M metagenome (GOLD analysis project Ga0316231, IMG submission 206002) | Freshwater microbial communities from Trout Bog Lake, Wisconsin, USA - TBH18027 | ecosystem: Environmental > Aquatic > Freshwater > Lake > Hypolimnion/Profundal zone | place: USA: Wisconsin...
TTCAAGGGCCGCAACCTCTACAAGCACAACCCCACCGTGACCCTCATGCGCACCACCGCGGAGGAGTGCGCCGAACTGGGGCAGATCATCGCCACCAAGCTCAACCAGACCACCGGTCCGACGGCCCTGTTCGTTCCCCTCAAGGGCGTCAGCATGATCGACGCCCCCGGCAAGCCCTTCCATTCACCCGAGGCGGACCAGGCCCTGTTCCAGGCCCTGCGCCAGCACCTGGACCGGTCCAAGGTGGACCTGGTGGAAATGGACTGCCACATCAACGATCCCGAATTCGCCGCCGCCATGGCCGACCGGCTGCTGTCGATGCTGTCCTGGCGCTGACCCCGTTCCCCACCCCCGAAAGGAGTCGAACCCATGCCCTTCATCCCGAGACTCGAAATCCTGCGGCGCCTGCGGGCCCAGGGCGAAGCCGGCCGGCCCATCGTCGGCTGCGGCGCCGGCACCGGCATCTCCGCCAAGATGGCCGAAGCCGGCGGCGCCGACCTGATCATCATCTACAATTCCGGCCGCTACCGCATGGCCGGGCGCGGCTCCCTGGCAGGGCTGCTGTCCTATGGCGACGCCAACGGCATCGTCGTCGAGATGGCCAGCGAAGTCCTGCCGGTGGTGAAGAACGTCCCCGTGCTGGCCGGCGTGAACGGCACCGACCCGTTCCGGCTCCTGCCCGTCTTCCTCAAGCAGTTGAAAGAGATGGGCTTCGACGGCGTGCAGAACTTCCCCACCGTGGGCCTGATCGACGGCAACTTCCGCGCCAACCTGGAAGCCACCGGCATGGGCTACGACAAAGAGATCGAAGCGATCCGCATCGCCAGCCAGCTCGACCTGTTCACCTCCCCGTACGTCTTCGACCCGGACCAGGCCAAGGCCATGGCCCAGGCCGGCGCCGACCAGCTGGTGGCGCACGTGGGCCTCACCACCGCCGGCAGCATCGGCGCCGGCGTGGCGTTCACCCTGGACGAAGCCATCGAGCGCGTGATGCTGATCGCCGAGGCCGGGCGCCGCGTGCGCAGCGACCTCATCGTCATCTGCCACGGCGGCCCCTTCGACGAGCCCGAGAACGTGGGCAAGGCCCTGGCCCGGATGCCCGGCATCGCCGGCTTCTTCGGCGCCTCGAGCATCGAGCGTCTGCCCACCGAAAGAGCGATCCGTTCCCAGGTACAGGATTTCAAAGCCCTCAAACTCGCCCACTAAGGAGGCAACCATGATCCGGCTCCTGATCCTCTACGGCCACCCCAAGGACCCCGAGGCATTCCTGAAGTACTACAACGAAGTCCACATCCCCATCGCCAAGAAAATGAAGGGCCTGAAAGGCTGGACCATCGGCAAAGCCACCGGGACCCCCGGCGGCAAGCCCGCCCCGTACTTCTACGTCGCCGACCTGGTCGCCGAAAGCCGCAGCGCCCTGGAGGCCATCCTGGAGTCGCCGGAAGGCCAGGCCGCCGTGAAAGACGTGCCCAATTTCGCCACCGGCGGAGTCACCTTCGTCTACACAGACTGGGAAGTCGTGATCTGACCCCCATCGCCGAGCCAGCCAACTCCCCCTCGACAACCCCGCCCCCCGCGCTATAATGATTCTTCGACCTTTTTGGCGCGTAGCTCAGGGGTTAGAGCACTACCTTGACACGGTAGGGGTCGGTGGTTCGATTCCACTCGCGCCAACCAAAAAACACTAGGCCCCACATAGGGGCCTTTTGTTATTTACCGGCATGAGCGAGTGGCAAAGAGGCGTTTAGGTAAACGTTTGGGTAAAAGTACCCCCCAGTCCAGGGCACGTTCTGGCAGTCCAGAAAAATTTCTGTGGGCTGGAGGTGATCTCCTGGCGTTTGGGTAAACGCTCCACGGGCCTGAAAAAGATCCTTTGTATTACCTAGGGCCGGGCACTATCGCACGGGTCCAGGAAATACCCATGAAGCACCAGACCATCCAGATTGCCATGCCTGAACCATCCCCCATCCCCAAGCTGGCATACACCATCGAAGAGGCCAGCGAAGCCCTTAACATGGGAAAGTCGATGACCTTCTCTCTCATCAACGAAGGCAGACTCCGGGTTGTACGCTTGGGCAGGAAGATCCTCGTCCCCGTGACTGAGTGCCAGGCGTTCCTGGAGCGTGAGATCAGCCGGACTCCCCAGATGTAATTGCCATCGCGGAAAGAATCTCTCTGGAGCCATGCACCTGAAGTGCATAGGGTGGTCGCCCAGTTTGACGCGCAGGAGATCCCCCGGTCCCCGGCGAGGTATCCGATGTGGAGCCGACTCCTGGAGGGGGGGAATCAAGGCCATGGTCCCCTCCCCAGCCACGCTCATGCTTTTGATGATCAGATCAATCCCGGCGCTCACAGGCCGACTTCAGACCGACTACATTCATCCATGCTGCCGAGCAGTGCATGGGCTGGACGAAACGCTCAGGCGGCTTGCCAATGTCCTCGTCTACAGGATTTCCTGTGGCACTGCCGCAGGAAATCATCGAATTTTTTGAGGACGAGGACGGCGATGACGGGGGCGCGGACCCGCAAGGTTGAATAGGCAAGGGAAACAACCTTGTTCACGGCCGGACCCTCTTCCTTCTGCAGGACCTCGACCAAGATCTCCCCGGCAAGATCCAATCTTGAAGCGGTCCATGGCCCTGGGTGCCTGCCAATTTCTCTCAACTCTGTGGATGTCACACGGCTTGTCGCCCAGGCGCTTGGTCTTCATGGTTCCTTGAAGTAAAATCGCCAAGATCCTATGGGATTCAAACGGAGAGGGAATATGCCTAAGGACAATAAGGAACTACACCCTGTTCCCGATACCCTCCCTAAATTTATTACTGATGTATCGAGGCCCATTCTTGCAGAGAGAGAAAAAGCTGGCCTAACACCCCTTGGATTTCATAAACCAGCTGAGAAAATCGATTTAACCAAAAGAAAACCATATAATAAATCACAACTACTTGACACTAATGGAATTATTCTAACTCTCCCATCCATCAATATGACTGATAAAGTCCATGAAAAATTAGAATTCCTGCATGTCTACAAATGCACGACAAAATCCATTTTATCTGCCAATGGCAACTATCAAATGGCTGTGTATGGAATCGGTCGTGATGGTGAGCATTTGGAGATTGATAAAATAGGAATTCCAGCCGATGCTGTAGTTTTCTCTGGTCATAAAGTTAACGATAATATTATCTCAAAAATCATGGAAATCATTAGTCAGGCTGAGGCTGTATACCGAAAGCGAATTGAATTTTTTATTGAAGGCTACACATCAAGGTATGCGGAGCCAGGGAAGGTTGCACTTTATTTCCCAAAGACAAATAGAGATATCTGCGGTGATGGGGCCTATGTTTTCGCTATTGGACGGGGCCATTTGGTTACCCTGACGGATGCACAGGACAACGGGAAACAAGAGTTCAAAGTTGATGACCTGCCCCGCGAAAGGTTTAAAGCCCCCATCACGGCCATGATCTATGAACTCCCACTCAACATCCGGCAGCAAATCAAGGACCTCAACGCGGTGGCGGATCAGAACCTTCGGGAGAAGGTTACCGCCTACCTGATGTCGGACACGGAGGTGAACGTGGAAGTCGCACCTCCTGCCAAAGGCCGGGGTGGCTCTTGCGCCGATTCCGCTGGACCGGCAGTTCCGGCCGGTCCGATGAGCAAGAAAGTCCGGCCCAAGGCCCGAGGGACATCGGATCCGCTCCCCACCAAGTCCAAGAGGATCCTGGGGCCGCGTCCCAGCCGTGGGAAGGGGAGCAAGACTTGAGCATCCGCTCTCCATTTGACGTAAAGCTTGTATAATAAGGTGTTGAATCGGTTCCATGGCCGCAGAAAGTTTCCTTGTATTCAGTTCCCAAGGAGACCCAGATGGATGCCAATCCAGACACCGATTTCACCGCCCTGCTCCAGAGCAGTCCCGCCGATGCCATAGAAACGGCGGCCAGTCCCACCGAATCCGTAGGCATGGACGCCAGCCCTGCCTATGCTGAAGACACCCCCATCAGCACCAGCGAAGCCCTGGGTTCGGACGCCAGCCCCACCGATCTCACCACGCTTCTCTCTAGCAGGCTCAACGATGCTGTAGACATGGCCGCCAGGAATCCTGTTCGCCTGGAGCGTCACCCCCTCAGTAAGGTTTTTCCGGACATGCCCGAGGATGAACAGAGTGCACTGACCGAGGACATGAAGATTCATGGCCAGCGCCAGCCCATCATCCTCAAAGACGAAATGGTCATCGATGGATGGCATCGTTACGTGGGCTTGCTGGTCCTCAACATCGAACCGAAGACTGCAAACCTCCCCGATGATGTGGACCCTGTGGCCTACGTTCTGAGTGCAAATATCCACCGGCGGCATCTGGATGCCACCCAGAGGGCGGCGGCGGTCACCCGCTGCGCTGCCTGGGCGCAGAGCGGGGAAAATCAGCACACCCGAGGGGGTGCAGCCACTTCACCCCCTGCCGATGGAGCCGCTGTACCTTTGACCAATGCTGAAATGGCAGAGGTGGCCAGGGTTTCCGTGCGCACCATCCAGCAGTGCAAGGCTGCTACGGCGGCTGGTCTCGGTGATGCCCTACGTGATGGGATAGTGACTGCCGAGAGGGCGGCTGAGATTGCCAAACTTCCCGAGCCTGATCGGGCCGCTGCGTTGGCCGCACCCAAGGCCCCCAAGGGCAAGGCAACTTTCACCACAGTGGGAGAGGTTCCGGTGGTGAACTTGAGGCCGCCAAAACTCGCTGACCTGCTTGCAGAGAATAAAGAATTTTCACGGGAAATCGACCGCCTGACAGTGGCTCTGAATGTGGCAGAGGCAACCATCAAGACTTTGCAAGTGAAGTGTGCGCGGCAGGAGATGGACAATGGGTTACTGAGGGCCATCGGAACATCCGCCACCGTAGAACGGGTCGATCAAACTGGGCACGTTGATCTCCCGGTTGCGGTTGAAGGCATCCAGGACGAGATCTCTCAGGAGGACGTCGTCCGGGACGTGGCCGTGATGGATGACATTGTTCTTGAGGAGGTCGTGGAGGTGCTGACCGCCGTAGATGAGGTCCCGCTGGACATTGCCGTGATGGTTGACGTTGCTCTTGAGGAGGCCATGGAGGCCGCTCTTCGGGAGAAAGTGGAGGCAGCAGCGAAACAGCGGGTTGAGGTTGTCCAGGTCACCGGGGGGACCCTGGCCATGAAGGTTAAGGAAGAGCCGGTCTGGGGGGGGCGGGTCCTGACCCTTGAACCGGACCTCGATGAGAGGCTGGGTCTGACCCTCCAGATGGAGCAGCCCGAGCCCACCGAGGAGTGCCCCGAGATCGGGGTCATGGAGGAGGATCTCCCCGCCATCCGGCGGCTGGCCAGGGCCGAGGATGGCATCATCGCGGATCTGCGGTCCCGGCTGAATAGCCCCTACTCCTGGGATCGGGAGCAGGGTCCCGATCTCAGGGTGGCCCTGGAACTCCATATGGCAGACGCTGCTGAGTGGCACCGCTGCGCCCCGGTGCCGCTGGTGGACCCCGATGAATGGAACTTTTCAACCTCAGGCCTTACACAAGCCATGTGTGAGACGCAGCAAGATGGCCACCAAGCTTCCGGCCACTGGCTCGGAGGGGGCGGTGAAGGAGTCCAAGGAGATCCTCGACCACGCGGCCTACCTCGGGCGTAAGGGCGGAATGAATGTCGCCAAGTCGAAGGCGGTCAAGCCGTCTTGTGGGAGGGCGAAGGCGGCTAAGCCGCCCGCGCCCTCATCCGGGGACTCAGCGGCCGCTGCCGTTTCCTGAAGATCCACAACAAGATCTGCAAATGAACCGGGTAATTCAACCCACCGGGCAGGGTTTCCCCACGCCCTTTTTTGAAGGAGAACTCAAATGAACCGCATCAGTTTCACACCTGACAATCTCGAACAGATCCGCCCTGCGTTGGAGCATCGTGGCTGGCACCTGGTGGACGCCAGGGACGACTGGTTCCAGAACGGCAAGAAGATGCGCACCCGGTACGTCCTCGATGAACACGGTGATGTGGTGGGGCACTATTTCGACCTGGTGACCCTCGCCAGGGACCTGCGGGTCCTTGGCGAAGTGGAGACCATAGAGTGCTGCGATATACCCCTGGCAGTGCCGGGACGCGCTACGGAGGCCATGGAGGCCACTGATCCCCTTGCTGCTGAGGTGGCCGCACTCACGGCTGCCATCGGCGACACAAACCCGATGGCGGGGGGTCAGGCAGGTAGGAAGGATGACGTTCACCGGGCAGGACTGGTGGATGAGGATGGCCGCCGGTGGGTTAGCTGGCACCATCAGGCCAAGGTGCCGTACACCTGGTAGGACTGCGGATCGGTGGAATGCGGTATTGAGGAGTCCCTTGCAGGGGCCTCTGGTGGAGCGTGGCCCGGTGATCAAGCTGCCATCCCCGACCCCAGGAGGGGGTGCATTGAACTTCTTCCATCCGGCACGTTCGTCACGGCCATCACGCTTTGCCTGCGCTTCCCTTTTCTTGAACAGCCGATACCGAGGCCGCGACCATGACCCATCCTAATACCCTCAACCCCATCACCAGCCAGCCGCCCCCTGTCGCGGGGGATCATGGGCGTGTAGCTGGGCTGGGGCCAATATCAGCAAGGCCCAGCACCTTCCGGACCAGACAGTACACCCAGGACGTTCAGGTCTTGGTGGGCCTGCTCAGGTGCTACGGAAAGCTCGACCCCGAAGCGGCCTCCAGGACCCTCCAGGGCATGACAGAGCGCCTTGCCGCAGAAGTGAAAAGGGACCACTCTGCCTGCGCGGTGGACGAGGTGGGGCAATGATTGTGACCTCGAAAATCACGGAGCGAGGCGGTAACGCCACGAAGGCCGGTGGGGCTGGGGCCAAGCCATGCAGGGGCACCGCCAGCGCTCTGACCGGAGGTTGGATCCACCGGCCCAACCACGACATGGCCACCGACCAGGATTCTCCGGCATCGCTGGCAAAGGGAGGCCTGGAGACTATGGTCGTGGGGAGCGAGGGGGCTCTCTCCTTGGCTATCGGTGAACTGATCCGGGACATCCCTGCATTCTTCCCGCCGGAGCCGATCTGCTGGGACAGCTCGGACTACGAAATTGTCGAACTGGATGCCCTGTGGGTTTTCCAGGATTTCATTATCGTTCGGCGAAACCACAAACCTTCCGTGCCGTATTTTGGTGCGGCGTGGATTGAGTTCCGCACCATTGCCCTCAGCGATTTCGAAGGCATCGATGAATTTCGCAGACACGCTGGCCTCACCGGCATCGACCTGGAGGAACAATGAGGATCCACCAGGACCGCCACGTTCGAAGCAGCAGCAACGCCCTTGGCGGTGCCGTATTGCGTCACATCGGATGCCGCTCTGCGTCATGGACTTTTTTTGTAACTATACTTCATGAATTTGATATTCCGTCCCCGCCAGTAACTGTCGCGGCTGACGCTATGCGTCACATCCTATCTCCCTCGGGTATAGGTAGGGCTATTCGGGGAGATTCCAGAAACACTATTTTTTTCAACCTCAGTTCATTGTTTCGTTATATGTCATTGCTTATCAATAATTTGGCATGTTGATTGCTCAATAAAATAGGTAGGGTCGAGGCCCTAATCAATTCGGTCTTTGACAACCTAGAAACGTCATAAGCAATCAACACATGACATGCCCTGATACATCAAATGGTCAGGGTGGTGAATCTCATCCAGTGGCCTTAAGCCCAGGACAGTACCGGCAACCAATGTGTGTAGTTTCAACAGAAGAACCCCCGGCGGGGGGTTCCTGAAAGTCCGTGAAGCGACCATCAAAACCATAGACAACAGCGAGTGTGACCGCAGGGAACACGAAGCGATAGCAATACCCGATGAACGCATCAACCGCAGGTTGATCGTCATCATCACCCTCGAAGGCTCAGCCTGAGAGTTTACCCCTGAGCGGTAGCGAAGGGGTTTTAGTTTAGCGAACCCGAAGGATGAGCGGTAGTGGGTCTCTCTTCTTGAATTTAAAGAAAAAGGGTGAAACCCAATACACTACATATATTAATGTACATGACAACGAAGTCTCAACAGGGACACTCTTATGAAATCGTAACGGTGCCCCACCTATCTTGGATTTACTTAACGCTCCAGCAAGGGAACCCCTGATCTGAGGTTAAGTAAGGCCAGCCTATTGCAGAACGTAAGTAGGCCCCGCCCATCCCATTGAAGGAGATCACCCATGCAAGGCACCACAACCACAGCACCCTTGACCTATGAATCCCTGGACCCTAACGCTCTCATGCAGTCCCTGCTAGAGGCCAGGAAGAAACCTAACGCTCCGGTGCCAGCACCCCCCGCCCTTCAGCCCGTTGTAGGGGCTGCTGGCCCCCCGCAATCGGCAACCTGGACCTCCAGTCAGACCCACCCCCGCACAACCCTGAACAACGCCATCCAGGAGGGTGAGGCCGAACCCTTGACCTTCATCATGGACCTCTGGGAGCAGATCACTACCCGTACCGCTGGCACCAAGCTCAAGGCATACATGGCGCGGCAAATTGACACCCTGGGTGAACGGTGGTGCCATGTTGCCCTGGCTCAGGCCGCTGCCACCTATCAGAAGAGACGGGTGGGCCTTGTAAGCCGCTTCAAGACCATCTGTGAGGATGAGATCCCTGCCAGGATCGCTGCCGCTGAGGATCGTTACCTTAAGGCCCTGGAGGCTGAGCAGGAGAGGCGGCAGGCTCAGTGGGAAGCTGATGAACCTAAGCGCATTGCCGCTGCTGCGGCCAAGCGTCAGGTCAGGGCAGAGATGGATGCCACCTGCGGCAAGAAACCCTTCAAGAAGAGCGCCGCCCTGTTCTAACCAGGTGCCGGATCCAACGTGATTCCCCGCACCTTCTGCATCCCCCACTCTGCTGAGAAGGCTCAGCCCGTTCACGAGGCCGGGCGGATCCACCAACACCGTTCCTATGGCCCATCCCTGAGCCGTGGTTACCCTCATGAACAGCGGAGGGCACCCTGGCAGGGGCAACAGCGATGAAGTCGGCAAGAGACCCTGGAGGGCTTGAATCCGGAGGTTGAAATCAGCGCCGTGCTGATAGGATGAACGAAACATCCTGAATCCTGTGGCCTTATGGTAGCTCCCCCGCTCAGCGAATCCGATATCTGCGACCAGCGGATCACCCCACCCGTGAAACCGCCGACCTCTTCTTGGTGCTAATCATGACCCTGCTGAAGAACGGTGGCCGTGCTGCTGTGGTTCTACCGGACGGCACCCTCTTCGGCGAGGGCGTGAAGACCCGCATCAAGGAGGACCTGCTCTCAGCTTGCAATCTGCATACCATCGTTCGCTTCCCCAAGGGAGTCTTCGCCCCCTACACCAGCATCCAGACCAACCTACTGTTCTTCACCAAGGGCGAACCCACCAGGGATATCTGGTATTACGAACACCCTTACCCGGAAGGCTACAAGTCCTATTCCAAGACCAAGCCGATGAACTTTGAGGAGTTCGCCCCTGAGATCGCCTGGTGGGAGGATCGGCAGGAGAGTGAACATTCCTGGCGCGTGTCCATCGAGGACATCAAGGCCCGTGGTTTCAATCTGGACATCAAGAATCCCAACGCGCCCGAACTGACCCATGAGGACCCTGATGTTCTCCTGGAGCGATTCGAGCAGGCACGGATACAGGCCGCAGCCATCCGGGAGGAACTTAAGTTCGCCCTGGCCGCCTGCCTGCTGAGGGAAGCGGAATGACGCCCCACGACCTCCTGGCGCACTTCGAAGTTCTCGCTGAGGCCCCCAATGGCATTCAGCGCCTGCGGGAGCTGGTGCTAGAACTGGCAGTGCGCGGGAAGTTGGTGGAGCAGGACCCTGCCGATGAACCGGCCAGCGAGTTGTTGAAGCGGAGCAGGGTGGAGAAAAAACGGCTGGTGAAAGAAGGGATCACCAGAGGAGGGGATCCACCTCAATCGGTCGGAGCCGAAGAACAGCCATTTGAAGTCCCATCGAACTGGGATTGGGCAAGAATGGATGAAATTTGCAGCATCAAAGGCGGGGTAACTAAGGGGCGGAACGTCCATGGCAGAGAAACCGAAGAATACCCTTACCTCCGTGTAGCCAATGTCCAAGCAGGGTTCATTGATCTGAGTGTCTTGAAAACGATTCCCCTGCCAATGGATGAGTTGGAAGACTATCGTCTCCTGGTCGGCGATGTCCTGCTCACCGAAGGTGGAGATTGGGACAAACTTGGTCGTTCTGCAGTGTGGGCTGGGGAAGTTGATCCTTGTATTCACCAGAACCACATCTTTCGCGCCAGGCCCCTTGACGAAGGCCT
>Ga0316231_1005337_pt1 | contig 10280 bp, 3 predicted proteins | sample TBH18027metaG_FD_206002 | JGI IMG/M metagenome (GOLD analysis project Ga0316231, IMG submission 206002) | Freshwater microbial communities from Trout Bog Lake, Wisconsin, USA - TBH18027 | ecosystem: Environmental > Aquatic > Freshwater > Lake > Hypolimnion/Profundal zone | place: USA: Wisconsin...
CCAGAGCGGCGCCTTGCAGAATGTCGCGCAAATCAACAATGGCGCCGGCCTGACCAAGACCAGCGCGGGCACCTTGATCCTGGCCGGCTCCAACACCTACACCGGCGCTACCACTGTCAGCGGCGGCAAGTTGCAGGTGGACGGCTCGATCATCAGTGCCGTATCGATTGGCAGCGCCGCGACCCTGGCCGGCGTGGGCACCATCACCGGCAGCCTCACCTATGCCGGCACCAGCGCCAGCACTTTCGGCGGCAGCATCGCCGGATCGGGCAAGATGCTGACCCTGAGTCCCGGCGCCGGCAGCCTGACCCTGACGGGTGCCAACAGCTATACCGGCGGAACGTCCATCAGCGCCGGGACCACGTTGCTGGTGGGTATCGGCGGGACCGGTTCCGCCCTGGGCACCGGCAGCATTACGGACAACGGATCCCTGGTCTTCAACCATACCGATATAATGCCCACCATCACCGACAGCCTCACCGGCGGCAGCGGCAGCAGCCTGACGCACAACGGCAGCGGCACGCTGACCTTCTCGGCCGCCGCCGGCAATATCTCCCTGGCCAGTACCGCCGTGGCGGTCAACGGCGGGGTACTCAACTTCTCCAACACCACCGCCGGCACGATCACCCTGGCGTCCCTGGCCACCGCCGCCGGCACCACCACCAGCTTTGGCGCCAGCGTTAATGTGGCCGGCGGAACGCTCTCCGCGGGGACCATCACCGTCGGCGGCGACGGCACGTTTAACGCGCTCGATGGCGCCACCCTGAACATCACGGGCAACGCCACGCTGGCGACGGTCTCCAGCGGCATCTTGACCGTTGGAGGCACCGCCACCATTACCACCGTTTCCGGTGGCACCCTCAACGGCGCCACCGGCGGCACGGTGACCAGCATTTCTGACGGCACGCTGACGCTGGCGGGGAATTCCACTATTACCACCGTCACCGGCGGCACACTGTCCCTCACCGGGGCCACGCCCAGCATCGGCACCCTCAATGGCAGCGGCGCGCTGGCCCTGGGTTCCACCACGGTCCTGAGCATCAACAGCGGCACCTTTGGCAATGGCATCACCGGCACCGGCGGAGCGCTGGTGAAAGCCGGCCTGCCCACCGATACGCTCACCCTCACGGGCGCCAGCACCTATAGCGGCGGCACAAGCATTAATGGCGGCACGCTGCAACTGGGCGGCGGCAGCCTGGCCGGTACGCTCTCGCCCAGCAGTCCCATCACCATCGGCACCAGCGCCAATTTGACGTTCAACTACAACAACAGCCTCACCCAAGGTACCGATTTTGGCAACAGCATCGCCGGCACCGGCAGCCTGACCCAGGCCGGCACCGGGACCTTGTTCCTCAATACTGCCAACAACTACAGCGGCGGCACAACCCTGGCCGCCGGCACGGTGAATTTCCGCAATGGCGCCTTGGGCAGCGGCAACGTCACCTTTACCGGCGGTACCTTGCAATATGCCACGGGCAATGCCCAGGATCTTTCCGGCCGCATCTTCAATAGTACCGGCCCGATCGCCATCGATCCCAACGGCGGTACGGTTACCCTCTCCAGTCCCCTCGATGGCAGCAACCACGGCGGGTTGACACTCCTTGGCGCTGCCAGCGGCAGCACGCTGATCCTGGCGGGCACCAACGGCTACAGTGGCATCACCACCGTCAACGGCGGCACGTTAAGCGTCAGCAACTTGGCGGGTGCCGCGGGCACCCCCGATTCTCTGGGGGTCTTTAGCAGTGATAGCAATAACCTGGTTCTCAATGGCGGCACCCTCAATTACACCGGCACCGACGTGGTGACCAATCGCACCTTGAGCCTCAACCAGACCGGCTACCCGGGGGCCGTAACGATCACGTCTACCAGTGGCGCGCTGAGTTTCGCTCCGGATCCGTTGATCCCTGCCCATAACTACATCGCCGCCTCTAATCCGACCACCCTGACCCTGGCCGGCGACGGCCCCGCCGCCAACACCATGGGCCTGAAGCTCAGTGATACGGGCACGGCGGCAATTTCCCTGGTCAAGGCCGGTAGCGGCACATGGATTCTCGCGGCCGGCATCGACAATACTCTTATCATGTCCCCGGGCCTCTGGCGCGGCGGCACCACCATCAGCGCTGGGACACTGCAATTGGGCGCCACCGAAGCCCTCCCGAGCCTGAGCACCTTAAAAGAAAACAAGAGTTCGGGTACCAACGGCAATGTCCTGATCGCCAGCGGTGCGACCCTGGATCTCCACGGCTTTGGCAATACCCTCAACGGGCTGGGCGATGCGGGCACCGTGGATGCGGCCCACCCCGGTTTGATTACCAATTTGCAGGCCAACTCCACCGCCCTGCTGGCGGTGGGTGATAATGACCAGACCACCACTTTCAGCGGCGTAATTCAGAATGGCGCTACGGGCAACACCGGCGTGATCGCCCTGGCCAAGATGGGCGCCGGCACCTTGACCCTGAACGGGAGCAACACCTACAGTGGCGGCACGACCATTCAAAACGGGACGGTGGTGCTGGGCGCCGCCGGGGCCTTGCCCAGTGGCACAACCCTGGTTATGAGCCCGACGACCAATACCGGCGTGAACATTCCCACGCTGGATCTGGGCGGGCAGAATTTGTCCGTGAGTAAGCTGACCGGCACGACGGCCGCCAGCGCGGCGGTGCCGCTCGGATACGACCACATCGTGGTGGAGGGCTGGAATTATACGAAGACGAGCGGCGGCTTTGCGGGAAATACGGTGACGGGTGGCAATGTTATCGAACTGCTCGATGGCAACGGCCATGCCGTAATGCCCACTGGATTACTGGTGGGCCAGACCTTCACCTCGTCGGACTTCCCGAGTGGCACGACCATCGCGGCCATCTCGGGGCTCTACGTGCAATTGTCCAGCAGTTTCACCGGCACCATCGTCAATCATCAGCCCGCGAACAGCAGCGGGACGTTCGGCGGCGTTAGCGCCGGCACGAGCAGCAACACCCCGATCATCAGCAACAGCAGCGGGACGTTCTCGACCCTGACGCTCGACAACTCGACCACCGGCGGCAACAGCAACTTTGCCGGGATCATCCAAGGTAACGTGGCGCTGACCGTAACCGGCAACACGGTCGCCACCAGCAGCCTGACCCTGACCGGGATCAACACCTACACTGGCGCCACCACCCTCACCAATGCCACGTTGAACCTTGGCGACGGCACAACCGATGGCGCGATCAGCACCACCAGCGGTATTACCCTCAACGCGGCCGCCCTGGCCTACAACCTCACCGGTGCGCAAAGCTATGGCGGCAACATCAGCGGCACCGGCACGCTGACCAAGAGCGGCAGCGGCAGCCTGACCCTCAGCGGCAGTAACACCTACAGCGGCACGACCACCATCACCGGCGGCACGCTCAATGTCACCGGGACCCTGGCCTGCAATGACCGGACGCATGTCATCGTCGGCGTGAGCACGGCCACCGATGGCACCTTTGTTGGCGCCCCGGCGATCACCCAAAGCGTCAACACCGACAGCAGCAGCCATGCCAGTTTCGGCACCACGGCCACATTCAATGGCACCAACACGGCCCTGGGCACGTGGGGCACACTGTCGTTTGGTCCCAGCACCACCACGACCGCGAAGGTGCAATGGGTGGCCCATTCGTTTGCCGATACGAACATCATCTTCAGCGATGTGCTGATTATCTCGGGCATGCCCACCACCAATGGCGCCACCGCACCGTTTGCCTTGGAAATGAACTATGATCCGTCGGCGATCAACCCGTTCCTCGGCTATTCCGAAAGCAGCAACGTGGGCAGTGCCACCTGGCAGAATGCCATCAGCGGTAATATTGGCAGCGGCATCTATGCCGGCCACTACGTCGAATCGTATGCCGACTTTGTTGCGGGTCTCCCCGGGAACGCGACCTTGGCGCAGGAACTTGGCGCCTGGGGCGTGGACCCTGGCCTGCACACGGTCTGGGCGGTTATCGACCACAACAGCGACTTTGCGGTGATCCCTGAACCGACGAGTTTAGGATTGCTGGGATTGGGCGCGTTGGGATTGCTGGCGCGGCGTGGAAAGCGTAACCAGAAGGCAGAAGCCAGAAGGCAGTAGGCAGAAGATTTGGAGACGCGCAGGAAGTTGGACGACAACTATTTAGCGGTGGCTCTCGGGGCCAGGCGTAGCTAATGGCGCTATTCCTTTCCGGCCCGGACGGGCCGCCCGGTAGCGGCGGAAGGGAAAACAAAAACGTCCAACGTTAAACGTTCAACGTAAAATGTTGAGCGTTGAGCGTTCAGAACTATTTGTCGCTGTTCCTCGGGGCCCGGCGTGCCTTTGTTCGTAGTCCCGCCATCAGGCGGTTCGGGAGCGTGGCCGGTGCTTGTCCCTGCGCCGCGTGCCGGAACGCCGCCTAAAGGCGGTACTGGCTCTGATGAAATCCTCCCCGGGCGTTCGCACGTACCAACTTCAGGTCGGTGGGATTACTCAACTCGTCGGCCCCAACGCCGCCTATAGGCGGTACTCCAAACATTCGTCTTTCCGGCGACCGCTCGTCATTTGCAGGGTTTCATCAGAGCCGGCGGTACTCCAAACGTGCGCGTGTCCGTCGTCCGCCGTCAATCGAAAATCGAAAATTCCCCTTACCCCGTGACCTTCACGACCACAATGGTCGTGTCATCCGAGCGGCGGTTGAGGCCGACGAAGCGGCGGGTTTCCCAGAGCATCTGGCGGGCAATTTGTTCGGCCGAGAGGTCGGCATATTTGAGCAGGCTTTCGCGCATGCGGGCCTTGCCGAATTTGTCGCCGTGGAAATTCATGGCGTCGGGCACGCCGTCGGTGTAGATCCAGAGGATGTCGCCTTTTTGCAATTGCAGGACTTCCTTTTCATAGGTGGTGTCGGGTTGCACGCCGATGACCATGCCGCCGGCGACCAAGTCACGCAATTTGCCGTGGCGGATGAGAATGGGCGGCTCGTGCCCGGCATTGCAATAGGTAAGCTGCCGCGTCTTGCAATCCAGCACGCCGTACCACAGGGTGACAAATTCATTGCTCTGCATATCCATGGCCATGGAGCGGTTGACCAGGCGCAGGATTTCGTCCAGGTCGTAAATATCGTTGGCGTGGGCGCGCAGCGCGGCCCGCACGGACGCCATCAGCAGCGAGGCCGGCAGGCCTTTGCCCACCACGTCGGCGATGGCCAGGCCCAGGCTTGCTTCGCCCAGCGGAATAAAGTCGTAAAAGTCGCCGCCGAGTTCAAAGCACGGCACGTAGAGCGCGGCAATATCCAGGCCCGGCAGTTGCGGCGGCGCGGCGGGCATCATGCGGCGCTGCACTTCGGCGGCAATCTGCACCTGGCGCTCGAGCCGGTCCTTTTCCAGGGCTTCTTCCTGGAGGCGGGAATTTTCAATGGCGACCGCCGCCTGACTGGCAATCGATTGCAGCAGCTTGGTCTCCACCTCGGAAAATTCGTGCGGTTCGGCGGTGTACACGCGCAGCACCCCGATGGCATGATCCTTGAATCGCAGGCCCGCTGAGAGGCACGACACGATGCCCTCCTTGGCGGCTTCTTCCGGATAGATGGTCTCCGGGTCGATCCGCATGTCCGGAATGTACATCACCGGACCTTCCATTACGCGCCGGTCGCGCATGGATTGCTGGAGCAGCACGGGGCCTTTTTTAAGATACGCTTCCGACAGATTGTAGACCGCCTTGAAGACCAGCTCATCGCGCGTCTCATCGAGCAGGCGAATGGAGGCCGCCTTGACATGCAGCGCCTCGGCGGCGGCCCGGGTGATGCGATCGAGAATCTGCTGGAGCCCGCGGGACCCGGCGAGCATGGTCGAGACGGTGAACAGGGCGGTCAGTTCCATGACGCGCTGGCGCAGGGCGAATTCCTGCGAACACAGCCGCGAGAGCGCGTTGGCCAGCAGGTAGAGAAACTGCACGCTGGCGGTGCGCTGGCCCATGCCTTCTTCATTGATGGCGGCGAGCACCTGCCGGACGGCGTCCGGCGGCAGATTGAGTTTCCGGGCCAGGGCGTTGACGTGGCTGGTTTTGATGGCCGCGGCCTTGCCCGGCTCCATGACAATGGTGGCCAGTTTGACGCCATCAACTTCAATGGGGGCGGAGAAGGGCTGATTCAGTTCGCTGTCGCCCTTGCGCTTGCGGGCGGCGGCAATGGCGGCCGAGCGCGTGCTGAAGCGCTCGCTGATGGCGGTGGTCGTCAGCGGCTGGCCGGCGTTGTCGACGATGGTGGTTTTGACCTGGGCGATCACCGCCAGGGAATCGTGCACATCCTGCAAGGTGGCCGGGTCCAGAAAATCCGTCAGCTGCGCCGCGCGCACCGCAGGCTTGGGAGTAAAGGCCGGGGGCGGGGCGGCCGATGGATCACTCGCCGGGGGCCGTGGATCCCCCGGGAGCGCTGGCCCGGCAGCGGTCATTTCTCGACCCAGGCTTTCTCGACCACCGGGCCCCAAGCGTCGGTGGGATGGTGGGCGAACCAGTCCGCAAAATCCTGCACCAGCGAATCCTGCCGCTGTTCCTGGTAATCCAGGTAGCAGGCCAGGAAGCAGGCGGCTTGCACCCCTTTGTGCGCCAGCGTGCGCACGTCGGTGGTTACAAAGTCCAGGCGGGCCTGGGTCATGAAGGCGGGCAGGTCGTAATGCACGCCCATGAGTTCCGGATGGCGGTGGAAGAGGAACTTGAGGTCGTAGGCGGCGCTTTCATACAAGCCGGCGGCCAATTGGGAGTTGGCCCGGCCCACCACGGCCAGGCCGTTCTCCGGTTCCAGGCTGATGGCGCCCTGGTAGAACTCGGCGGCGTGGAGGTAATCGCCCTTCTTCATGAGATCTTCGGCCTGGCGCATGATCCCGTTAAACGTCGACTTGGTTTTGCCCGCCAGCGTGGTGATGGTCGCGACCTTGCGCCCCGCCTGCAAAATCTCGCGGGAGTTCATCGGATCTTCGTCCTTCAGGTAGGACTTGGGCCGATAGCCCGGCGCTGCCGGATTATCCGATTGCACCTTATCGGGCGTCTCGTGCTGGCCCTTGGCGATACCGCCGCCGGGTTCGAGCAGCATACCAGGTCCGCGGGCCGTTTCGCCCGGCCGGCGGTTGGGCACCAGCGGGCCAAACCGGCCGGGAATGGGTTTCCCGTTGGCGTCGAGTATTTGCGGGATGCGCCACGTGGGGTTCTCGACGATTTGCTGCGAGGCGCTCTTGGGTGCCGCGGTCAACTGCGCTTCGGCATTCTTGTTGATCTCGGCCAGCAGCCCCGCGTAGGACTCGTCGGTAAGCGTGGCGGTTTTTTCCACCGGGGTATTGGTGCGGCCGACAAACCCTTCGGCGGGTTTGCCGCGCGGCTGGCCGACCACCTGGAGATCCATCGGTTTGACGGTCTCCTGGCCGCGCACGCGGGCCCGGGTGCCGATGTCCGTGCGGATCATTTTAGTGTTCGGTTCATCCCCGTATTCCTTGGGGGTGGTGTCCTTGACATCGGAGGCCACGGGGTGCTCGTTATAGCCGCCGCCGAGATTGCTATGCCCGCCGGCCGGGGCGGCCGTCGGGGCGGCGTCTTCTTCGCTGGTCTTGGGATCCAGCACGTCCTCGGGGCTGATGGCGCGTTGGCGCAACCCGTAGATATTGCTGATGGTGGGCCCATATTGGGGTACCGAAATATCGCGATAGTCGCGATAGGGCAAATCGAGATTAGATGGATGCAGCGGGTTATTGACCGGGGGTGCCCAAAGCGGATGGGACACATCGGAGACGGAATTGCTATACGGCACTCGGCCAAAATTGCTGTTGTAGCCGTTGCCGGTGGGCGAAGGCTGGGCGATGGTCCCCGTCGCTGTCAATCCGCCGACCGATTGGGAGGGCAGATAATAAGACCGATAGATGGACTGCGAATTGCTCGTCGGCGCCACCAAGGGCGAGGAAATGGCTTGAAACCGACCTAACGTCGACGAGGGCAGGTTCACGCCGAAGGAGTAGGGCGAGGAATAAGGAATATTGCCGTGAAAGTAGCTCAGGCCCGTTACGTTGCCGGTCATTATATCGTTGCCGTTGATCGGGACGTATCCTTGCACGGGTTGATTGCTGCCGCCACCCCCAACCATTGGGTTGGAATCCAATGCCCGCCCTTGGTTAACCTGCGTGACCTGGGCATCAAGAGCGCCGCCGCCCGCCAAGCCCGCAATGATGAATACCAAAACCCTTTGCTTGCACGCGGATTTCTCGCGCCCACGAACCGTGCGAACACGCCATGATTTCTTGCCGCCCATGACTTTTCTCCGTTTGGGCCACCATGCGAACATTCTATTAGACTATTGTATCAGCTTCCGGTTCCGTTAGCATGAAGTTTTCATGGTAATCGAGTTGCGAATCCGGGGCTACACCACGCCCCGGCCCCCCACGCCCCCCGCCGGACGGTCACGGCCGATAATAATTCCAAAGAAATTGTGCTGTTGGGGCTTGGAAGTTCGGGAAATGTACTGTATATTGATCCTTACAAACGCCTTACTGGTGTGGCGATTTGGTTTCAAGTTTTCTTGGCAGGAGGACCGACTAAATAGGGGCTTCGAACGAAGCCTGCCGGGTCGTTCGGGTCGCCGCATTAACTGGCTTGCGGCGCCCCGGCCCAGGCGCCGCACAGGAGCTCCTTTATGGCCTTAAATCAGCAGTCTCTTGTGGATGGATTGGTGGCACCGCCGGATGGTATGGCGGTAGCGGTCGCCAACACGGTTGGGGCGGCAACCGTAAATACTGTTGGGACAGGCCTGTTACCGCTGTGTAGTTTTGGTCCGGGCGGCAGTTACGTGGTGGACTGGCAGATTTTCGGCCGGGAAACCCGTGGTGCCCGGGTGTATCCACCGCGGACGCTGGGCTCGGCCGTACAGCGCGTGGCGGGGCAGCTACTAGGCGACTTGGCCGGCTGGCTCTTGGCGCGGCATCCGGCGCGGCAGTATCGCATGGATAGCTGTCCGGCCGCCTTGGACCCCTGCCTGGCCTGTGGACACAGCAATCGCTGGCCGGACTGGTTTGTTGCCGGGCATCGGGCGGTGCCGTGGGAACTGGTGGCCGTCGGCACTGGCCCGCAGGTAGCGCAGGCATTGCCCGCTTCGGTTCCCGCCCCGGACCCACAGCCCGAAGTGGTGCCGGCCATGAAGTCCACCGACTTGGAGCCGGTGCATAATTTGCGGCAGAGCCCGGCGGGGCAATTACTGCTGCGCTTGACCTATTGTGACGGACCCTCATCGGAGGATGAGGTGATCCATAATGATGATCGAAAATTTTTGAATACGGAGTATTCCCATGACCCCCACTCCCAAGCAACTCAGAATTTTGGTGGCGATTCGCGACTTCCGGGTGCAGCACGGCTACTCGCCGACGATGCAGGAAATCGCCGACCAGCTCGACATCTCCAAAGTAACGGTGTTCGAGCACGTCGAGGCGCTCGAAGTCAAAGGCCTGCTGCTGCGGAACCGACACAGGGCACGCTCTTTGGAAGTCAGCCCGAAGGTCAGGCTGCCTGACGAAGCCAAGGCGGCTTCGTACCCGCTGGTGGGCACCATTGCCGCCGGCCAGCCGATCGAGGCCATCGAAACCCGCGAGACCCTGGACCTGGAAGACCTTTTTGAGACGCGTTATGGCACCTATGTGCTGCGCGTACGCGGCAACTCCATGGTCGATGACCATATTTGCAACGGCGATTACGTCATCATTGAGCGGCGCGAGCACGCCCGCGATGGCGAGGTGGTCGTGGCCCTGCTCGAAGACGGCAGCGCCACCCTCAAACGCTACTACAAGGAGCGCGGACGCATCCGCCTGCAACCGGCCAACTCCACGATGAGCCCGATCTACGTGGACAAGGATGTCAAGATCCAGGGCGTCCTGATCGGGGTGTTGCGCACCTTCGATCGCCAGCACCATGGCAACAACTAATGCGGTCAAGCGTGGGACTCCGGCCCCGCCAGTTGGGCTGAAAATGCGGGCCGCATGCCCGCCCCCCCCCCCCCAGTAAGGCGTGCGGCAGGGCAACCAGGTGCGTGATTTGTAAGTGCAAGCCCCGGGGCCAGGCGCCCGGGGCTTTTTTCTGGCCGGGTGCAGGAGAAACGTGTGAAAAAGCCGCCGCGCGGTTCCGGGGGGGCTAACGCCCTTCTGCAAATCCTGCTGCTCGTGCTGGTGTTGTCAGCGCCGGTCTGAAAATGCGGTAAATCCGCCGGTTTGAAAATGGGGTGAATTGGCCGGTGCGAACGTGCTGGTGCAGAGGATGGTTGCAGGGTGGTGTGGGGGGATGGGGC
>Ga0316231_1005340_pt1 | contig 10277 bp, 9 predicted proteins | sample TBH18027metaG_FD_206002 | JGI IMG/M metagenome (GOLD analysis project Ga0316231, IMG submission 206002) | Freshwater microbial communities from Trout Bog Lake, Wisconsin, USA - TBH18027 | ecosystem: Environmental > Aquatic > Freshwater > Lake > Hypolimnion/Profundal zone | place: USA: Wisconsin...
TGTTCCACATGCTTCCGGAACGCACCCGAAGAAACATCGTCGCGTCCCGTCCGGGCGCCGCACTCGCATGGTTCATGCGTGACGTGATCGATGATATTCCGATTATCAGTCAACATACGCCGCTTCGCGCTGAAGTCCGGGACAATCGCGTGCAATTGCAACTCGTATCGCCCGACGGCACCGTTACGTACATGTGGCCGGACCACATCGTGGCCGCAACTGGTTACCGAGCCGATGTCGCTCGGCTTGATTTTATCGACCCGGCGCTGATGGAACAGCTTCGGACGGTCGATTCAGCGCCAGTCCTGTCTCGGGATTTCGAGTCCTCATCCAGGGGTTTGTACTTTATCGGCCCGATGGCAGCCATGAGCTTCGGCCCGGTTATGCGATCCGTTTACGGCGCCGCCTTCACTGTCCGGCGTCTGTCGGAGCATCTGGTCCGATCGTCGGCGGCACGCGTTGCGCCACTTCCCCTGCGTATGGGGCAGGCAAGCAGCCACATCTTCTCATCGCCGGTTCGATAAACCCGGGCTCGATCGATTGAGAAAAGGCAGGCATTGGTCGGGCCACGGGCCGTTACTGAAGGCGTCCGCCGCCCGGCTACGGGGTACTGCCGCTTAACTGGGCGCCAATCGGGGCCAGAAGTGCGGCGGCATAAGCGGCCGGGTTCGATATCAACGTCCTGGCGGCGTCCAGGTCGGCGTTGCGTCCTTCGGCGGCCGGGCAGGGGGCGCGGATCTCCAGCACCTCCGACGCCCTGACGGGAATCCTGGCGGCACGGGACCGCTTGACCGCGTCGGCCATCGGTTGGAAGCCGGTGGACAGCGACGCCAGTTGCCGGTTCAGCGCGTCCTGACCAAGGCTGGTGCACACCTGCGGCAGCACGCCCAACCCCTGGATCGGCCATCCCAATGGCGCCAGGGTTTGGCTCCAGGTTACGAACAACTCCCCACCGTCGGGCAGCGGATCGATCGTCTGGACCATGCCTTTGCCCACCGTCGCGCTACCAACCACGACCGCGCGTCCGCGATCGGCCAAGGCGGCAGCCAGGATCTCCGACGCACTCGCCGTGCGTCCATCCACCAGGATGATGAGCGGCACGTTCTCCGCCAACTCGCCTTCGGTGGAGCGCCACACATTCATCGAGTCCGGATCGCGGCCAACCGTCGTCGCGACCAGTCCCTCCGGCAGGAAAGAATCCGCCGCCGTTACCGCCTGGCGCAGCAGGCCGCCACGGTTGTCGCGCAGATCCAGCACGATGCCCGAAACCGGGTGGGGTTCGGCCAGCGCATCCTGAACGGACAATGCGATATGCGACGCCGTGCTGCCGCTGAAACTGGTAATCCGCAACACCAGAACATCGGCGGTCCGCTGCGCAAACACGGTTTCCGGCGGCACCATCACGCGCACAAGCTGGGCATCCCGGGTGCGCCCGTCACGGCTGCGCCAGGACACGGTGACGGCCGATCCTTCCGGCCCCGACAACAGCGCGCCGATCGTACTCGGGTCCTGGTCCCGGGTTCGCTGCTCGTCGATGGCCGCCAGGATGTCGCCCGGCTGGATGCCGGCGATGGCGGCCGGGCTGTCACGGATCACCGATCTTACCTCGATCAAACCGCCGCGCTGCCCGATGGTCAGTCCCAGACCCGCCCGCCCGGCGCGCCTGGCCCGGTCTTCACCGGCCTCGAACGGCGCCACATAGCGGGAATAGGGGTCTAGGCGATTGAACATTTCATCGAAAAAGCCCTGAATTACCCCCTGCGCGCCGGCACGCCTGACCGGTGCCGAAACCGGAAAGCTGGCGGCCGTTAAAACCGCGGCCGTTCTGGCCCACGCCGCGGGCGCCTCGTCTTTCGGAGCGGCCACGTCCAGAACCACCTGATTCTGCCGGAACAATTGCAGCCTGGTGTCCTTGGTGGCGATCCGGAGAGCCGGGTCCAGGGCAGTCAGACCCTGCAATCCCCAAACGGTCAATTGCGGTACCGGAACCGGATCGAGAATCCGGGGTGCGATGAAAAACAGCGCCTCGCTATAGACCGTGACCAGCCGATCCTGATCAAAACCGCTGGCGGTCAGGCTCTGTGCCTGCGCCCTGGCAAAGACGAACAGCACCAGTAGGACGCTGATTCGAATCACCGGCGACGGGACCGTTTCCCTGGTGCGCCGGCTTGCGCAGGGGTATCGCGCTTGCGTTCCACACGGCTTTCCAGAACATGGAATACCATGCCACCGGTCACCGGATTGGCTTCCGACAGCAGCACATCGACCTCCTGCGCCAATCGATAGACTTTCTGCGTGCGGCGGCCGGTCAGAGTCTGCTCCCGTTCATCGAATTGCCAGTAATCGTCTGGTAGTGAACCAAACGGCACAATACCGCTGGCCCCCGTCTCAGTAACAGTGACGAACAGCCCGAAACGAGTCACACCTGATATGCGTGCCGCGAAATGCCCGCCAATCCGGGCGGACATGAACGCGGTCAGATAGCGGTCGATCGCCTCGCGTTCGGCGGTCTGCGCGCGCCGCTCAGTTTCGGTGATATGGTCACCGATTTCAACAAATTCGCTGATCTGTTCATCGGAAATCCCGTCGCGCCCAAGCTTGAGGCCCTTGATCAGAGCGCGATGCACCAGCAGATCGGCATAGCGGCGGATCGGGCTGGTGAAATGCGCGTAATGGGGCAGTGCGAGGCCAAAATGACCAATGTTGTCCGGGCTGTAGGCCGCTTGCGATTGGCTGCGCAACATCACCTCGCTGATCATCTGCGATTCCGGTGTGCCGGCGAACCGCTGCAACACCCGGTCGAAATCGCGCGGATGCACCTGATTGCCCGGCGGCAGCGATATTCCGAGGCTCGAAAGAAACCCCCGTAACGCCTCAAGTTTTTCGTCCGAGGGCGGTGCGTGGACCCGATACATGCACGGTTGTTGCAGACGTTCCAATTCTTCAGCCGCCGCCACGTTGGCGAGGACCATGAATTCCTCGATCAACCGATGACTGTCCAGCCGCGGGCGTGGTGACACGCTGACCACGTGGCCCTCGTCGTCCAGCACGACCTTGCGTTCAGGCAAATCCAAATCCAGCGTGCCACGCTCCACCCTTGCCGACAGCAATGTCCGGAAGGCCGCGTATAGGTGCGCCAGTTTTTCGTCGCCGGCATCCGCCGCGGCCTGGACGTCCTCATAGGTCATGCGGGCCGCGCTGCGCATCAGGCCGCGGCCGAACCGGTGACCGGTCTTGTGGCCGTTCCGGTCGATCCGCATGTCAACGAACAAGCATCCGCGGTCTTCGTTCGGGCGCAGGCTGCACCAGCCGTTGGACAAGGCTTCCGGCAGCATCGGCACGACCCGGTCGGGGAAATAGACGCTGTTGCCGCGGGTGCTGGCGGCATGGTCCAGCGCCGAACCGGGTTTGACGTAATGGGCGACATCGGCGATTGCGACGATCAGACGGAAACCGGCGGCGTTGTCCGGATCGGGTTCGGCGAATACGGCGTCGTCGAAATCGCGTGCGTCGGCACCGTCGATGGTGATCAACGGAATGCCGCGCAGGTCTTCGCGGCTGCCGAGCCGGACGCCTCGGGCTTTCTTCGCCTCCTCCAGAGCTGCCTCTGAAAAAGTCTGCGGGATGTCGTGGGTATGGATGGCGATCAGGCTGATCGAACGGGCGTCGCCGAGTTTGCCGAGGCGTTCCAGGATTCTGGCGGGCTTCAGGCCGAGATGGAAGGTCTGCGCGACCGGTTCGGCGAGCACGATTTCGTCCGGTTCCGCGCCGGCGTCCTGACCGGCGGGAACAATCCACTCCGCTTTCGAACGGCGATCGGTGGGGACAATGCGATTTTCAGTCCGCCCGCGTTTGAAGATACCCAGTATGCGTCCCGGAGTTTCGCTAACCCGCCGCAGCGTCCTGGCTTCGTAACGGCCCGGCCCGGTCGGCTTCAGGCGCACGAGGACGCGTTCCCCCGGCGCGAGGGCGGGCGTGCCCTGTTTTTCCGGATGCATCAGGATCATCGGTGGCTGTCCGGCGCTGCGCTCCCACGCCACCGGGCGGGCGAGGGCGTCACCATCCCGGTCGGTGCCGGTGATCAGCACGATCGCCGTGTCCGGCAGGTGGTGAGCGGGGGACGTTGACGGGCGATGTTCGCCACCCTTGGCGGACGGACGATGTTCAGCCTTACCGCTGGTGGAACGATGGGATGGTTTGCCACTGTTCCGCGCGGTGGCTTTGCCTCGATGCTTGTCTCGTTTTGCCACTGTTTTTGCGACCGCGTCTCTGTCTGCGTTACAGTGCCACAACTGTCAGTCCCGTGCCATGACAGCCTGCCTTAAGAACGGCCCGATCGCATTTGAAATTGCAAGTGTTACGCGGATGTCGCGCTTGCGCGGCGAGGACCGGCCCGAGCTGCCAGTGCTACTAGTTTGCGCACCAAGTTCAGGACCTGAAATCTCAATCGCGTCGAGGAAAAAAGATGGAATCCGGCCAAGCCGGTTTCGGTACGCATTGCTCGAATCGGATTGGACGTGCGGACCCGCTCGATTTCACGAGACGCCTGGACGTGGCAAAGCCGCGTCGAGCCCGCGACCGCGGTCACTACCGCAGGCGCAGGACCGTGTAATCCGCCACATCGGCCAGAGCGCGACGGATCGGGCTGTCCGGGAACGCCAGAAGCGCCACTTTCGCCTCTTGCACGAAGCGCTGGGCGCGATCCAGCGTCACCCGGATCGCGCCGTGCCGCGCGATCAGCCGCATCGCGTGATCCAGGTCGGAGTCGGTCTGTTCCAGCGTCTCGACGGTCCGGCGCCAAAACGTCTGTTCGGTTTCGTCGCCGGCGGAGAACGCCACCAGCACCGGCAAGGTGATCTTGCCCTCGCGAAAATCGTCCCCGATCGTTTTGCCCAAAACGGCCTGGTCCGCGACGTAATCCAGCGCATCATCGACAAGCTGAAACGCGATACCAAGGTTCATGCCGTAGTCGGCGAGAGCGATTTCCTCGGAGTCGGGGCGGTTGGAGACGACGGCACCGATCTGGCAGGCGGCAGCGAACAGCGCCGCGGTCTTGCCCTGAATCACCTCCAGATAGCGCGCCTCGCTGGTGGACAGGTCATTCTGCGTGACGAGTTGCAAAACCTCGCCCTCAGCGATGGTCGCGGCGGCTTTCGACAGGATCGCCAGCACTCGCAGCGATCCGTCATCCACCATCAACTGAAAGGCTCGGGCAAACAGGAAATCGCCGACCAGAACTGACGCCTTGTTGCCGAAGATCGCATTGGCCGAGGCCAAACCCCGGCGAAGCTGGCTTTCATCCACCACGTCGTCGTGCAGCAGCGTGGCGGTGTGAATGAACTCCACGCAGGCCGCGAGTTCGACATGCCGCGCACCGCCGTTCGAACCGGGATAGCCGCATAAACGGGACGCGGCGAGTGTGAGCAGGGGCCTCAACCGTTTGCCGCCAGCCGCGACGAGATGTGCCGCAAGCTGCGGAATCAGCGAGACCGGGCTATCCATCTTGGCGACGATGACGCGATTACAGGCTTCCAGGTCCGCCTCGACGAGAGTGACCAGGGCCGACAATGCATCCTCGATCCGCCGTTCGGTTAAACCGAACACGGGTGGCATGCCTGCTTCAAGGGGTCTGGCGAGGCCGCCCAACTGGTTCTCCCGACTTTCCTGTGGGGTGGTCTTCATATCGGTGGCCACCAAATGGGGTCAAGCGGCGATCCTGGCATCGGAAGATGCCGTCGCGCCGGTTGGGTAGCCCGGATCATTGGTCACGCAACGCATAAATGGACGATTCCCGGGGATAGTCCAGCCTATTCAACGCGTCCGCGTGATGCGGCCGCACTTAAGCGGTTGCAACCGCGCGGTATCGGGGTCACGTTCTGGCCATGCGCGTTGTCGTCACCTCGAATAATCCGGTCAGGCTGTCATTTTTGACCGCCCTGTTGGCGGATGCCGGAATCGAAGCCGTGCTTCTCGATGCCCATACCAGCATTCTCGAAGGCAGCGCCGGGGCGATTCCCCGCCGGCTGGTCGTCGGGACCGATGACTTCGCACGCGCCTGCATGATCCTGCGCGACGCGGGCGAATGGTGACGACGGACGGGCATCTGCTGGGTGGCCGAGTCGTTTATCGTCAGCCCGCCAGCGGGTTTCGCAGTGGTCTGGAGCCTGTTCTGCTGGCAGCCTCGATTCCGGCTCGGCCGGGCGAAAGCGTTCTGGAGGCCGGCACCGGTGCCGGCGCCGCGCTGCTGTGCCTGAGCGCCAGGGTTGCGGGCGTGACCGGCACCGGCGTGGAAATCGACCCGGCGATGGCTGAACTCGCTCGAACCAACGTCCGCGATAATGGATTGACCGGCCTCGACATCCTCGCGGCGCCAATCGAAATCGCCGTTCTGCCGTGTTTGTTCGACCACGCCATGGCCAATCCGCCCTACCACACTCAAAATGGATCGACCTCGCCTTCGGCTGAACGCGACACTGCCAAGCGCGGGTCGGAGCTGCTGGTGCGGGCGTGGATCGACGCGCTGAGCCGCGGATTACGGCATCGCGGCAGCCTGACGCTGATTGTGCCGGCCGGTATCGTTCCGCTCTGCGTGTCCGCGATGTTGGATTGCCAATGCCCTTGCACGGTGCTGTTCCCGCTGTGGCCGAAAGCCGGGAGGCCGGCGAAACTGGTGCTGCTGAGGGGCGTCAAAGGCGCCCGCGGCCCCATGCGGCTATGGCCAGGATTGGTTTTGCACGAGTCGGACGGTTCGTTTACCGCCGCCGCGCAGGCGGTGCTGCGCGAGGGGGCCGCGCTACCGCTGGATATCGCGCCATCCGTACGTTGAATGGTTCGGGCCGTATTCGGATTAACGGTGAGCCAGCCACGATTAACCGCGGCGCCGGCTACCCGAATGATGCGACAATGCGGACGCGAGATGGCCCGCACAAACCATGACCATCACAGCAGCGTCGTTTTCGGCTCGGCCGAACTCACATGTCATCCGTGTCCGGGTGGCGCAGGTGCCAAAGCCGCTCATGCGCGGCGATCAGACTTTCCATGTTCCGCCGGCGCGTCCCGTCCGGTGTCAGCGGCCGTCGGGTCAGCATCATCTCCAATATGTGGAGAAGCTGCTCCGCGACTTCGAAATCCGCCTGATCGCAGGCATGGTGAAAGGGGATCAGGATCTTGTCCGACAAGCGCCTGCTGTAGCGAGGCGCCGCGCCTCCACCGGTTTCCCGGACGGTATCCTCGTCGGTCTGAATCATTGCCGTCCCAAACATGCTGGTAGCCACCATCTAAGCCTCCAACTGATGCGAAAACGCACCCGCCTCGTTCTAAGTCTTGGTTCTGATCAATGCCTGATGGCGCAGAACGTCAGTTGCATGATGCATATTAATTTATGGCGGCCGTGAAAAAAACGTTAACTCTGGCGTTTATAGCGTCAAAAATGCGCAAGAGCCAAAAATAACGAACGCCGGTGATACAAAAGCCATGTGTTGCGACATTTCGGCCCATGAGAAACCTGGGTTCCGAGCCCGGGCGGCCCGGATTCGTGCCATCCGGCGATTCGCCGGACGAGTCGTACAGGCAAGGGGAAATGGATGTTCCGAATACAACCAAAGAAATCTTATCGAACGGCACGGTCGTCAGCCGGCCATAACGTCAATGTCCGGGGACAGTATTCATACACTGAAATGAAAACCGCATTTACCGATGCAATGCGTCTTTCCACGACTGGATATTAACGCTGTAGTCGCGGTTTCACTGTAGATACGAAGTCGCACCAATTCGACCGGGTCTCGCTCATTGAACCGAGCCTCCGGCCGATTGGGAGGACTCGTGTCAGCCGGAGACGGCTAGCACCTGAGACGAACCGGCGGTTGCAGGCGAATCCCCAAACGCATCCTCCCAAGTACCAGCCGTGGACGCCTTACTGTATTCGGTCGCACGATTTTCGAAGAAATTCGCGTGCTCCACCGCATTCAACATCTCGTCCAGCCACGGCAACGGGTTCTTTTCGACGTGGAAGATTTCGTTAAGGCCGAGTTCGATCAGGCGGCGATCCGCGATAAAGCGAATGTATTGCTTGACCTCTTGCGGCGTCAGACCCTCGACCGCGCCTTGCTCGAACGCCAGGTCGATGAACGCGTCCTCGTGCGAGACGATCGTCGCGCAACTGAGGTAGAGTTCCCGCCGGAGGTCCTCGGTCCAGAGGTCCGGGTTCTCCTGAATAAAGGTGCGGAATAATTTGATAATTGACTGACAGTGCAGGCTTTCGTCGCGCACCGACCAGGTGACGATCTGGCCCATGCCCTTCATTTTACCAAAGCGGGGGAAATTCAGCAGGATCGCGAAGGACGCGAACAACTGCAGGCCCTCGGTGAAGGCGCCGAACGCGGCCAGGGTTTTCGCGATCTCAAACCGGTTCTCGACCGAGAACCCGTGCATATAATCGTATTTGTCCTTCATCTCTTTGTATTTGAGGAAGGCGGTGTACTCGATCTCCGGCATCCCGATGGTGTCGAGCAGGTGGCTGTAAGCGGCGATATGCACCGTCTCGATGTTGGAGAACGCCGACAGCATCATGAGCACCTCGGTGGGTTTAAACACCTGGCTGTATTGTTTCATGTAACAGTTGTTCACCTCGACGTCCGCCTGGGTGAAAAACCGGAAAATCTGCGTCAGCAGGTTGCGCTCCGCATCCGTCAGGTTGCGATGCCAGTCCTTGACGTCGTCGGCGAGCGGCACTTCCTCCGGCAGCCAATGCACGCGCTGTTGCGTCAGCCAGGCTTCGTAGGCCCAGGGATAGCGGAAGGGCTTATAAACGGGATTTTCCGTGAGCAGGTCGAAGCGTATCGGATGTTCGTCAGGCGCTCGGGTTATCCCATCCATGGTCGTGCAGTCCCTTCGGTGTCAGCCTTGCGGTACCGAATCGTCGGACCGCCTCAATTCTACCCATTGTGGGTACGCTGCTGGTTTGACGCAACAATTAGTGTGTTGTCCGGCCGCGTTGTCGTTTTGGCACAGCGGACGCCATGATGACGCCGTGATGGCGGAAGAAGGCTTTTGGCGTCCTGGCCTCCGGTTGCCCCAACAGGAACCGCTGATGGTCCACACCTGCACGTATACCACGCATCCCCCGATATTGTTAACGCTGGTGTGCGCCTGCGTGACTTTTCCAGGCGGCGTGGCAAGCCGGGCGGATTCGGCGCGGTTCGGCTGGCACGGTTGCCAGTTGGAGGTATCAAAACGCGTGTCGCGCCGCTAAATGGTGCGACGCAACTTTAACGTACGATGAAGCCACTGACGATTTTACCGCCGGAACCAGGCCACTCCACGCGGCGGAACGTTCGGACGATGGCGCGCGGACGGCGGATCCTGCTGATCGCGGCCGGTTTGTCGATCGGCGTTCACATTGTCGCAGCGCTGCTGATCGTTGTGCTGCCTCGCATGCTCCCGCAAGAGGATCGGCGGCCGGAGCAAGGCACGATCGAGCTCGTGATGGAGGAGCACAAAGGGGCGGAACCCGGGGCTACCGGCGAACCGCAACCGGATCAGCCGCCAATACCCGTTTCGCCACTACCAACCACAGCTAAACCCGATCCGGCCAAACCAAAAACCGAGCAACCGTCGAAGCCCCCGGTGGTGCCTCCGATCGAGCAGACGCAGGAGGAAGCGGTGCCTCCTCCGGTCGATCAGGCCCAGTCCACCGCAAGCCGTCCGGACACACCCGCCCAAGCCGAACCGCCGCAGCCACCACCCCAGCCAGCCACGCAGATCGCCCCCACGTTCAATTTCCGAGAGGCCGAAAGCGAATACGATGCGCTTGTCCTCGGCGGCGGGGTGATTCCCGCTACGCTCGACACGAAGTTTCGTAACCGGCCGCCGATCTATCCGGTCGAGGCGGCTGTTAGAGGCGAACATGGACGCGTGGTGTTGATCGCTCATGTGGGGCCGAATGGTCTGGTCAGGGCGGTCGATGTGGTCGAAGCGACCGGCTTTCCCGAACTGGACCGGGCGGCTGTGGCGGCCTTCGGTAAATGGCGGTTCCACCCTGCCATGAGAGACGGGCAGGGCGTTGCGTTCGATTTCCAGTACGCGTTCGTGTTCGGATCGGATTAGCCAACTCTTTTTCGGTCCAACCCGGTAGCTCCGAGAGCCGGTCTCAACGCGGACTGATTTCAGATCGGCTGCCAACATTGCCAGACCGCCAAACCGGTCCTACCGTCCCGGCACTGGGCGCCGAACCAAGACGCGCGCCTGCCGGGACTCACACAACACAGCCAAAAGGGGAT
>Ga0316231_1005341_pt1 | contig 10277 bp, 7 predicted proteins | sample TBH18027metaG_FD_206002 | JGI IMG/M metagenome (GOLD analysis project Ga0316231, IMG submission 206002) | Freshwater microbial communities from Trout Bog Lake, Wisconsin, USA - TBH18027 | ecosystem: Environmental > Aquatic > Freshwater > Lake > Hypolimnion/Profundal zone | place: USA: Wisconsin...
GGGCCGGCGGCGTGGACTTCCCGCTGCCAGCGCGCCCGGAGGTAGGCGTGGTAGTCCTCCGGGACGGGGACGGCCAGCCCGCGCAGCAGGGCGAGCAGCACGTCCTCGCCCTGGCGGGTGTCGTAGAGCGGGCCGACCGCCGGCTGCTGCAGGGTGAGCAGCCCTTCCCCGCCGTCGTGGTCGCCCCAGGCCTCCAGCCAGTGGTGTTCAGGCAGCAGGACCTGGCACTGGGCCGCGGTCTCGTCTTCCTGGAGCCCGATCCAGGCGCGCAGCGGCGCCCTGGCCAGGGCCGCGGCCCAGGCTTTCGGATCCGGCCAGGCGTAGGCTGGGTTGACGCCCCACAGGAGCACGGCGGCATAGGCGCCGGCGGCCATGGCCTGGATCTCGCGCTCCAGGTCCCGGTGCGCGGCCAGCGGCTCGGCGGGACGGAGCCCGAAGGCTTCGCTCCGCAGCATGGCGTTCAGCAGGTGCGCGGCCTGGTGGGCTTCGGCGGGCATGCCGTCGCCGCACAGGACCAGGGCTTCCCGCCCCGCGCCCTTGAGGTCGGACAGGAGGGCCGCCCAGGCTGCGGGCTCGATGCCGAAGTCCCTGGGGGAGGCGTCGCCGCCGGTCAGTTCCACGCCCTCCGGCAGGGCCACGCCGTGCTTGTCGCGCAGCGCCCGGGCCAGGGCGAAGGCCGCCGGCGCCACGCGGGACGGCCGCAGGGGGAAGCGGTGGTCGGCCTTGGCGCCGGTGAGGGTCATGGCCCCTTCCATCACCCACAGGCGGTTCATGGGATCCTTCGGGCCGCGCAGCCGGCGCCGGGCGGCGAAGGCCTCGATGGCCGCGGGGTCCTCGCCGTTCAGGAAATCGTCGCCGATGGAGAGGATCACCTTGGCCTTGTGCACCAGCGGCACCAGGGCGACCGGGGCGCCGAAGGCGGCCGCGGCGGCCTCCGGGCCGGCCGCGCCGGCCGGTTCCCAGGCCAGGTGCCGGAGCCCGGGGAGGGCCCGGCCCAGGTCGGCCACCAGGGCCTTGCGGGTGGGCGATTCCAGAGCGCCGGTGAGCAGGAGGACCTTGGCTCCGGAGGCCCTGGCCGCGGCCAGCGCGGGCACGATGCGGCCCAGGGCCGCGTCCCAGGACGCCGGGCGGCCCTCGACCCTGGGACCGCGCAGGCGGTCCGGATCGTAGAGGCGCAGCACGTCGGCCACGGCCCGGGGCGAGGTCTTGCCCTTCAGCAGCGGGTGCTCGTCGTTGCCGCTGACGTGGATCGGCCGCCCTTCCCGGGTCTTCACCAGGACGCTGTACGATCGCGCGCCTTCCTGGAACGTGGAGGCGTAGAAATTGGCCACGCCGGGCACCACCTCGGGCGGCCGCCGGGTGTAGGGGACGATGCCGCCGCGGTCGTCGCGGCCGCAGGCGACGGTGGACGCCAGGACGGTGGTGGCGCCCGCCAGTTCCAGGAACTGCCTGCGGGAGAGCCCGGAGGGCGGCTCGCTGGCGCCGGGGGCGAACTCGCGCGCCGCGGCGGCCCGGACCGGGGCGGTCTCCCCGCGCTCCTCCAGGCAGCGCCAGGGGCGCTCCTCGGGCGCGGATTCCGGTGGGGTTCGAGAGATGTCATCCACGGCGCTTCACCGATCGGCTGGGGGGTTTGAGGGATGGGCGGCGCTCCTGGCCGGGCGGCTGCCGGAACAAGGCCGGGAGGTTCAGCCAGGCGAAGCCGAGGACGGCGGCGAGCGCGGCCAGGCTCCGGGCGAACCCCGGGCGGTCCGTGGTTCCCGATGCTTCTCCGGTGGTTCTTTCCGACATGCTGGTCCGCCCTCTCTGATTGGTTCCTATCGGTGGCATGCGCTGCAGTTCTCGGGGGCCTTCCGGATGGGCGTGCCCTCGGGCAGCGCGGCATGGGGGTCCCGGTGGCAGCCCAGGCAGTTGGACATGCGCATGGACATGTGCTGCGAGACGGTCTCCATGTTCTGCACCTGGCCGTGGCAGGTCTGGCAGGCCACGCCCGCGTTCACATGGGGACGATGATCGAAGAACACATGCTGCGGAAGATGGTGCACCCGCCGCCAGACGAGCGGCTGGCCCGACCGGTAGAGTTCCGTGAGCCGGACGATCGCGGGGCTGTCGACCTTGGTGACCCGGTGGCAGTTCATGCAGGTCTCCACGGCCGGGATCCCGGCGATGCGGGAGCGGGCCGCGCCCGAATGGCAGTAGAGGCAGGGCACCTGGAGCGCGCCGGCGTGGAGCCGGTGGGAGAAGGGGATCGGCTGCGCCGGGGCGTAGCCCCGGGTGAACCGCCCGGGCTGGACGAACCAGCCCACGGCCAGCACCGTCAGCAGCACCGCCACCGCGCCCGCAGGCAATACAAGACGAGCGGCTCGATCATATAGGTGCATTCAAGATCTCCACTGTCTGCGGGCCATCAACTCTCATAATCCGACATCTGCACCCCCCATGGCCAGAAAAATTCCAACCTCCATCACCGTGCGCTGGACTTCAGATGGGCCTGATTCTGCGTTTGAGTCGCAGTTTTGTCAAACGGGAAATTCAGCCCGTGCGGCCTGCCGGAGCGCGCCCGGACGGACCCTCCGCCGGCAAGGGATGCTAGAATTCCCCGCATGGTCCCTGATTGGCGAGCAGGCCGGTCCAGCCTTCCGGCGGAGATGGAATGATGGACCAGGGTTGGCGCCTCGGGCCGCATTGGTATGTCCCCGCCACCCGCCTGGCCGCGGGCGCGGGCTGGGCCTGGGCGGTGGTGCGCAGGGACGGGGAGGGCCCGCGCAACCTGCTGCAGCTGTGGGACCCGTGCCCGCCGCCCGGGGAGCTGGACACCTTGCGGGACGAGTTCCTGCAGCGGTTCTCCAAGGCCGAGGCCATGGACCCCGGAGCCTGCCACCTGGGCTTCGACCCTAGCAAGGCCTGGTGCCTGCAGGAACTGGCCGGCACCCCGCTGCCGCGCCTTTGGGCCCAGGCCGACCGCGATGGCCGCGCCCGGCTGGGGGCGCGCATCGGCGAGGCCCTGGCCGGCTCCAGGTCGGCCCGGCTCCTGGTCCCGGAGGTGATCGGGGTCCATCCCGGGCGGGTGCTGGCCCCGCGGCTCCTGGGCGCGGCGGCCCGGGACCCCGGCTCCGGGCGGGACCGGCTGGACGGGCTGCTGGCGCAGCTGGAGGGCCAGCCTGGGCCGGGGGGCGGGGAGCGCCCCTGGGACCAGCCGCCGGATCTCGCGGACGGCTCCCGGCTGCCGCTGCGGGGCCGGTCGCGCGAGCTCACCTACCTGAAGTCGCTGGTCCTCGGGCTCCGGGCCGCCATTCCCATGGAGCGCGTGCTGATCCTCCAGGGCGAGGAGGGGCTGGGCCACGACCGGCTCTGCGACTGGGCCGCGGCCGCGGCCGAGACCGAGGGGATCTGGGTGGCCGACCTGGACATCTACCCGGGGGAAGGCGCGGGCGGGCTGCTGGAGCGGATCGTGGGCGAACTGATCGCCGGCCTGGAGGCCGACCTCTACGCCCAGCATCCGGCCGTGGCCCGGGCCCTGGCCCGCACCATGGCCACTTTCGCCTTCCTGAAGGGCGGCCGGCGCGGCGCCGGCGAGCGCAGGGTCGAGCCGGAGGAGGTCACCGCGGCCCTGGACGCCATGGCCTTCGCCCTGGCCCGCCATCCCAGGATGGTGGTGATCCGCGGCCTGGAGCGGGCCGCCGCGGACATCCCGCGGCTGGTGCGGGACCTGGTGGCGGGGTCGGCGATCCCCTGGGTGCTTTCGGCCCGCGACCTGGACCTCGGGGCGGAGGGCAGGGCCTGCCTTTCGGCCCTCAGGCACCATCCCGCCTCGGCCACGGTGATCCTGGACCGGCTCGAGGACGGCGCCATCGCCGAGGTGCTGGCGGACCTGCTGGGGCCCCACGACCTGCCGCCGGCGTTCCTTTCGCGGCTGGCGGCCGCCAGCCTGGGCAACCCGGGCCTGCTGCAGAAGACTCTGGAGATGGCCCAGATGAAGGGGACCATCGTGGCCCGGGACGGCCGCTGGTGCTGCGGGTCCGAAGGGGGGCCGGCGCTGGAGGTGCAGGAGGACCTGGTGGCCGGCATCCTGCTGGGGCGGCTGCGCCGGCTCCGTCCCGCCAGCCTGGCCGCGGTGCGCTGCCTGGCCCTGGCCGACCAGCCGCTGACCCTGTCCACCCTGGGCCGGGCCCTGGACCTGGACGGCGACGCGGTGGAGGAGGCGCTCCACCCGGCCGCCGGCGCCAGGCTGGCCCTGGTGGCCGACGGCGTCGCCCGCATCTCGGGCCCGGCGGCCCGGGACCGGGTCATGGCCCAGATGTCGTCGCGCGAAGTCGCCCGCGGCGCCCTGGCGCTGCTGAAGATCCTGCCCGCCCAGCCGCTGCCGCCGGTGCGCCTCATGGCCTTCGCCCTGGACCGGGAGACCGCCCTTGCCCGCGTGCTGGAGGGCGTGGAGCGGGCACGGGCCGGCCCGCTGGAGGCGGAGCGGATCGTGCGGGAGGCGCTGCGGCTGGGCCCCGGCCCGGTGCAGGAGGCCCGCCTGTGGGAGTTCCAGGCCGACGCCTGGGGCTGGGCCACGGCGGGGGACGGCCTGTCCATGGCGGGCCCGCGGGACCGCTCCCCGTTCGAGCTGGCGCTGGAGGCCCTGGAGCGGGCGCTGGGCGCCCTGGGCCACGGCGAGGAGACGATCGCGGCCCGGCTGCACCGGAAGCGGGGCCTCCTGGAACTGCGCAGGCGCCGGCTGGAGGCGGCCGAGGCCTGCCTGGTGCGGGCCTCGAACCTGCTGGCGGACCATCCCTTCCATCCCGAACTGCCCCGCCTGCGCCTGGCCCAGGGCCGGCTCCAGTTCAGCTTCGGTTCGCTGGACACGGCCCTGGCCGCCCTGCGCTCGGGCCTGGACCTGCTGGACCAGAAAGGGGCGGAGGCGGGCCAGCGGGACCGGGCGGCGCTGCTGCTGGAACTGGGCCGGGCCCACGCTGAAGCGGCGCGTTTCCAGGGCGCCCTGGCCACCCTGGACCCGGTCCGGCGCCTGGCCGAGCACGACGGCGACCGGCGCATCCAGGCGGAGGTCCTGGTGGCCCAGGGCCTGGTCCACCTGGGCATGGGCGAGGCCGACGCGGCGGGGGAGCGCCTGCAGGAGGCCCTGGCCCTGGCCCGCTCCCTGGACGACCCCGCCCTGGTGGCGGAATGCCAGCTCAGCCTGGGGGTGTTCCGCAGCGGCCAGCAGCTGCTGGGGCCGGCCCTGGCCAGCCTGGAGAGCGCCATCCGCCGGTTCGAGCTGCTGGGCGACGGCCCCTCGGCCGCCCGGGCCCGGTTCTGGAAGGCCAGGGACATGGCCGCGCTGGGCGATCCCGGGCTGGCCGAACTGCTCCTGGCGGGGGCCGCCGGGACCGGCGCGGCCACGCCGGTGGAACTGGGCGAGCGGGTCTTCCTGGACGGGGAGATCGCCGGGTTCCAGGGCGCCTGGGGCGCCGCGCGCCGGCACTACCAGGCGGCGGCCAACCGGTTCAGCCATGCCGGCCTGGTCTGGCGCGAGCGGCTGGCGCGGCTGCGCTGCATCCAGGCCGAGGCCCGGGAGGCCCCGGCCAACCTGGAGCCGGCCTGGATCCGCCTGGAGCACCTGAAGGGGCCGGTGGAGGGCACCGGTTCCCGCTGGCTGGAACTGGAGTGGCAGACGGCCCACGCGCTCCTGCTCACCGCCGGAGGGCCGGGGCCCATGCCGGCCGAGACCCTCGCCGCCTGGGGCGAAGTCATGGCCGGCGCCCGGGACCTGAGGTTCCCCGCCCTGGTGCTGGAAGCCGGCGCCCGCTGTTCGGAACTGCTGCTGGCCCAGGGCGAGAAGCTGGGCGCCCGGGCCCGGATCCAGGACGCCTGGCCCAGCGCCCAGGACCTGTGGGCGAAGCTGCCGGAGGGCTTCGGCCCGTCCTTCCTGGAACGGGACGACCTGCGCCGGTTCCAGCGGGCGGCGGGCGAGGCCGGCGTGAGCCTCTCCTGGCCGGAGCGGGTGGGGCCTCCGAAGGACTGGAATCCCGCCACGGTGGACCTGTCCCTGATTCCGGTCTCCCGGTTCGAGATATGAATTATCTCATTGAAATACCAGCCATTTGGGGCCCCCGCGGGCAGGATTCCCGGGCCGGGAGGTTCCCAGGCCCGCAGGAGTCATATATCCTTCCAGGGGATGCCCGGCAGATGCTCGGCGCGCGGCAGCCCGCCGGGGATCTTTCGGCAATCCGAGCAAGAGAGGCCCGTTTCCGTTCATGCGCATCGTCCGTTCCATCCCTGAACTCCGGATCGCCCTCAAGGCGGTCCGGGAAAGCGGCCAGAGCATCGGCCTGGTCCCGACCATGGGCTTCCTCCATGAAGGGCACGCCTCCCTGATCCGCCAGAGCACCGCCCGCTGCGACACCACCGTGGTCTCGGTGTTCGTGAACCCCACCCAGTTCTGCCCCGGCGAGGACCTGGACCGCTACCCGCGGGACCTGGAGCGGGACCAGAACCTCTGCCTGAAGCTGGGCGTGTCCATCCTGTTCATCCCCGAACCGGCCGAGATCTACCCCACCGGCTTTTCCACCTCCATCGAGGTGGGGCCCATGGGCGACGCCCTCTGCGGGCGGTTCCGGCCCGGCCATTTCCGCGGGGTGGCCACGGTCGTCACCAAGCTGTTCAACCTGGTCCAGCCCGACCTGGCCTTCTTCGGCCAGAAGGACCTGCAGCAGACCGCCATCATCCGCCGGGTGGTGAAGGACCTGAACCTGCCGGTGGACATCCTGGTGGCGCCCACGGTGCGCGAGCCGGACGGCCTGGCCCTCAGTTCGCGCAACGCCTACCTGGGCCCGCAGAACCGGCAGACCGCCCTGGGCATCAGCCGCGGCCTGTTCCAGGCCGAAAGCCTTTTCCGGAACGGGGAGCGGGACGCCGCCACCCTGGCGGCAACGGCCCGGCAGGAGCTGCAGGGCATGGACGAGATCCAGTACTGCGAAGCGGTGGACCCCCTGACCCTGGACCCCCTGGCCGGCCCCATCGCCCGCCCCGCCGCGCTCTGCGTCGCCGTGGTGCTGGGCGGCACCCGGCTCATCGACAACGTGCTGCTCAACCCCGGCGGCGAGGCCATCCAGTTCATCAGCCACGCGGAGTCCAAGGAGTCCTGATTGCGCCCCGGTCCCGCATCGGGCGATAATCGAGGCTGGCCGGGACCCCCTCATGGGCCTGGACCGGAGGCTCGAATGCTGCGTCAATTCCTGCTGGGCAAGATCCACCGCTGCGTGGTGACCCGGGCTGATCTGGACTACATGGGGTCCATCACCATCGACCCGCTCCTCATCGAAGCCGCCGGGTTCCTGGAGAACGAGAAGATCGATATCTACGACATCACCAACGGCTCCAGGATCAGCACTTACGTGATCCCGGGCACGGCCGGGTCCGGGGAGGTCGGCATCAACGGTGCGGCGGCGCACCACGTCCGGGCCGGGGACCTGGTCATCCTGGCCGCCTACGGCTGGATGACCGAGGCGGAGGCCGCGGCCCGGCGGCCGAAGGTGGTGTTCGTGGACGAGCGCAACCGGGCCCTGGGCACCGCGGACCGGGAACGCAACCCGGAACCGGCTTTGTGCCTCGCCGGCGCCGCCCTTCAGCCAGGCTGAAGGCGGTCCATGGCCCTTCGCGGACGCCGCGGCCGGGTGGGCCCGGACCAGGGGGGCTGCGGGGCGGTTGTTAAATAACGGCGGCCGATTCCGCCGGCCAACCAGGCAGGGTGCCGGCCAGGTCCTGCGCAAGTTCCCCTTCCCATAATTCGTTAGACTTGTTAAAAAGGGTACGCTCCCGGTCTGGTACGGCCGGAGGCGCCTGGGGGATCGCCGGCGGCGGTCCGGCCGAGTTTTAGAGAGGTAACAGCCATGGAAGTCAGACGGTCCCTCGTGGTCAATGCGACCCCGCTGGAGACGCGCATTGCCCTGCTGGAGAATGGGCAACTTTGCGAACTGTTCATCGAGCGCACCACCCAGGCCAGCCAAGTGGGAGATGTGTACAAAGGGAAGGTGGCCAAGCTGCTGCAGGGCATGCAGAGCGCGTTCGTGGCCATCGGCGGGGCCAAGGACGGGTTCCTGTACCTGGACGAGCCCGAGGCCCACCGCCTGCCCAGCGAGGAGGCCCCCGAGGAGGAGGAGGGCGAGGCCGGCGCCCTGGAGTTCCCCATCCTGCCCATCCCCCTGCCCCCGGTGCGGGAAGGCGAGGAGATCCTGGTGCAGGTGGTGAAGGACCCCATCGGCAGCAAGGGCCCCCGCCTGTCCCGGCACATCAGCTTCCCGGGCCGGTTCCTGGTGTTCATGCCGGGCATCGAGCACGTGGGCATCTCCCGCAAGATCGTCAACCCCCAGGAGCGGGAGCGCCTGCGCACCCTCATCAAGAGCCACGCCCAGCCCGGGGAGGGCTTCATCGTCCGCACCGCCGCCATCGGGGAGAAGGACGAGGACCTGGTGAACGACGTGGCCTACCTGCGCGAACTGTGGGCCCAGCTGCAGGCCGACTGCCAGCAGCAGCACGCCCCGGCCCTGATCTGGAAGGACTTCCGGCTGCTGCAGAAGGTGCTGCGCGACCTGTTCCGGGAAGAGGTGGCCAGCTTCTGGGTGGACCGGGACGACACCTACCGGGAGGTGGTGGACTTCGTCAGCCGGCTGCACCCCGAGTGGGTGGGCCGGGTCAAGCACTTCACCAGCGACCTGCCCATCTTCGAGGCCTTCGCCATCGAGAAGGAGATCGACAGCGCGCACCAGCCCAAGGTCTTCCTCAAGCACGGCGGCAGCATCGTCATCAACCAGACCGAGGCGCTGGTGAGCGTCGACGTGAACACCGGCAAGTTCGTGGGCAAGAAGGACCTGGAGGAGACGGTCTACCTCACCAACATGGAGGCCATCCCCGAGATCGTCCGCCAGCTGCGCCTGCGCAACCTGGGCGGGATCATCGTCATCGACTTCATCGACATGATGGACCCCGGCCACCGGGAGAACGTGATGAAGCGGCTCCAGGAGGAGCTGGAGCGGGACCGGAACCACGCCCGGGCGGTGGAGATCAGCGATTTCGGCCTGGTGGAGATGACCCGCAAGCGCACCGGGCCCAGCCTCGAGCGGCTGCTCACCTCCGCCTGCCCCCACTGCGCCGGCACCGGCCGCCGGCTCAGCCCCGAGACGGTGGTGCTGGGGGTCTACCGGGAGATGGCCCGCCAGGGGGAGCGCCTGCGCGGAGCCCAGGTGCGCCTGACCCTGCACGCCGACCTCAAGAACGCCCTCCAGCCCGAGACCCGGGAGGGCCTCAACCAGCTGGCCCGGGCCCTGGGCGCCCATGTGCTGTGGATGGAGCGGGCCGAGGGGCCCGTGCACGAGATCGGGATCGAGGTGGACCCGGCGTAGTACACTGGAGCCGGGAGCCTCCATGAGCGAACGGAGCCAGCTGAAGGACGACGTCTTCCTGCGCATGGCGCTCGAGCTGAGCCGCCTGGGCACCTGCTGCCGGCTGAAGGTGGGCTGCGTCCTGCTGCGTCCGGACGGGGGCATCGCCTCGGGCGGCTACAACGGGGCCCTGCCGGGGATGCCGCACTGCACCCCGGAGACCTGCGGGCCCGGGATGCGCTGCCTGCACACCAGCCACGCCGAGGAGAACGCCCTGGGCTTCTGCGACGGGCCCATCGGCACCGCCTACGTCACCGACGAGCCCTGCCTCACCTGCACCCGCTCCCTGGTGCGCCGGGGCATCCGGCGGGTGGTGTTCCTGCGGCCCTACACCAGCATCGCCGAGCAGGAACGGCAGGAGCGCGCGGCCATCCTGGGGCACTTCGGAGTGGAGTGGGTGCACCTGCCGCTGGAGTGAATTTTCCCAAAGAAACGCATGTTTCTTGCATAGACTTGACTGGGGGCGTCGTCATGAACCACAAGAACAGAGCCGCAGGATTCAGCCTGATCGAGCTGCTGCTGGTGCTGGCCATCATGGGCATCATCTCCGGCATCGCCATTCCCGCCTTCCTGGGCCAGCGGCACCGGGCCCGGCTCATCGGCGACGCCCAGGCCAACGCCCAGGTGCTGCGCATGCAGCTGGAGACCTACAAGGCCGATTCGGGGGTCTACGGGACCGCGGGCAGCACCTACACCTGGACCAATGGCGTGGGCCCGTCCAGCGGGGTCGGCGCGGCCCTCAACTTCAACCCCAAGGGCAACTCCCAGATGAACTACAAGGTGGCCGTGGCGGGTGCCGGGCTCACCTACACCATCTCCGTCCTGGATCCCAGCCAGGGGTCCAGCTACGTCATCTACTCC
>Ga0316231_1005342_pt1 | contig 10277 bp, 6 predicted proteins | sample TBH18027metaG_FD_206002 | JGI IMG/M metagenome (GOLD analysis project Ga0316231, IMG submission 206002) | Freshwater microbial communities from Trout Bog Lake, Wisconsin, USA - TBH18027 | ecosystem: Environmental > Aquatic > Freshwater > Lake > Hypolimnion/Profundal zone | place: USA: Wisconsin...
AACGACCAGGAGTTGGTCACCGCGTTGGCCGGGGTGGCGTTGTCGCTGAAACTCACCTTCAAGGTGTGGGTGGTAAGCGCCGCGAAGAGAGTGGGGTTCACATAATTGACGGTCGCCCCGGACGCGGTGGCGATAATGGTCGCGCCGCTCGTCACGTTCGTCCCATCTAAGAACAGCTTGATAGTGTTCGTTTGAACCAGCGTATTGCGATTGACGATAAAAATGCTGGCTTCCACATCCGGCGCGGCGTTGGTGGAAGCGGCCGCGGGGATGGAAGCGAGCGAAACAAACGGCGGTCCAGGGCTGAGGGTGTTGAAATCCCAGTAAGCCAGGACGATTTCGCCCGAGAGGGCCGTAGGCAACGTGCCGTTGGTCAGCGAGGCGATGCTGGCCGGCGAGAGCGCCGTGGCGTACACCGCCGCATCATCAATCAGCGCTTGCGCAAACGTGCTGCCCCCATCAGAACCGAAGAGCAAGTCGGAGAAATCCGTGGGCAGCGGATCGGTGTTGGAGCCATCGATCACTTCCATGCCATCGACCCAGATCTGCTTGTCGCCGGCGTTGTACACGAAGACGTAATTATGCCAGCTCTTCCAGAAGCTGTCGTCCACGTAAGTCGGGAGGGCGGAGATGGCGCCCACGACCCGCTGAAGACTCGTGTCACAGCAACCCGCGGTGTCGAAGTAGATGTTGTCATCGCTCCAGGGGGCGGCGCCGACACCGCGATTCCCCGAGTTCGACGAAGGCGAGTGAGCCCACGCCAGGGGGCTATTCGCGAGCGAGTGCATTTTCATCCATACCGAGAAGCTCAAGGTATTATTGGTCGCGCCCTGATCCAGGAAGCCGGCCGAGCCGACGTGAACGGCGCCACCGGCGCCGAGCGCGGTCAGGTCGACGGCGCGATCGCCCGCCTTGCCGGTATGGCCGCCGGCGTCCAGGGTAAACACGGCTGAGCCCTCGAGAAAACCGATGTGACCGTTCTTGAGGTCCGTGGCATAGCCGTTATAACCCTCGATCATAACCGGCCAGCTATTGCTATAGACGGTGGGCGGCGTGGCATTGTCACTATAGATTAAACTGACCGTTTGGGTGGAGCCCGCGTCGAACAAGGTGGGCGAAACATAGAGAATGGTGGCGCCGGCGGTCGAGCCTTCAATGAGGGGGAGCACGCATTTCGGGATGATGGTCGCGCCCGAGGTAACGTCCGCGCCATTGACTTCCAGCTTGATGCTGCTCGGCTGGACGGCGGCGGTGCCGTTGGCGATGACATAGTAGGCCGAGATGTCCGGGGTCACGGTCGCGCCCGCTCCCGCCTGGACGGCGGAAAAGATGGGCTTCGTGACGTTGAAATCCCAGTAGGCCAGCAGATTCACGCCCGCGATCGCATTGGGGGCGGTGCCGGTGAACAGCGCTTGCACGTTGTTGCTCGACAATCCGCTCCCGAACACGGCGTAGTCATCCATTTGTCCCGAGAGGCTGTTGGCCACCCCGCTCAGAAGACCCGAGCCGACTTCCATGACGGTGAAATCGGACGGCAAGGGACCGGTGTTTTGGCCTTCGAGAAACAGCACGCCATCAATCCAGACTTGCTTGTCGTTGCCGTTCTTCAAGAAGACGAAGTGGTGCCAACTGTTCCACCACGTGTCATCGGTATAACCGGGCGCGGCGGACATGCCGTTGCTGTTGATTCGTTGAGAGCCGCCATCGCAGCACCCATCGGTATCGAAGTAGATGTTGTCGTTGCCCCAGGGCAGATGCGCTTGGAAACCTCGGGAAGTCCCGGAGGCACTCGGCGACCAGAAATAAAAGGCGGAAGCCGAGGAGATATTGTAGAGCTTCGCCCAGAAGGAGACGCTGAGGGCGTTAGTGGCGGTGGCGGTGTTCAGCGCGCTCAGGAACGCCGGGTCGGTTACCTGGAGCAGGGTGCCGCCGCCGGTGCCAAGATCCAGGGCCGAATCGCCGGGCTTGCCGGTATGACCGGTGCCGCTTTGCGTATAGCTGGCGGTGCCGTTAATCGCATAGCCAGCGACTTTGTCAACCGCGAACTGGGCCATGGCGCTGGTGCTGAGGAGGCCGGCCAAGGCCAAACCTAAGGCGAGGCTCGGCCGCGATGCCAGGGGTTGTTTCGAGTTTTTCATAGGGGGTTTAGTGTGCTCTAAGGAAGGAGGGCTTTTCATAATGAGGTTTTGGGTGTTGAGGTCTTGAGTATTGAGGTTTTGGGTCATACCTGCATTGTTTGTGTTACTCTTAGTTTTCAGGGTTGTTTCCAGTGAAATCGTTTCTATCCTGCTGCCTGTGGTGTTTTCCGACATGCCGGCGACGCCGTCCCAGAGGCTGGCCCCGGGCGCGTAGAACCGCGCGACTGCTCACGCCATGAATCGCCGATCGGTGCGCATTTCATAGAAATGATATTTGGTATTTGACGACTACAGTAGTCCAAGTTTTGAAAGACGCAATAAGCAAATTCCACGATGGTTCGCCTTTTTTTTCACCGTTCGGCCCCGCATGCCCGAATGGGGGGTGAACTACTAATCCGCGCATCCACGGACGACTTCGCGAGGGGCCGGCAAGGCCGGTCGGAACGGAGGAAGGCGCTCAGGGTCGCGCGTGCTCTCATTGGTCGGGCTTTCATGGCGCGCAGTATCCTAAAGATCAAACCGCCAGCCTATATCTGCTAAGGGCATTTTTTGTGTCTTTATAGGAACTTCAGGGATTCCGCCGCGACTCCCGCCCAACCCCGGTTTTCGGGTCGGGCTTGCGCTTATTTCCTTGTGCCCGGCCCCGGATACCTGACCGGGCTGCTCCGAGTTCCCACAACCGCCGGGCGCGTCACACCGCGCGCGCCGTTGGACCAGGTCGGACGCGCGGCGGGCGGGGGACTGCCCAGCCCCGCCTGCGGGAGCGGCAAGCGGATTTCGCGAGCCGGATGCAGCCCCGCCCGTGGCGGTCTTGAATCAAAGGGCTTGTTCTGCGGGGAGTCTGCTTTTAACCTTCGGTCTTCGGACCCCTGGATCGCGCCGGGTGGATTCGTTTTACCAACGGTTTTGTCAACCAATGATTGCGAAGGAAAAAGCTATGAAAGTGAAGGCTCGGAATTGGATGAATCAGTCTGCGCGGCGCCGTGGCGCTCTTTGGCTGCATGCGGGCATCGTTGCGCTGCTGCTGCGCGGCGTGGCGCAGGCGGCGGCTACCGGCGTCGAGCCGACGCTGGCGGTCCCAACGCGGCCGCAGGCCGAATGGCAGGATTACGAGGTCGGCATGTTCGCTCATTTCGCGCCCAATACCTGGCTAGACCGCGAATACGACGACCTCTCGAAGCCGCCAGGCGAGCTCAATCCAACGCGCTTGGATACCGACCAATGGGTGCGGGTGGCCGAGTCCATGGGCGCCAAGTACCTCGTGTTCGTGGCCAAACATGTCGGCGGCTTCTGTTGGTGGCAGACCGACACCACCGACTACGGTGTGAAGCAGATTCCCTGGCGCGGCGGCAAGGGGGACGTGATGGCGGACCTGTCCGCATCCTGCCGCCAACGCGGGATGAAACTCGGGGTTTACCTCTCGCCGGCCGACGCCCATTTTGGGGTGGGGGTGGGCGGCAAAGCGGAGGACCCGGCCAAACAAGCCAGCTACCAAACCCGCTTCCGCGAGCAACTGACCGAACTCCTCTCGCGCTACGGCGACATCAAGGAGGTTTGGTTTGATGGCAGCCTGGTGTTCGACGTGGGAGATATTTTGAAGAAATACGCCCCCAACGCGGTGGTTTTCCAGGGCCCGCAAGCCAGCATCCGTTGGGTGGGAAACGAGGATGGGGTGGCCCCTTACCCGGCCTGGAACGGCGTCAAGAGCGGCAGGAAACCCTGGGGCACTTTGACCGCGGATGATGGCGACCCGGACGGGGATCGCTGGCTGCCCAACGAATGCGACGCGCGAATGCGCAACACCTGGTTTTGGCGCACCGATAACCTGGCCACCGTCAAGACTGTCGACCAACTCATGGACATGTATGAGAAATCCGTGGGGCGCGGCGCCGTGATGCTGCTGAACAATACGCCGGACCCGACGGGGCTCATTCCCGCGGCGGATGCCCAGCGGGCGGCGGAATTCGGCCAGGAGGTTCAACGCCGCTACGGCGCCCCGATCATCGACACCGCGGGTACGGGGACCAACCTTCAGATGATGCTCTCCGCTCCGCGTCCGGTGGATGCCGTCATAACGATGGAAGACACGACCCAGGGCGAGCGCATCCGCGAGTATGTCATCGAAGGGAAGGTCGAAGGCGCCTGGAAACCGCTTGCCCGCGGTACGGCGGTCGGCCACAAGAAGATCGACCGTTTTGATGCCGTCGAAGTGTCGGAACTCAGATTGAGCGTTCTCCATTCCAAAGGGAAACCGATCCTTCGCAAGTTCGCCGCATTTCGGACGGGCGCCAAGCGGGCCAACCCCTAACCCCGAGCCTCGGGCGGCGCGCGGGCGCCGCCCGGCAAACCCGGTTTATGGATTGCGCTTATCAGTTTGCATTGGCGGTGCCTTCGACCGTGGTGGATGAGAATCGGCACGTCAATAACGTCGCTTACGTGCAGTGGATGCAGGAGGCCGCCATCCGCCACTCCGAGGCGAGCGGTTGTTCGCGAATGACCCGCGCCGCCGGCGCAATGTGGGTGGCGCGCACCCACCGCATCGAGTACTTCCGACCCGCCTTCGCCGGGGACCTCCTCACCGTGCGGACCTGGGTGGCCGACTTCCGCCGGGTGCGTTCCCTGCGTCGCTACCAGTTCCTACGCGGCCCCGACCAGACCTTGCTGGCGGAAGGCGAAACCGACTGGGTCTTCGTCGACGCCCTCACCGGCCGTCCCCGGGCCGTGCCCGCGGAAATCCAACAAGCGTTTGCCCAAGGCTCAGCCTTAAATGTCTCTCCTCCCCGCCCGGAGTCAAATGGCGTTTGACGCCGCAGGCGAACCGGGACAGGCCGCCGGACAGGCTTATTGTCGTTTTCGAACCAGGGCAACCATGACGCCTTGGATTTGCAATTCTTCGCGAGGGATAAGATCGGGGTAGCGGGGATTTTCGGCGCGGAGGAACGGTCGGTTTTGATGCGTCAGAAACGTCTTGAGCGTCACTTGGCCGTCGATCAGCGCGGCCACCACGTCGCCGGGGCGCGGTTGGAGGCCATGCTCAATAATGGCGATGTCGCCGTTCATGATGCATTTGCCGATCATCGAATCGCCCCGGACCTTCAACCCGAAGGCGCGGGCCGTCGGCCCGATGCCGAGCGTGTCGACGTCGATGAACACGCAACCATCGTCTTCCGGGCCGGCATCGATCGGATAGCCGGCGGGTATGGTACCGTAAATGGGGATCGAAGCCATCCGGGGGCGAAAACGGGGCTGCGGGCCGCTGGGGTCCAGCACCTGGAGGGCGCGGGCGCGACCGGGCTGGTTTTGGAGATAGCCTTTGGCGCGCAGCGCTTTGATGTGGATCAGGACCGCGTTGGGGCTGTTGAAACCGAAATGGGCCGCGATCTCGCGATAAGTGGGCGCCAGACTCTTGGAATCTTGTTGGTCCTGAATGAACTCCAGAACCTGCCGCTGTCTTCTCGTCAATCCCTTCATACAATACAAATGCCCATATCCTCGGAGAAGTTGTCAATCTCCAAAGAATCGTCTAACGGCATCGGCCTTCCCAGCTTGCGATGCCGCGCCCCCCCGCGTTAGCGCACGACGCGAAGTCTGGCCTTCCACCGGGTCAATTGCTTCCGCACCTCATGGGTGCCCGGGGCGCCGGTCAGGTTGCGACGGTCCATGGCGGATCTCAGATCGAAGGCGCTCAGGGCGTCGGGAGCGAAAGCCTTTTCGACGGATTGCATCTCGCCGAGGGTGAGGCGGTCGATGGGCTTCCCTTGAGTCTCAGCGAGCGCGACCAATGCGCCGACCGCATGATGCGCCTTGCGAAAGGGCAGCCCTTTGCGGACGAGATAATCCGCCAGGTCCGTTGCCAGGAGCGTCGGGTCCTGGGCGGCCGCCAGGCAGGCATCGCAGTTCACGGTCGTGTGTTCGAGCATCGCGGCCATGATCCGCACGGTGGCGCGCGCGGTGTCCACCGTGTCAAACAGCCTTTCCTTATCTTCTTGCAGGTCGCGGTTGTAGGTCAAGGGCAGGCCCTTCAGCAGGGTGAGCAGGGCGACGAGGTTTCCGATGACCCGGCCGCTCTTTCCGCGGGTGAGTTCGGCCAGGTCGGGGTTCTTCTTCTGGGGCATCAAGGAGGAGCCGGTGGTATAGGCGTCGGCGATCCGAATGAAGTGGAATTCGGCGCTGGCCCAGAGGACCAGGTCCTCGGCCAGGCGGGAAAGGTGAACTGCCAGCAGGGCGGCGCTGGCGCAGAATTCGACGGCAAAATCGCGGTCGCTCACCGCGTCCATGGAATTCTGGCTCACGCGAGCCGCGCCTTTGGCATCGACAAAACCCAGGAGCGAGGCGGTGAGCTTGCGGTCCAGAGGCAAGGTCGAGCCCGCCAATGCGCCGCTGCCCAGCGGGCAGACGTTCATCCGATCGAGCCCTTGCTCGAAGCGCTGATCATCCCGAGCGAGCATCTCGACGTAAGCCAGAAGGTGGTGCGCCAAATAGACGGGCTGAGCGCGCTGCAAATGCGTGTAGCCGGGGATGACGACGGTCTGCTCCCGATCTCCCAGGGCGACCAGCGCCTGTTGAAGCAAGCGGAGATCCTCTCGCAGCCCGACCGTCTCGTCCCTCAGCCAGAGGCGCAGATCCAAAGCGACCTGGTCGTTGCGCGAACGCGCCGTGTGGAGTTTGGCCCCGGCGGGTACTCGGCGCGTCAACTCGGCTTCGATGTTCATATGCACATCCTCCAGTTCGGGTTGCCAGCGGAAGGTTCCGGCTTCAATTTCTCGGGCGATGGTCTCCAGGCCGCGGCGAATGGCCTTGAGCTCGGCGGCGGACAGCAAACCAATCTTGTGGAGCATCGTAGCATGGGCGATCGAACCACGGATATCCTGCCGCCAAAGCCGCCAGTCGAAGGATATAGACTCGGTAAACCGCGCCACTTCGGCGGCTGGTCCGCCGGCGAACCGGCCGCTGCGAGAAACGGGAGGAGTTGTTTTCATCTTACTTATCGTACCAAATGTGCGCGGAAATGGCGGGGTTGTCACGGAAAAGTCTGCCGCGTCAAGCGCATCCAGGCTTGCCCAAGGGGCGCCGGTCTCGTTACAACAAGCCTATGTCTAACACTGGAATCCTCCGGGCCGTGGATCGCCGCCGCGCGGGCCTGGCGCGCTGGCAGACGCGGGGCTGGGTCGCTTGGGGCTGTTTGCTGGCGGTCTTCTCCACCGCCGGGTTGGCGGCTCCGGCCACCAATGGTCCGTTGCTGACGCTGGACCGCATCTTCAACTCAGACGAGTTTCGGGTGGAAAGCTATGGAGCTGTTGTTTGGCGCAAACACCAGCCCGGCTATTACAAGCTGGAGAAATCCGCCGCCGATGGAGAGGGCCAGGATCTGGCGCGCTACGACCCGGCGACGGGCCGGAAGGAAGTGATTCTCCCGGCGCACGCCTTTACCGCGCCCGGGTCTGGAGGGCTGCTTTCCATCGAAAGCTACGAGTTTTCCGAGGACGAATCCCGCCTGTTGCTTTTCACCAACAGCAAGAAGGTCTGGCGTCACAATAATCGCGGGGATTATTGGGTCATCGATGTCTCAAGCCGGGAGCTGAAGAAGCTCGGGGGCGATGCCGCGCCCTCGTCGCTGCGCTTCGCCAGGTTTTCGCCGGATGGCTCCCGCGTGGCCTATGTGCGCGAAAACAACCTGTATGTTCAGGATCTCCGCGACCTGAGAGTAACGGCTTTGACGGCGGATGGCTCGGCCACGCTCATCAACGGTACGTTCGACTGGGTTTATGAAGAGGAACTCGGGCTGAGCGATGGTTTCCGTTGGAGCCCGGACGGGCGGTCGATCGCCTACTGGCAGATCGATTCGTCCGGGGTCAGGGATTTTTTCCTGATCAACGACACCGATGGCCTTTACTCGCGTCCCTTCCCCATTCCGTATCCCAAGGCCGGTGAACAGAATTCGGCGGCGCGAGTGGGCGTGGTTCCGGCGCAAGGCGGCGCTACGGTCTGGCTCGCCTTGCCAGGAGACCCAAGAAACCACTATCCGGCGCGTTTGGACTGGACCAGCAATGCCACTGAGCTTGTGGTGCAGCAGTTTAATCGGCTGCAGAACACCAATCGGGTCCTCTGGGCCGATGCGAAGACCGGGTGGACAGGCACGGTCCTGACGGAGGCGGACTCGGCCTGGGTCGACAACGACAACGCGACGCGTTGGCTGAAGGGAGGCACGGAATTCCTCTGGTTGAGCGAACGTAGCGGCTGGCGTCAGGTTTACCGGGTTTCGAAGGATGGCGCGCGCGTTTCCCTCGTCACCCGTGGCAAGAGGGACGTGATCGCCATCGAGGCGGTGGACGAGGATGGGGGATGGCTGTATTTCGCCGCCTCTCCCGGCAATGCCGCTCAGCGATACCTCTATCGCGCCCCTCTGAGCGGAGGCAAGCCGGCGCGGCTGACGCCGGCCGGACAGGCTGGAACGCATAACTATAGTATCTCGCCCGACGCCCATTGGGCGATCCACACCTGGTCGAGCTTCACCAATCCTCCGGTGACCGAATTGGTGCGGTTGCCGGAACATACGGTGGTCCGCGCGCTCGAGGACAATCATAAATTGCGCGCCAAGCTCGACGCGCTGGCCCGGCCCGCCAGCGAGTTCTTCCGCGTCGAGATCGAGCCGAACGTCAAGCTGGATGGATGGCGCCTGAGCCCGCCCGGATTCGATCCGGCGAAAAAGTACCCGGTGCTCTTTTATGTGTATGGCGAGCCCGGGGGGCAGACGGTGCTGGATGCCTGGCGGGGTAATTCAGCGCTCTGGCATTGGATGCTGGCCCAACGCGGTTATTTCGTGATGAGCGTGGACGGTCGCGGGACTCCCGCGCCTCGCGGACGGGCCTGGCGCAAGAGCATCCACGGCCGCATTGGCGCCCTCAACAGCGCGGACCAGGCGGCTGCCGTTCGCGCCTTGCTTCGCGCGCGCCCCTATCTCGACCCCTCCAGGGTGGGGGTATGGGGCTGGAGCGGCGGCGGGTCCTCCACCCTGAACGCCATCCTCCAGTATCCGGACCTATATCAAACGGCTATGGCCGTGGCGCCCGTGCCCAACCAGCGTTACTACGACAGTATTTATCAAGAACGCTACATGGGCCTGCCCGCCGACAATCCGGAGGGCTATCGTAAGGGTTCCCCCATCACCTATGCCTCCCAGCTCAAAGGTAACCTGTTGATCGTCCATGGCACCGGCGACGACAATGTCCACTTCCAGGGAACCGAGGCATTGATCAACGAACTGGTCCGCTACGACAAGCCGTTCACGATGATGGCTTACCCCAACCGAACCCACAGCATCAGCGAGGGCAAGAACACGACCCGGCATTTGTATGAATTGTTGACCCGGTATTTGACGCAAAACCTGCCGGTGGACGGGGCGGCAAGCGCGGAAAGCACCCCTTGAAGGGGATCATTCGAACCGGGCCCTCGAAGGCGGTCACGGATGACGAACGCCCCGCTCCCGGTCAACGACGGTCGCGAGTGAAAGGACCCATCGCTTCGAGTCTCCACATTGCGCGCGGCTTGCTGGCGGCGGCGGTGGGTCTGGCCTTAACGGCGACGGCGGGGGGCTCGGACGCGCCGTCGTTGCTGACGGGGCCCACCCTCCGGCTCCATGACAGCCGTGGCAGAGCCGGGGACAACGCCGTGGCCGATTTCATGTATTTCGTGCCGCTCATTTCACTGGCGCCGGTCTCGGTCGCCACCGAGCCCGGAGTGGAGCATCGGCTGCGGCTGGTCTCAATCACGCGGCGGGTGAAGTTGGAGTCGTTCGTGGTTACCGCCCACTTTGAGTTCGTGGGGCAGGGACGCCAGCAGAACACTTTCGATTGGACCAATGCGGCTTTGCGCCACGCGGCCAAGCTCAAGGGAGGAGGCAAGCTGGAGCGCTCGCTTGCCGCCATCAATGTCCAAGGCTCCGGCAAGGGGATTATTGAGGTGGAAGGGAAAACCACCAACGGGGTTCAAACGGTGGACGAGGTGCGTTTACGCTTCAACGCCCATGGTCACGCCAGCCCGGTGAGCATCGATCTTCACGACATCGACTACCGGGAAGGCGAATTCCACGCGCTCAATGAAATTGTTGCGCGCGTGAATACGCTCACTTTTTAGCGAAAA
>Ga0316231_1005350_pt1 | contig 10272 bp, 8 predicted proteins | sample TBH18027metaG_FD_206002 | JGI IMG/M metagenome (GOLD analysis project Ga0316231, IMG submission 206002) | Freshwater microbial communities from Trout Bog Lake, Wisconsin, USA - TBH18027 | ecosystem: Environmental > Aquatic > Freshwater > Lake > Hypolimnion/Profundal zone | place: USA: Wisconsin...
CAGCAGGTACCCCAGCGACACCCACACAATGGAGTCCATATTAAAGTTCAGTGCTGCCATAATATTGGGCAGGGCAATATTAACACAGCTGCTTACATAGGCGCTCAGAACCGTCCCAAGGCAAACAGCACATAAGATGGCGTATTTTTTCAGCATAATAAACCTTTCTTTTCAATAGAAAGACAAGGAAATGGGCAGGTACCCTTTGTGTTACTTGGTGATAATGGCAATCACAGCTGACATCCCTGGCTTCAGAACGCAATCAGAGTCATCAGCCTTTATTTTGATCGGTAGCCGCTGCGTAACCTTAGTAAAATTGGCGGAAGTATTCTCTGTCGGCAAAAGTGCAAACTGGGACCCGGACGCCGGACCGACCGCAATAACCTGTCCGGTAAATTTTTTATCCGGATAGGCGTCGATAGTAAACTCAACATGTTGACCGACTTTGACCCTGCCAATATAAGTTTCCTCAATATTAGCCCCGATCCATACATCAGAAAGATTACTGATACTGAAGAGTTGCTGACCAAAGGAAACAATTTCTCCGTCTTCGATCGACTTTAGGGCTACTACTCCGGATACTGGCGCTTTGATCGTTGTATCAGCCAACTGGATTTCGGCATTTCTGAGCGCCGCCCGGGCTTGCTGCACCTGGGCCTGAGCCATCATGATATCTTCTTGCCGTGAGCCTTCGACACTCAGGCTATATTGCTCGGTGGCGGAACTGTATTGAGCTTGAGCAACATCATAGGCTGTTTTACTGGCATCCCTTTGTTGAACAGATATAGCCCCTTGTCGGTAAAGGGTTTCATCGCGTTCACTGTTTCTCCGGACATTTTCCATATTGGCTTTTGCTTGCAGGACTGAGGAATTGGCTTGCGCAATCTCTTGCGGTCTATTGCCGGTTACTGTAGCCGCCAGCTTAGCCTGAGCCATTGCCAGGTTGGCCTTAGCCTGGTCCACCTGAGCTTCAAATTCCTGCTGTTCAAGCACGGCGATTACCTGACCTGCCTTGACATTATCCCCTTCACTGACTGCAACTTTTTCTATTCTCCCGCTGACTTTCGCGCTTACCGCCACAATGGTTCCTTTGACCCTGGCGTCGTCTGTGGCCACAATCCGGTTGGTACGAATCCACCACCATAATCCACCGGCGACCAGAATCGCTATCAGCAGCCCAATGATCATAACCATTTGGCGATTACTTAGTCTTGAAGTCACTTTGTTCACAAACTTTCCCCTCGCCTTTTTCTGCGTATAGTGTGCAATGATCATCGTTAAATAAGTTGTAAATCTCCTGCTGTAGACAATAAACCGTCCCTGGGAAATCGCCCTGGGTTTACCAACAGCACTAATGCCCGAGCAAATCAGTTCGTAAAATAGCTACCTTCCATTCCACCAGCTTCAGCCGTTTTTCCAGCATCAACTCCAACGCCGGAATACGGGCAACGCCGTCTTCAGTGATGGTATAAATCCGTTTACTTCGCGTAACAGGGCTATCCCACTCCCCGACAATGTATCCCTTTTCTTCCATGATCCGCAGCAGCGGATACAGAGCATTGGTATTGGGAGTATAGGCGGTTTGAGTGCGCCGTTTTATTTCTTCAGCCAGTTTGTTTCCGTGTGCTTGTCCCTGTTGTAATATCCGAAGGATATACAACCCAAGAACCAGCCTCATATAGCTCAAATAGTCGTCGCTTTTCGCCGTCAAGACTATCCCCTCACTCCAATTCATTAATTTTAATATCTTTATCATTATTAATAATATCAAGAATCTTTATCCAGGTCAATATCCGCGAATCAATGAAAAAGACCGCAAAAAAAGGGCTACCATGAGGTAGCCCTTACTGCACTATTAAAACGGCCACTTCCATTGAGTGATCTCAGGCTTGTCCGTTCCCTGTTCATAAGCATAGCTGGTGTTCTCGATGATCTGGTTCTTTAACCAGTCTTTGACATGAGCCCCGGCGACCCGGAGCCTGGGAACCCGGTCGATGACATCTATTGCCAGATTGAACCGGTCAGTCTGATTCAGTATTGCCAGCTCCAGCGGTGTATTAATATCACCTTGCTCCTTATAACCCCGCACATGAATGTTCTGTTGATTACTGCGGCGATATGTCAGCTTGTGAATCAGCCAAGGGTAACCATGAAAATTAAAGACTACAGGCTTATCGCCGGTAAACAGGCCGATGAAATCCGTGTCTGACAGACCATGGGGATGCTCACTGTGGGGAATTAGCTTAAACAGGTCGACAACATTGATGAAGCGGATCTTAAGATCCGGAAAATACTCCCGCAGCAGGGCGGTCGCCGCCAAAGCCTCCATGCTGGCGACGTCACCGGCGCAGGCCATCACCACGTCTGGCTCACTGCCCTGGTCGGTACTGGCCCAGTCCCAAAGACCGATGCCTTTGGCGCAGTGCTGAACAGCTTCACCCATCTTCAGATACTGAAGGTGGGGCTTTTTATCCGCGACGATCACATTGACATAGTCCGTACTGCGCAGGCAATGATCCGCAATCGCCAGCAGGCAGTTAGCATCAGGGGGCAGGTAAATACGGGTAATGCTGGGGCTTTTGTTGGTGACTACATCCAGGAAGCCGGGGTCCTGGTGACTGAAGCCGTTGTGGTCCTGGCGCCAGACTGTGGAGGTCACTAGAATATTCAAGGACGAGATAGGAGCCCGCCAGGGAACCTCCCGGCATTTTGCCAGCCATTTGGCATGCTGGTTGAACATGGAGTCAATCACATGGATGAAGGCTTCATAGGAAGCGAACAATCCATGGCGCCCGCTGAGCAGGTATCCTTCCAGCCAGCCTTCCAGGGTATGCTCGCTGAGAATTTCCATCACCCGTCCGTCCGGGGATAGCTCCCCGCCGTCAGCGTCCTCGGGTCTGATTTCCTCCAGCCAGGTCTTGCCTGTCGCCTCATAGAGGGCGGTAAGGCGGTTGGAGGCAGTCTCGTCAGGACAGAAAACCCGGAAACCGGTCATATTCCTGCGCATCACATCCCGCAAGAAAACGCTCAGCGTGTATGTATTTTCGGCTGTAACGACACCAGGGCTGGTCACTTCCACCGTGTAGTCATGAAAGTCGGGCAATCGCAGCGGACTGCGTAACAGGCCTCCGTTTGCGACAGGGTTGGCGCTCATGCGCCGCGGCCCCGCTGGCGCCAAGTCTTTCAGTTCCGGAATCAGCTTCCCGGTTTCATCAAATAATTCTTCAGGCTTGTAGCTCCGCAGCCAATCTTCCAGCAACTCCAGGTGGGCGGGATTATCGTGAATATCGAAAGGGACCTGGTGCGCCCGCCAAAAATCCTCCACCTTATGTCCTTCCACCTCTTTGGGCCCGGTCCATCCTTTAGGAGTACGAAGAATAATCATCGGCCACTCCGGCAATTGCGCAAAGCCATTGGTCCGGGCGTCAAGCTGTATTTCCCTGATCTGGGCAATCACCGTTTCCAGCGTTCGCGCCATCGCCTGGTGCATGGTCTGCGGATCGGAGCCCTCAACAAAATAGGGTTTATAACCATAACCCACAAATAGGCTTTCAAGTTGTTTGCTGCTGATCCTGCCCAACACAGTCGGATTGGCAATTTTGTAGCCGTTGAGGTGGAGGATGGGCAGCACCGCCCCGTCTCGCACGGGATTGAGAAATTTATTCGAATGCCATGAGGCTGCCAGGGGACCGGTCTCCGCCTCGCCATCACCAACCATAACCGCAACAATAAGGTCCGGGTTGTCAAAGGCCACTCCGTGGGCGTGGGATAGGCTGTAACCCAGTTCTCCTCCCTCGTGGAGCGAGCCGGGGGTCTCAGGTGTACAGTGGCTGCCGACGCCGCCGGGAAAAGAGAACTGCTTGAAGAATTTGCCCAGGCCCTCCTGATCCTCGCTCTTATCCGGGTAAACTTCGGAATAACGTCCCTCAAGATAAGCGTTGGCCAGGATGGCTGGAGCGCCGTGACCGGGGCCTGAAATGAACATCATATTTAAATCATGCTTTTTTATCACTCTATTGAGGTGCACCCAGGCGAATGACTGTCCGGGGTCTGTTCCCCAATGACCCAGAAGGCGCTTTTTGACATGATCAAACCGTAAAGGCTCCGTCAGCAGCGGATTGTCCTTCAGAAAAATCATTCCTGCACAAAGATAAAGAGTCGCCCGCCAGTAGGCGTCGATCCGGTGAATTTCCTCTGCTCTGAGCGGTCCGTCCGCCATTGCAAGCGTTGTATCCATTAGACTCCTCCCGTTATTTTTGAAACAGTTTTGAAATAGCCTCAACATGCTTCTGTCTCAGCCACTCACTGATATCCTTCCCCTTCAATTCCTGCGGGGCAACTGCGTCCGGCAATAAGGCCATTGCTGTTTTGAACAGGCCCAGTTCCGGCAGATTCAGTCCCCCGGCCCTGGCGACAACATCGAACTCCTCGACACTCAGTGAACCGCGCCGCAAACCGTTAACCGCCGCGACAACATTCTCGGGGCTGATAACCTCCAGCAGGGCCATGGTTTTACCGACAGCAACAGCCGCAGCCAGCCAGTCACCAGGCAAGGTCATCCTGTCATTCCAATTGGCCAGGCTTTTGGGAGCCAGTACTATGCCCAGGGCGGCAAACCTTAGCTTTGGCTTTTGGGTAGCTTTGGCCACTGAATCAAGTACTGCCATCGTTTTTTCAAAGTCTGCTGCTGACAAGTCCGCGACTTCGGCAAAGGTAGTCTGCAACAACTCGGCTTCGGCCAGAACCTTGAAAAACCGTGCCGGCTCGGGTGCTTCCGCCAGAACCTTTGCCAGCTCGGCCAGCATCCTCTCGACAGGTTCGGCGCCAAGCTCATCCCTAACCGAAGCTGCAAGAGCTAAGGTGTCACCGTCTATCTTAAAACCCAGCCGGGCGGCGTGCCCGGCAAGCCTTAAAGCCCGCAGTGCGTCATCCGAAAAATGCTGGCCGGTGGCTCTGAGGATGCCTTCCTGGATATCCCGGATTCCTCCGAAGGGGTCGACAACTTCTCCGGTCAGACTATCCACCGCAATGGAATTCACTGTCGTATCCCGCCGCGAAAGGTCTTCCTCAATCGTTACCTTGGGCTTGGATGATACTTTGAACCCTTTGTGGCCGCTGCCGTCTTTCCGCTCTGTCCGCGCAAAGGCAACTTCACACCTTATGCCATCAATCAACAGCCGAAAAACCGGAAAAGACTTGCCATACTCCTCTACGTCCGGGAAGAGGGTTTTAAAATTTTTCTTAACCATACCGACCACGCAGAAATCAATATCTTTGGGCGTCACCCCCATAAACTTGTCGCGGACACAGCCCCCCACTCTGTACACACGACCGCCATTCGCGGCGATGGTTTCGGCAAAGGCCCGCTCTGTTAACAAGCTGACATTCAGCATATTCGTTCCGCTCCCTTGCATGGCAAACTTATTCTTGTCCAAAAGCAGCCATATTAATCTAACAGTTACCGGCAAATCATCCGTCTTGACGGATTCTTACTATCCAGTTCTCCCTAAAAATTCTGAATCTTCGCATTAGACAGCAAGCGACAGCATGACCCTGCATAACTGAACTGCAATTCAAAATCACCGAAAATGCGATTGTTAAACGACTTTGCATTGCACCGATTTGTGTGCTAGTATAGCTATTGTAGCCTGTGATGCACGTCATCTTTAATATGTCCAACCTACAAGATATCTAGGGAATCCGATCTTATGCGAACTGTCGCGACACCATTGAGTGGATGACACTGACCATACTAGGATGCCCACCTGCTGAGAGCGGGTATGGACATAGAAAGAAGCGACATTCTGGGCTTCCATGATTTTGTATCTTTGAGGATTTACCGCCACGGTAAGTCCTTTTTTATTGCATACGCAGGCGAGTGAGCACGAAGCCGCAATCTCAAGTTGGGTTCCTTCTTGTAGAAGCCGCCAAAATTCTTCCACAATTACTTGATAATCAGAGTATACTTAGTTAACACGGTCTATTGATTAAGTTCTGTCAATGCTGTTCTAAATGGAGCTAATTTGAATAAGCAAGGAGAACCGAAAAATGAAAGAACCTATTGTAAAACGCTACGAGGGCAACCCGATATTAACCAAAAAAGATATTCCTTACCCCGTCCAAACCGTCCATAACGCCGGAGTGGTGAAGCATCAGGGAAAATACTACATGCTTTTCCGTTCTCATCTCGATACAGGACGCTCGATTATCGGACTGGCGGAAAGCAATGACGGCTACTGTTTTCAAGTCCATGACAAGCCTTTTATTACCCCGGCAACAGAGGGAGTTTTCAAAGAATACGAGGCTTTTGGGGTGGAAGATCCGCGTATTTCCGGCATAGAAGGTGAATACTACATAACCTACAGTGCTTATTCAAAGCATGGAGTCCGAATCGCACTGGCCAAAACAAAGGATTTTACATCACTGGAACGAGTATCACTGATAACCGAGGCCGACTACCGCAATATTGTTCTGTTTCCGGAAAGAATCAACGGCAGATATGTAAGGCTCGACAGGCCTCATTCTGAGATTTCCCCCTGGGCGATCTGGATTAGTTATTCCAAGGACTTAGTCTATTGGGGTGAATCGGAGTTAATCATGACCCCGGTACCTTATCACTGGGATCAACAGAAAATTGGTCCTGGGGCAACCCCTATCAAGACTGACAAAGGCTGGCTTTCTATTTATCATGGTGTTTTCCCCACCATGGATGGATCAATTTACAGGCTAGGCGTGGCGCTTCACCAGCTGGATAATCCTGCTATAGTGCTGGGCGTCAGCGACAGCTGGATTCTGCAGCCTGAAGACCCGTGGGAAATAACAGGATATGTTCATAATGTCGTTTTTACATGCGGGGCGGTCCTGGAGGAAAACGGTATTGTTAAAATATACTGGGGTGGCGCTGATTCGGTGATGTGCGCAGGAACTGCAAAAGTTGAAGATCTTCTAGATCTTTGCCTGAATCATAGCAGACCACCGCTGTCATAATGTCGCCGTTGGCTTTCAGGCTAATGATGCAACACATGCTTAGCAGATCATTAGCCTTTAATCCCTTTATATCATTGTTTTTGAACTATTTCTTTATAGACTTCAATATATTCCTTCACCATTTTCTGCTGAGAAAATCTATCTTCAACCGTTTTGCGGCATTCTTCCCGGGAGATACTGGCGATATCTTTGATTCTGGCAGCCATTTCCTCTGCGTTTGATACCAGAAACCCATTAACCCCATTTTGAATAATCTCCGGCATGGAACCTCTGTTGACTGCAAGGACAGGTGTTCCACACGCCATGGCTTCAACGATGCTAAGACCGAATGGTTCATCAAAATTAATGGGGTGTATCAAGGCATAGGCGCTGCCTAACACCTTATTCCTTTCCTCAGGGCCGACTGATCCAATATAACTGACCTCGTCGCCAAGATGAGGCTCAACATATTTTTCGTAATAGGGCCTATCCTGAATAATACCGGCAATTACCAGCTTCATTTTCGCACTTTTGGCAACTTGTATGGCCTCTTTGGTCCCCTTGTCAGGATGTATCCTGCCAAAATAGAGTAAATAATCGCCGCTACCTTTTTTCAGGGTAAAATTATCGATATCGATACCATGATATACAGTCCGTATATAATCAAGATCTGCATTTCTGTCAGCGTCACTGATCGAAACATAATAAGTTTTCTTGTTATATTTTTTATAAACAGGCAGGATCTTCGCTGAAGAAAAACCATGTATCGTTGTCACCACTGGCGTTTTTATCAGTCCGCTATAAGTCAGCGGTAAAAAGTCGTAATTATTATGGATAATATCAAATTCATTGGCCTGCTCCATAATTTCAGCGATATGCAAGGATTCCCAAACTTTGGCATCCAAATCCCGGTTTTCCTCATAGGGCGCTTTGCATACACCGCGAAGCTTGGCCGAAGTTACTGAATCACCGGTGGCGTAGAGGGTTACATCAATATTCTCTTTAACAAGTCCTTCTGCCAATAGGGAGACTACTCTTTCCCAAGGGCCATAGTGCCGCGGCGGTGTCCTCCAGGCGATGGGTGATAGTATAGCAATTCTCATATTGAAACTCCCTCTATAACCTTTAGGGTATTCTCCCTGAATCCCTTCCCAATCTCTCTGTTTTCTTACATTACCCCTAGACCTTCATCCATGCTGGCTAGATATTGGAGATTATGTATACTTATTATAACATAGGTCAAGTGTAGGTTATGTTATCAACAACTTGTGGTATACTTAAAGTGCTTCATATGATAAGCAACTCACAGAACCAGGAAGAAAAGGAGGTGCTTCACATGGGAGATAAAAGCCCGAAGAATAAAGAGAAAAAGAAGAAAAAGCAGAAGCCGGCCGGCGCATCATCTGCATCACCAATAGTGACAGCTGTTAAATAATTCCCATAATAGGCCTGGTCAAGCAATTTGATCCGGGTCTATTTTCTTGTTCAGATTTTTTTAACCCGGTCTTTACAAAAAGGTACGCCTAGCATTTCACTAGGCGTACCTTTTTGTTATTTCCCTCGATTGCTTTTTCGCATCGGCATCTGACGCTGATTATTGGTCCCTGGCATAGCTTTCGAGTTCTTGGGAAACTGCTTATTATTCTCATTTGCCTTTTTCTTTTTCTCAGCCAACAACGCATTTAAGTCCATAAGCACTCTTCCTTTTCATAGATTGTACCAGCTATTATTTCGTGATCCCCGCCCATAAGTCCTCTTCGCGAAAGAGCGATGTGTGAGCAGCTTATCAGCCCAGGAGACCCGCGTCAGTCCAGCTTCACTTGCGCGCGATTATAGTCTATATTTCCATTATAATCGGTAAAATCATCGGCCTGCGCCCGGTTTTATTAAACAGATATTTCGTTAGTGCTTCCCGGATGTTGGATTTAATAGGAGCCCATTCGGTGATAGGCTTTTTCTCGATGCGGTCCAAGACACCCTTGACGATGGTTCGCGCCTCGCTTATCAATGCATCTGCGTCCCGCACATACACAAATCCCCGGGAAACGATGTCCGGACCGTCTAACACGCAGCCTCTCTGCTTGTCCAGCGTGACAACAACAATGAGTACACCATCCTGAGATAGCTGCCGCCGGTCGCGCATGACGATATTGCCGACATCACCGATACCCAGTCCGTCCACGAAGACTTTGCCGGCGGTCACCTTCCCGGCTAGCCGGCCGGTGTCGGCTGTAAACTCAAGTATCTGACCATTCTCGCCGATAAAGACGTTTTCCGGGGGCATCCCCACTTCAATCGCGAGTTTCTCGTGTGATTTCAGCATCCGGTACTCACCATGGACCGGGATCAGGAACTTGGGACGGACCAGGTTTAGAATCAGCTTAAGTTCTTCCTGGCTGCCGTGACCGGAAACATGGATGCCTGATGACCGCTCGTACACCACATCTACCCCCAGCCGCAGCAGGGCATCGATGATTCTGCCAACCGAACGTTCATTTCCCGGAATAGGAGTAGCCGCAATCAGCACCGTGTCCCCCCGGGTCATTTCCACGCTACGGTGGTTTGAAGAGGCCAGCCGGCTCAGCGCCGCCATAGGTTCACCCTGGCTGCCTGTGGTCAGGATCAATATCTGGTTGTCAGGAAAGCGACAGATCTCATCGGCGTCGATGAGTACGCCCTCCGGGATAGTTATATAACCAAGCTCTGCGGCCTTGGTCACAACATTCACCATGCTGCGGCCAAGGAGAGCGACTTTGCGGCCATAGTCACAGGCCGATTTGATTGCCTGCTGCAGTCTGAGTACATTGGAGGCGAAAGTCGTCAGGATGATCCGCCCCTTGGCGGCGCGAAAATGCTCATCCAGCGCCTCGGTTACAGTACGCTCCGACTTGGTATAGCCCGGACGCTCGGCGTTGGTGCTATCGGAAAGCAGCACCAATACTCCCTGGTCCCCCAGTTCGGCGAATTTATGAATATCGATCATCTTGCCGTCAACCGGTGTCTGATCGATTTTGAAGTCCCCGGTATGAACGACAACCCCTACCGGTGTTCTGAAATAGACGCCCAAAGCATCGGCGATGGAATGATTAACCCGGATAAAGCCTATCTCGAAGGGTCCGACCTTTATGACGTCCCCGGGAGCAACTGGCGTCAGTTTGCTGTCTGACACATTATATTCCTTCAGTCGCCCTTCTACCAAACCCAGGGTGAGTCTGGAACCATAAACAGGTACATCTACCTGCCGCAATAAATGAAACAGAGAGCCGATGTGGTCCTCGTGACCATGGGTCAAAACCACGGCCCGAA
>Ga0316231_1005353_pt1 | contig 10269 bp, 8 predicted proteins | sample TBH18027metaG_FD_206002 | JGI IMG/M metagenome (GOLD analysis project Ga0316231, IMG submission 206002) | Freshwater microbial communities from Trout Bog Lake, Wisconsin, USA - TBH18027 | ecosystem: Environmental > Aquatic > Freshwater > Lake > Hypolimnion/Profundal zone | place: USA: Wisconsin...
GATCGTGCCGATGCTGTCGGAATAGGTGAGGGTATAGGTGGTGTCGACTGTGGGCTTGATGGTCACCGGGACGCCGTTGGCGACGGCGCCGATGCCCTGGTCGACCGTCCCGGACGCGGAACTGGACCCCCAGCTCGGGGTCAGGGTCGTGCTGTCGCCCAGGGTGATGGGGTTGTGGGCGGCGGTGAGGCTGACGGGGGGGTGGGGCACGTGGTAGGTGCATCCCTGGATAACCACCAGGAGCAGGACGAGCATTAAATAATTAATAAAACGACCAAAAGCCTGGCGCATACAGGGCTCCCGCTGACCCAAAAGCAGTTTTGGAGTGGTGACATAGAGGTACTGGTGCCAGGAAATATACGTCCCGTCCGGCCGGCGGCTACCTGATTCTTACAACATTGTCATTTATTTTTGTACACCAAAAGCCAGCGACGTTGGTGGCATCGCTGGCTTTTGGTCTGCCGTGCCGGTCTACATGAGTTCGCGCATGCAGGCGGCCAGCACCTCGGGGCCCGGCTTGACGGCGGCCTGGGGCAGGGTGGCCAGGGAGGTGTCCATGATGTGCATGTAGTCGTGCAGAGTCTTCTGCTCGGTCTTGATGTGCAGGATGCCGGTGAGGAACTCGCCCCGCTCATGGGCCTCGAAGATGGCCTTGTGCGCGGCGAACCGGTCGGTGGGGTCGAAGTCCTCGTGCAAGGCGCGCAGGGTGAGCCTGGAACCGTCGGGCAGGCCCACTTCCCGGGCCTCGCCGGCGGGGATGTCCACCTCGTCCAGGTCGTAGTAGGGCACGAAGCCCAGGTCCTGCAGCGGCATCTCGTGGTCCTTGGCGTTCTTGTAGGAGCGGGTGGAGCTTTCGTGGTTGTTGAAGGTCACGCAGGGGCTGATCACGTCGATCAGGGCGGTGCCGCGATAGGCCAGGGCGGCCTTGAGGATCACCCCCAGCTGCTTGGGGTTGCCGCTGAACGACCGGGCCACGAAGCCGCAGCCCAGCTCCATGGCCAGGGTGCAGGGGTCCAGCGGCGGCAGCTCGTTGACGTCGCCGTGCTTGAGGGTGGAGCCCACGTCGGCGGTGGCGCTGAACTGGCCCTTGGTGAGGCCGTAGACGCCGTTGTCCTCGATGATGTAGACCACCGGCACGTTGCGCCGGATCATGTGCACCAGCTGGCCCATGCCGATGGACATGGAGTCCCCGTCGCCGCTGGCGATGATGTTGATCAGGCCGCTGTTGGCCAGGGTCACGCCGGTGCACACGGCGGCCGCGCGGCCATGCACGGAGTTGAAGCCCCAGGCCTGGTTCAGGAAGTAGGTGGGGGTCTTGCTGGAGCAGCCGATGCCGGAAAGCTTGGCCACCCGGTGCGGTTCCAGGTTCATCTCGAAGGCCGCCTGGATGATCTGCGAGGTGATGGCGTCGTGGCCGCAGCCCGGGCACAGGGTCGACTTGGCGCCCACGTAGTCCTGTTTGGTGAGGCCGAGCTTGTTGGTGGGGACGGGGGCGGTGGGGGTGGTGGTGGACATGGCTGGGCTCACTGTTCGCACGCGTTGATCTGGTCGACGATGGTCTGGGCCGGGATGGCGGTGCTGTCGTAGTGCAGCACGGGCTTCAGGCGGGTGCCGAGCTCCGGATGGAAGTCCTTGAGCAGCCCGGCCATCTGGGCGTCGCGGTTCTGTTCCACCAGGTAGACCACCTCGTGGCTCCGGATGAACTCGATCACCTCGTCGGTGAAGGGCAGGGCGCGCACCCGCAGGTAGTCGGTCGCCTTGCCGTGCTCGTCGCGCAGGATGTCCCGGGCCTCCACCACCGCGGGATCGCTGGAACCGTAGGCCAGGATGCCGCGCGCGCAGCCCGGGCCGGAAAGGATCGGCTTGGGCACGAAGGCCTTGGCGGTGAAGAATTTGCGTTTGAGCCGGTCCACCAGGTACTGGAAGTCCTCGGGCTTTTCGGAATACAGGCCGTAGACGTTGTGGCCGGTGCCGCGGGTGAAATAGGCGCCCTTGCCGCCGGGGGTGCCGGGCAGGGTGCGGTACGGGATGCCGTCGCCGTCCGGGTCCTTGTAGCGGCCCCAGTCCTTGATTTCGGCGAGGGCCTTCTGGTCGAGCACCTTGCCCCGGTCGTGCACCGCCTCCGGGTAGGCGAACGGCTTGGAGGCCCAGTTCTGCATGCCCAGGTCCAGGTCGGACACCACGAACACCGGCGTCTGGAACCGCTCGGCCAGGTCGAAGGCCTGGTAGGTGAACTGGAAGCACTCCTCCATGTTGCCGGGGTAGAGGCAGATGTGCAGGGTGTCGCCGTGGCTGGCCTTGGCGCACATGGCGGTGTCGCCCTGGCTGGTGCGGGTGGGCAGGCCGGTGGAGGGGCCCATGCGGACCACGTCCAGGAAGACCCCGGGGCATTCGGCGAAGTAGCCCAGGCCGATGAATTCGCTCATGAGCGAGATGCCCGGGCCGGAGGTGGCGGTCATGGCCCGGGCGCCGGCCCAGCCCGCGCCCACCACCACGCCGGCCGAGGCGATCTCGTCCTCCATCTGGATGATGGCGACGTTCAACTTGCCGGTGACGGGATCCTTGCGGTAGACCTTGGCGTAGTCGATCAGCGCTTCCACCGCCGAGGAGCTGGGGGTGATGGGGTACCAGGCCACCACCGTGACCCCGGCGAACATGGCGCCCAGGGCGCAGGCGTCGTTGCCGTCGATGATGATCTGGCCTTCGGTCTTGTTGTCCCGGACCACGCGCAGCCGGTCCTGGCGCGGCGCCTCGGCCGCCGCCCAGTCGTAGCCGGCCTGGACCGCGGTCTGGTTGAGCTCGATCGCCTTCTGCTTGCCGCCCAGCTGCTTGCCGATGGCCAGCTTGACCTCGTCCATGTCCAGGCCCAGGATCTGCGCCGCGACGCCGACGTAGACCATGTTCTTGACCAGCTTCTGCAGCTTGGGCTCGGGGCAGGCGGCCGACACCAGCTTCTGGAACGGCACCGGGCAGAAAGTGAGGTCCGAGCGCAGCGCGTCTAGCTTGAGCGGCTCGTCGTAGACCAGCACCGTGCCGGGACCCGCCTTGGCCACATCCTCCTTGGCCGTCTCCGGGTTCATGCAGATCATGAAGTCGACGCCCTGCTTGCGCGCCTGGTAGCCCTGATGGCTGGCGCGGATCTGGAACCAAGTGGGCAGCCCGGCGATGTTGGACGGGAACAGGTTCTTGCCGGTGACCGGCACCCCCATCTGGAAGATGGTGCGCATGAGCACGATATTGGCGGTCTGGGAGCCGGAGCCGTTGACCGTGGCGACCTCAATGGAAAAATCATTCACAAAGGAACGTTCTTCCAAGATTTTTGAAGTGCCGGGCTGGGTGAGCATAGGCTTTGTCTCCCTGAGGCGCGCGGTGGCGGCAGAACCATCATATTGCGAACCCCGCCGCTGGATGCAAGTTCGCGCGATGAAAATAGCTTACCAGAACAGTCAGCTAAACGGGGCCGGGAAAAACCCGGAAATTCGCCCGAAGCTGCTGCAGCAAATCGGCTTGAAACGCGTGAGGGAAATCCATGCAAGCGCCGCGCCGGATTTTTTGTTTGAAGCGAAAAAAAAGGGATTGACGACCGTTTGCCTTTCGCCTATCTTATGCATTATGAAACCCATGGACCTGACCAAACGACAGCTGGCGGTGCTTCAGCACATCCGGAAGTTTCTCGAAAGCGAAGGGCGAAGCCCGACGCTCAAGGAAATCGCCGATGGGGTCGGCTCAAGTGCCGTGAGCACGATCCACAAGCACGTCCAGCACCTCATCGATAAGGGTTTCCTGGATCGCAGCCACGGGAAGGGCAACAATATCATCCTATCCAAGGACGATGCCCCCGCTCCGGCGGCGTCCACCGGGTGGATGGACGCCGATCCCAAGCGGGCCCGGTCGGTGCCGTTCTGCGGCGACGTCGCCGCCGGCACGCCGCTGCTGCCCGAATCCCGGGCCATCCCCCTGGAGGTGCCCACCTGCATCCACCGGGAGCGCCAGGAACTGTTCGTCCTGAGGGTGCGCGGCGACTCCATGGTGGAGGACTCCATCCTGGACGGCGATCTGATCGTGCTGCAGCGCCGGGGCGACTACCGCAACGGCGACCGGGTCGTGGCCCTCATCGACGGCGAGGAGGCCACCCTCAAGGAATTCCGCAAGGACGGGCAGGGCGTCTGGCTCATCCCGCACAATCCCGACCTTTCGCCCAAGTGCTTCGCCCCGGACCGGATCAGCATCCAGGGTGTCCTGGTGGGCGTGATGCGCAGCTGCTGACGCGCTTCGCAACCGGGTAGAATTGTGAAGCGTTTATGGTTGGAGCTGAGTGGTAGCTTCCGTTACACTCAGGTCTCACCTCGGGATCCCGAAGATGGTTTTTTTCAACCACGCCACCCGCCAGATGACGGCCAAAATCGTATACTACGGGCCAGGACTGTGCGGAAAAACGACCAACCTCAGCACCATCTACGAAAGGACTTCGCAGAAGGCGCGGGGTGAAATGGTTTCGTTGAATACGGAAACCGACCGCACGCTGTTTTTCGACCTATTGCCTTTGGAAGTGGGCGTCATCGGCGGATTCAAGGCCAAGTTGCAGCTTTATACCGTGCCGGGGCAGGTCTTCTACAATTCCACCCGCAAGCTCGTGCTGAAGGGGGTGGACGGGATCGTGTTCGTGGCCGACAGCCAGACCGCGATGCTCGACGCCAACCGGGAAAGCATCCAGAACCTCACGGAAAACCTCCGGGAGCTTGGCTTGAACATTGCCGAGATCCCGATGATCTTCCAATGGAACAAGCGGGACCTGAAACAGATCGTCGCTATCGACCAGCTTGAGCGGGAACTCAACCCCAGGCAGATGCCAAGCTTCCCGGCCATCGCCCGGACCGGCGATGGGGTGTTCGAAACCCTGCGCGGCATTTCCCGGTTGGCGCTGGCCCACATCAAGCATTTGCATCTTGGCGACGGCGTGCCCTCCCGCCCGGTGCAACCGCCCGCTCCCATGCCGCCACCGGCCTGGTCCACCCCCACCGATCCCGCACCCCCGGCACCCGTGACGAGGAACACGCCGCTTGCGTTGGGCCTGGAAACCCACCCCGGCATCGACACGCCGCAGGGTCTCGATACCCACCCAGGCCCGGGCACCCAGGGGAGCGGAAGCCTGCCGGAGGCCCTCAGCTTCCTGGACCTGACTCCGGACCCGCCCAGCAGCCAGCCGACCAGCCCGCCGACCAGCTCCATGCCCGAGGCGCTCAGCTTCCTGGACCTGGCCTCCAGTCTGGAACTGTTCGAGAGCATTCCCGAGCCGCCCGAACCGCCCGAACCACCCGAACCGCCCCCGCCCGCGCCCCCCGCCCACCCCGACGCCGCCGTCAACGACGCCCAGGTCAAGGTCATGGCTCCGCTGGTGGTGAAGCTGCTGCCGCCCCAGTCCTCCAGGACCACCGCGACCCAGCCGGGAACCGCCACCGTCACCAGCAACGGCGGCATGCCGCGGGTGACCCTGAGGCCGCCCAGCCCCGTGTTCAACCCCAAGCTGCCGTCCCCGCTGCGGGGCCTGTCCGGGCATCCCCGGACCACCGCGGCCAGCGGCAGGCCGGCGCCGGTGCTGCGCGTGGCCCTGCCCGCCGGCGCCGACGGCGGCGAACTGGACGTGCAGGTGCAGGTGCGCCGCAACGGGGTGCTGGTCGCGCAATCCGGCACCGCCATCGCCGGGCTGGCGCCCGACGGCACCGGGACCCTTTCCATCGAATTCAAGAGGTCCTGAAGTGTTGCGCGAGCTGCTTTGCGGTTGCATCGGTCTCGGTCTGCTCGGTGCCGGCGGCGCGGAGCTGCCGGCCTGGTGGAACGGCTTCCGCGCCATGGAGCGCCTGGAAAGCGGTTTCGTGCAGCAATCCGAAAGCGCGGTGTTCGGCAAGCTGCGCCGCCAGGGCCAGCTGAAACTGGCCAAGGGCGGGCGCCTGCGGGTGGAATACCGCCAGGGGCTGCTGCTGGTCGCCGACGGCCGCAACCTCATCCAGTACGACCCCGCCGCCCGCACCGCGCAGCGCACGCCGCTGCGCAGCGCGGCGAACGACACCCCGCTGCTGAACATCATGCTCAATCCCGGCGCCCTGTCCGCGTTCTATGACGCCAAGGCCGGAGCCGACCAGTCGGTGGCGCTGGAACCCCGGCGCCCGGGCCTGCCCCGGGTGGTGCTGAACGGGCGCGGCGGGCTGCTCCGGCGGATCCAGTGGACCGACGCCACCGGCGCGGGCCAGGAGATCGAGCTGCAGGATCCGCGCGTCCCCGCGGCGCCGTTCGACGCCGCGACCTTCACCTTCACCGCGCCGGCGGGCACCCGCTGGCTGAAATAGCTAGTTGGCGACGGCCAAATCGTGCTGGATGAGGGCCACCACGTCGTCGGTGTTGGTGCCCGGCTGGAACACGGCGCGGATGCCGATCTCCTTGAGGGCGGGGATGTCCTCGTCGGGGATGATGCCGCCGGCGAACACCAGCACGTCGTTGACCCCGGCCTCCTTGAGCAGGCGCATCACTTCCGGGAAGATCTGGTTGTGCGCGCCGCTGAGGATGGAGAGACCCAGCACCTGCGCGTCTTCCTGCACGACGGCGGCCACGATCTGCGCCGCGGTCTGGCGCAGGCCCGTGTAGATGACTTCCATGCCGGCATCCCGGAGCGCCCTTGCGACCACTTTGGCCCCGCGATCATGGCCGTCCAGTCCGGGTTTTGCGATAATGACGCGAATGGGAGAAGTGGCCATTTCAACTCCAACGAATAGTTGAATGTAACATAGGCAACCGGGACCGGACGTGACCAAAGCCGCAATGGTGCGGATGCGCTTCGGCGCTTCCCGGCGACAATCAACAGGGAGGGCCCTTCGCATGATCCCGCTCTTGACGGCAACCGAGATGAGAAGTCTGGAGCAGGAGGCCATCGCCGCCTGGGGCATCCCGTCGCTGGTGCTGCAGGAGCACGCGGCCATGGGGGCCCTGGCCCTGCTGCCGGCCGGCGCGCCGCTGCAGGTCCTGGCCGGGCCCGGCAACAACGGCGGCGACGCGCTGGCGCTGGCCCGGCTGGCGCGGCTCCAGGGCCGTCCGGTGCAGGTCTGGGCCCTGGGGCCCGAACCCAGCTGGCACGGTGACGCGGCCATCCAGGCGCGCCTGTGGGAAGGGCTCGGCGGCGGCTATCGCCATGCCGTGGATCCGCGGGAGGCGGTGGCCGGCTTCCACGGCTGGGTGGTGGACGGGCTGTTCGGCCTGGGCACCCGGCTGCCCCTGGAGGGCGCCGCGGCGGCCTGGGTCCAGGCGCTGAGCGACGCGGCCGGGCCGGCGGCGCCGTTCCGGATCCTGGCGCTCGATCTGCCTTCGGGCCTGGACCCCGCCAGCCCCGAGGCGCCGGCCTCGGTGCCGGCCGACCGCACCGCCTGTTTCGGCCACCTGAAGGTCTGCCACGGCCTGCGCCCGGCCCGGGAGCGCTGCGGCGAGATCAGCGTGATCCCGATCCCGCTGCGCGGGGCGCCGGAGGCCGGGATCCGGCTGCTGGAGCGGCCCGGCCGGACCGGCCCGGAGCGCTGGGACACCCACAAGAACGACTTCGGCCACGTGGGCATCCGCGCCGGCTCCAAGGGCATGAGCGGCGCCGCGGTCATGGCGGCCCAGGGCGCCCTGCGCATGGGGGCCGGGCTGGTGACCATCCTGCCCGACGCCGAGGTGCGCGCCGAAGTGGCCGCCCAGGTGCCCGAGGCCATGGTCCGGGCCTGGGAGGGCCGGGTGCCCGAAGGCATCGATGTGCTCCTGGCGGGCCCGGGCGGCATCACCGGCGTGCCCGATTGGGAAGGGCCGCTGGTGCTGGACGCCTCGGCCCTGGCCCCGGGCAGCGGGGCGCTCTGGATGGCGCGCCCGGGCACGGTCATCACGCCCCATCCGGGGGAATTCGTCCGGATGTTCCCGGGGCCGGCGCCGCGCGGCACCGCCCAGCGCCTGGACCGGGCCCGGGCGGCGGCCGGGGGCCCCGGCATCCTGGTGCTCAAGGGGGCCCAGACCATCATCGCCGGCGTCGACCCGGAGCTGTGGGTGAACCCCACCGGGCATCGCGGCCTCTCGACCGGCGGCGCCGGGGATTTCCTGGCCGGCATGGTGGCCGCCCAGGTGGGGCGTTGGCACCGGGGGCAGACCGATCTCCTGTCGCTGAAGCGGGCCGTGGCCGACGCCGTGTGGCTGCACGGGGCGGCCGCGGACCGGCTCGGCCCGGGCCCGCTGATGATCCGGGAACTGGGGCCCAGCCTGGCCGCGTTGTTGAGGGAGCTGCATGACTGAGAAGGTTCTGGCCGGCGACGCCGCCACCGAAGCCCTGGGCGCCGAGCTGGCGGCCCTGACCCCGCCCGGGGGCACCTGGCTGCTCAGGGGCGAACTGGGCGCCGGCAAGACCACCTTCACCCGCGGTTTCGTGGCGGGGCTGGGCGGGGATCCCGACCAGGTGGCCTCGCCCACCTACGCCGTGCTGCACCGCTACCGCTGCCCCGGCGGGTGGGTGCACCACCTGGACCTGTACCGCCTGGGCGAGGCCGGCTCCTGGTCGCTGGGCCTCGAGGAGACCGTCCAGCCCGGCGACTACCTGGTGGTGGAATGGGCCGGCAGTTCCGGCCCATGGCCCACCGACTGGGTGGCCGAACTCGCCCTGGAGGGAGACGGCGACCAGCGCCTCGCCCGCTGGAACCTGCCCCGGTAAAAAGGCTGTCCTTTCGGGACCTTTCCTTGCAAAATAGAGCTGGATCGGTATCAACAGCAAGGTCCCTATGTCCGGAAGAGTGGAAAGGCCCACCGTCGCCTCGGTTATTGCCGTGGACCGGAAACATGTCATGTAAGTGTTGAAAATTTTAGACGTCTTTGGACATGGCTGGCCACCCTTTGAGCGCTTAAGATAAATGTTTTGCATATAGTTATGTATTTTTTGTCCCAATCCGTCCTGGCCCGTCCCAAAACAGGTTTTGGACACGTCATGGACACGGATTTACAGTTCTGGTGAAAAAAAGGCTACGGCAATGACCAAAATGAAGTGAGAAATATGTAAGTGGCAAAATATTATCAATAAAATAAGAAATATTGGGCAAAACCCTTAAAATATGCAAAAAGATGGATATATACAATATTAATTTTATGCTAAATGAATTGATTTAGCTATTATATATTTTATAAAATCGCCTATTTCCCATATTTATCGGTGTGATCCTCTCTTTTTAGGCTACCCCTCTGAGTTGAAAACATCACGGTATCCAAAACTTTTGGACACGGTACCTCCTGTAAGTTAGTTCCCATAGGGTATTATCTTAGGAATTAACTCACAGGAGATCCCATGAGCAAGACCCAAACTAATCTAGGCAAGTCAGCACGGCTGGAACTTGAGCTAGAGAAACGGCACCAGACCCAGATTGAACCCGGCAAGTATCTGGCCTATCGGAGACCCAAGAATGCTGCTGCCGGATCCTGGTCAGCCCGTTTTGTGGAACAGGAGTCCAAGCATGAAGCTCAGGAGAAGCTGGGCTCAGCCGATGACTACTCAAAGGCTGATGGCGAGAAGATCCTCTCCTACGCTCAGGCTGAGGAAAAGGCCAAGGAATGGTTCAAGCTGCAATCCCGCATAGCCAGGAGGATTGCCGGTGGTGAAGAGGTCACTGAGGGGCCAATGACGGTAGCCCAGTGCATGGATCAGTATTTCCAGGAGGCTGACCGGAGGGGTGTGAAGGGTATCAAGCAAGCCCTCTGCAACTCCAAGGTCTGGATTATCCCCACTCTGGGTGAGTTTCAGGTGGACAAGCTGACTCAAGGCCGGTTGACCAAGTGGCTCCAGATGGTGGCAGAGACCCCTGCACAGAAACGGTCCAAAGATCCCAGCCAGCCAGCATTCAGACCCCTGGTCACCCCTGATGACTTCCGTAAGCGCAAAGACTCAGCCAACCGTGTGCTGAACCTCCTGCTGGCTGCTCTGAACCAAGCCCTGAACATGCGTAGGGTTGCCTGTGACGGATCTGAATGGAGATCAGTCAAGCACTACGAAGGGGTGAGCAAAGCTCGTATCCGGTTCCTGAGTGTTGCGGATCAGGCACGGCTGGTGAATGCCTGTGAGGGTGACTTCCAGAAGTTGGTGAGGGCTGCGTTGTTCACCGGAGCCAGGGCCAGTGAACTGGCACGGCTCCTGGTCATGGATTACAACCCCACCAGTGGCACGGTGTTCATCGCTGAGTCCAAGTCTGGCAAGTCCCGGCACATCGTTCTGACGGAAGA
>Ga0316231_1005354_pt1 | contig 10268 bp, 9 predicted proteins | sample TBH18027metaG_FD_206002 | JGI IMG/M metagenome (GOLD analysis project Ga0316231, IMG submission 206002) | Freshwater microbial communities from Trout Bog Lake, Wisconsin, USA - TBH18027 | ecosystem: Environmental > Aquatic > Freshwater > Lake > Hypolimnion/Profundal zone | place: USA: Wisconsin...
GCACGCCACAGAATCCTGGGCCACAACCGCCAACGTCTGGGATTGCGGAGGGAGGGCGAACAGCGCCTTGTGCTTGGCATAGAACTCGTCGACCTGGGCAGGGGTCAGATGAACGTCCTGAACCTCCAGGTTGCGTATGGCAAGCTCCGCCCGCAACGCTCTCTTGAAAAGAGTGAGCGTTGGATCGATTTCTCGTGCGGCGTTGGTGGCAGTCGGGTTCTCCCGATCGATCTTCGCTATGGCGTCCTTCACGTCCTTATCGGTCGGAAGGCAGTGCTTCTTCGTGGCTTCCTGCTCCACAAGCTTTGTCCAGATCATCTTGCGAAGCAGTTCCTTCGAATAGAGGAAATCGACGCGATCGTCGAGATCCTTCCTGCTAATTGCGTCACCGTTCACGACAAAAAGGGTCCGATGGCTAGAATACCGTTCATAGAGCACAACATTGCCTACGATCGACGCCGCTGCTATGAGAGTCATCAGTGCCAATAAGCCGTTCTTCATAATCTGCTCCGGTTACTTTATACCCCGAATCGGATCGGTTCCGGTTGGCTCCGGTGCTTGCGGGCCGCGACCATCAAGCCAAGCAGGCTCACGCCGATGACCAGAGGAAGCGTCGAGCTTGGTTCCGGCACAACTGACGTACCGCCTGCCGGGGAAGGGCCGACAATATTGCTGTTGGTAATATTGAGATTCTGACCGATGACCTGACCGTTAACAGTAGCGCCGTTTACGCTTATGCTGTTGCCATCGGAAAGCAGAACACCATCGAGTTGCCCGCCGGTAAGATTGACGCTGGACCCTGTATTCGTCAGGTTGTATAGCACATCGTTGGATGTCAAGCCGCCTTCCGCGACGATGCTGCTGTTGTTCAGATTAAAGCTCCCTGAGTCGTTGATAATGAATGTGCTTCCCGCCGGCGCACTTAGATAGAGCGTGTTGCCATTCATGTTTATGCCATTCAGATCCACCACGTTCTGCCCTGCGTGTCCGGTGATGGTCATATTCTGGTAATTGACCTGGCCGCCCGAAACACTGGCAGTCGGCGTTAGGGACGCATTGGACGCCGAGCCGTTCCTTGCCGCAGTCACTGCACTGTTTATCTGCGTGTCGTTATGCGTAACCCCACCCGTTATAGGCACACCCTGATTATTTCCGTAAGCACCGGAGCTGGCGATCAACTGCCCGTTGATTGTGCCCGGGCCGTTCACGCCCCAGCCACCGCCGCCGGCCGAGCTGGCGCCGACGTTGCCGGTCACGGATGCGCCGTTGAGATTGCAATAGCCTCCCGTGCTCAGGACCGCGAAGTTCTGGCCATCGGCGGCTCCAAGTCCGAACGGATCGTCCGCATGGGCGCAAGCCGCCGACGCGATTACAACGAATGAGACAGCCGCGAAACGCATGAAGCGCCCGGATTTGCCGCCGAAGAATGCTTTCGTTTGATTATTCATCGATTATTACCGTTCCTTGTTGCGAAATAGATTATGAGGTTGTCTGCTCTATAGAGAATTAACACCACATGCGAAAACATTGTTCCACGGAACGCAGGGAATTTAATATAAAAGAACTTTCGCTTGCATGCCATCGAAACCTAACCCCCGGCCCCCTTCCCTAAGAAGGAAGCCGGGGGTTAGGTTTCTGGGCGGCACAAGCGAAAGTCCAATATAAACATTTGTGCTGTGGGACATTACCCAAGCTTGCGGCCAGGCGCTGACCGACCAGATTCCTCCGCTTCGGAAGAAGCCCTTCGGCAAGCTCAGGGCGCTTCCTCCGGTCGGAATGACACTGTTACTGCGCTATATTTAGATCAACTTCATTACAGCAAATCGTAGCCCATTAGTCGGTCGGGCCAAAGCCATCCTGCTGCTGTTTGCGGGCGACCACGATCATGCCGAGTAAGGCCATCCCCAAAACGATTGGCACTCCCGAGCTAGCGCCGGGCACGGTTGATTTCGTTGCCTGTTGCTGCTTCACGGTGGCGGGAGAATTTTGCTTATACGAACGGCTGTCCGCCACGGAGGCGCATGCGACCGACGCCAGCACAACGATTAAGACAACCGCCGAGCGCAAGTAGCGTCCGTATTTTTCGCCGAAGCTTGTTTGATTTAGAGTATTCATCGATTATTACCATCCTTGTTGAGTGAACATTTATGAGATCGTCTGCTATCTATCTAATTAACACCACTCACGATAACATTGTTCCACGACAACCAGGCAATTTAATATAAATGTTCGCGAGGGTCTCTATTAATTGTCATTCCGCGGAATGACAATTGCGATAGGCTTTCACGAAAAAAAGCCCCGGCGCGCGTTGCGCCGAGGCTTGCAAATGAGCCAATCCTTAGTGTGTCGGGCCGAAGCCATACCGCTGCTGCTTGCGAGCGACCACAATCATACCGAGCAGGGCTATCCCCATTACCATTGGCACCACGGAGCTTGGCTCAGGCACTACCGGCGCACGCACCGTATAAGGATCGTTAACCTGCGTTCCGGAAGAGAGGTTGATCTGATTGCCGATGACCTCGCCGTTCAATGTTATCGGCGCCAGGTGCACGTCGTTGCCGTCCGCCAGGAGGATGCCGTTCAACTGAGTGTCATTCACGCCGCCGCCGGTGAGGAAGACGTTTCCCGAAGCGTCGGTAATGTTGTACAACACATCGTTAGCCGTCAAACCGCCCGTCAGATCGATCTGGGTGTGCTTGAGCACGAAATCCCCGGAGTCGTTGATTACGAACGTGCTGCCCGCGGGAGCGTTCAGAGTAATCTTGTTCCCGTTCGTATTCACGTTGGTCAAATTGACCACATTCTGGCCGGCATGCCCTGTGATGGTCGTGTCGCCGGTAATCTGACCGCCCGCAACGCTCGTCGTGGCCGCAAGCCCGCCGTTGGTTACCGACGCCGTGTGCGCATTCGTTACGGCGCTGTTGATCAGCGTATTGTTGACCGAGGTCCCGCCCGTGATCGGCACGCCCGCGCTTGTCCCGGTCACGCCCGAGTTCGTGATCAGTTGCCCATTGATGTTGGCCGGAGAAGTTATGTTGTACGAACCGCCGTCCGCCGAGGACACGCCAACATTGCCATTGACCGCGCCGCCGTTGCCATTCAATATAAATTGATCGCTCAGATTCAGGACGGCGAAGTTCTGCACGCCCGCATCTCCGAGGCCAAACGGATCGTCAGCGTTGGCGCTTGCGACCGACGCCAGTACAACGATTAAGATTGCCGCTAAGCGCAAATAGCGTCCGCATTCTTTGCCTATGTTTGCTTGCTTTTGAGTATTCATACTTTATTAATGTCCTTTGTTATATAATGGTTCCTCGTTACAAGTTTCGATATTGTGGCTGCTTGCTACAGAACCATTAATGCCACACCGTCGGGATTATTCCACGACAAGCAAGCAGTTGAACATATTATTTTTTAATTATCCAATTAATAATTTAAAGGCTCAGAGCGGAGGCCGAACATGTGGCCAAAGGACAAAAAAATAAGCCTCGGCGCGCTTTGCGTCGAGGCTTGAAAGTCATAAGACCCTTAGCGGACCGGCCCGAAGCCATGCAGTTGCTGTCTTCGGGCAACCACCATCATGCCGAGCAAAGCCGTCCCCAATATCATTGGCACCACGGAGCTTGGCTCCGGCACTACCGGTGTTCCGCCGCCCGTATAGGCGTCGTTAATCTGCGTTCCGGAAGAGAGGTTGATCTGGTTGCCGATGACCTCTCCGTTCAATGTTATCGGCGCCAGGTGGACGTTGTTACCGTCCGCCAGGAGGATGCCGTTCAATGTTGTGTCACTCGGCCCGCCGCCTGTGAGGAAGACATTACCCGAAGCGTCCGTTATGTTGTACAGCACATCGTTAGCCGTCAAACCACCCGTCAAATCGATCTGGGTGTGCTTGAGAACGAAATCCCCGGAATCGTTGATTATGAATGTGCTCCCAGCGGGAGCGTTGAGAGTAATCGTGTTGTGGTTCGTGTTCACGCCGGACAAGTTCACCACGTTCTGGCCGGCATGCCCGGTGATGGTCGTGTCGCCAGTAATCTGGCCTCCCGCAACGCTCGTCGTGGCCGCAAGCCCGGCGTTGGTTACCGATGCCGTGTGAGCACTCGTTACGGCGCTGTTGATCAGCGTATTGTTGACGGAGGTCCCGCCGGTGATCGGCACGCCCGAGTTGGTCCCGGTAACACCCGAATTCGTGATCAGTTGCCCGTTGATGGTCGCTGGCGAACTTAGGTCATACGATCCGCCGCCCGCCGAGGAGACGCCGACATTTCCGTTGACCGCGCCCCCGTTGCCATTCAATATAAACTGATCGCTCAGATTCAGGACGGCGAAATTCTGCACGCCCGCATCTCCGAGCCCAAACGGATCGTCAGCGTGGGCGCATGCGGCCGACGCCAGTACAACGATTACGACAGCCGCGCAACGTATGTAACGTCCGCATTTGTCGCCGAATTGTGCTTGCTTTTGAGTATTCATACTTCATAAATATCCTTTGTCATATAATAGTTCCTGGCAACTGCTAACCATTTTTTTAGTGGCCAAGAGTTTTCGACCCACCCAATCGATGCTGTGACTGTCTGCCACCGGAGCATTATCGCCACACGCAGGGAATTATTCCACGAATAACAAGCAGCTAAACATAGTCTTTTTTAATTATCCAATAAACAAAGTTAAGCCTCGGCGCGGATTGCGCCGAGGCTTGCAAATCTTCCGCCCTAGTTGATTGGCCCGAAACCAATCTGCCGCTGTTTGCGGGCGACCACCATCATGCCGAGCAAAGCTATACCTAAAATCAGCGGCACCACGGAGCTGGGCTCCGGCACTACCGACGTTCCGCCGCCCGTATAAGGGTCGTTAACCTGCGCTCCGTTAGAGAGGTTGATCTGGTTGCCGATTACCTCTCCGTTCACTGTTGTAGGGTCCACGTTCACGGCGTTGCCGTCCGCCAGGAGGATGCCGTTCAACGAACTGTCCGTCGGGTAGCCCTGAAGCAAGACTTGCCCCGAAGAGTCCGTAATGTTGAACAACACATCGTTGGCAGTCAAGCCGCCCGTCAGGTCGATCTGGGTGTGCTTGAGCACAAAATTCCCAGAGTCGTTGATAACGAACGTGCTCCCAGCCGGAGCGTTCAGGGTAATCGTGTTGTGGTTCGTATTCACGCCGGTCACATTCAGAACGTTCTGACCGGCATGCCCCGTGATGGTCGTATCGCCGGTGATCTGGCCGCCGGCGACCGTCGTGGTCGGCGTCAAACCCGCGTTCGTTATCGAGGCCGTGTGAGCATCTGTCACGGCAGTGTTGATCAGCGTATTGTTGACGGTAGTCCCACCGGTGATCGGCACTGCCGTGTTGGTCCCGGTCACGCCCGAATTCGTGATCAGTTGCCCGTTGATGGTGGCCGGAGAAGTTAGATCATACGAACCGCCGCCCGCCGAGGAGACGCCGACATTGCCGTTGACCACGCCCGCGCCAAAAGTGCCATTCAATGTGAATTGATTGCTCAAATTCAGGACGGCGAAATTCTGAACGCCCGCATCTCCGAGGCCGAACGGATCGTCAGCGTGGGCACATGCGGCCGACGCCAGTACAACGACTAAGACAGCCGCAGAGCGCAAGTTGCACCCGCATTTGTCGCCGAATTGTGCTAGCTTTTGAGTATTCATACCTCATAAATATCCATTACCTAATAATAGTTCCAGGCTATAACGAACCATTTTAGCCCCATACGAACGAAAATTATACCACGATTAGCAAGCAGTTAGACGTAATATGTCGTTATTTAGGACTTTCGCTTGAGACCGAATGAGGCCAGCCCGGCCGAAATCAAGAGAAGGTCCTAGTTATTATAAAATGACGCTCGCCACAAGACGGAAGAAGGCGGATTATTGGCAGCTTCTCACGACGTCGGCCGCGTAGGCGACCAGATCGGAACCCTCCGTACCGCAAAAAGATAACGCAGCAAGCTGCGGGGTCTTGACATCCCGTTGGAACGAATTTAAGCCTCGGCGCGGATTGCGCCGAGGCTTGCAGTTAATGGAACCCTTAGCTGGTCGGCCCGAAGCCATTCTTCTCCTGATTGCGAGCAACCGCCATCATGCAGAGAAAGGCTATCCCAAGCGCCAGCGGCACCACGGAGTTGAACTCCGGCACGACCGGCCCTCCCCCACTCGTACCCGTATAAGCATCGTTAATCTGCGTTCCGGAAGAGAGGTTGATATTGTTGCCGATGACCTCGCCGTTCAGCGTTATCGGCGCCAGGTGCACGTCGTTGCCGTCCGCCAGGAGGATGCCGTTCAATGTTGTGTCACTCGGTCCGCCGCCCGTGAGGAAGACGTTACCCGCGGGGTCCGTTATGTTATACAACACATCGTTGGCCGTCAAGCCGCCCGTCAAGTCGATCTGGGTGTGTTTGAGCACAAAATCCCCCGAGTCGTTGATAACGAACGTGCTGCCTGCCGGAGCGTCCAGCGTAATCGTATTGTGGTTCGTATTCACGTTGGTCAAGTTCACGACATTCTGGCCGGCGTGCCCCGTGATAGTCGTATCGCCGGTAATCTGACCACCGGGGACGGTCGTGGTCGGCGTAAGCGCCGCGTTCGTTACAGATGCCGAGTGCGCATCTGTCACGGCTGCGTTGATCAGCGTATTGTTGACCGTGGACCCGCCGGTGATCGGCACTCCTGAGTTGGTCCCCGTCACACCGGAATTCGTGATCAGTTGGCCGTTGATGGTGGCAGGAGAGCTTAGATCATACGTGCCGCCGCCAGCCGAGGAGACGCCGACATTGCCGTTGACGGCGCCGCCGTTGCCATTTAACTGAAATTGACCACTCAGGTTCAGTACGGCAAAATCCTGCACGCCTGCATCTGAGAGTCCAAACGGATCGGAAGCGTGGGCGCAAGGGGCCAACGCCAGAACGACAATCGAGACAGCCGCTGAGCGCAAATAGCGCCCGCATTTGTCGCTTAGGTATCTTTGTGGTATCTCCATATTCTATTGTTATCCTTTCGTTAACGATAGCTTAGAGTTAGCGATATCTCTCATGCCTATCACATAGTAATTGGGTCTTCAGAATCTGGTTGATCCCGATCCCCGCTGTACCCAACCTATCCCTACCACCAGCCCGATCCAGCCCAATGCCAGCAAGAGCGCCGTCATCGGGCTTTGGGCCGCGCCTTTCGGCACGATTTGCACAGAGCCGCTCTGAGACGTGTCGTTGGTCATGCTGAGCCGATTTAAGACGAGCTGTGCGTCGATTGTCCTGGGCGACCAGACACCGGCGCTCCGGCCGGCGAATGCGAAGCCAGCCAATGATCCAGCCCCGCCGGCCGGTCCCGATGTCAGGTCCGCGCCGCCCCCCACGTCAAGCGACGCGTCCCCGGACAGACCGGCATCGGCTCCGCCGGCGTAGCCGCCAGGCAGGCCGGGGTCCGTCACGTCCACCTGCCCCGCACCGGATGTTATGTCATCCCCGCCGCCAACGCTGCTACTGCCCGGATGAGCGCTCCCGAAACCGCCGCCTACGGGCTTGGTTCCCGCCGAACCGCCTGGATAGATCGAGTTGGCGCTGACGCCGGCTGCATCCGCGACGCTGCGTCCGGTGGTTCCCGTGATTGTCACGACCCCATCGTCGACGCCTCCCTTCGTGGCGGCGCCACTGGAAGTAACAACGGCATTGGCCGACGAACCGACCTTCGTTCCGCCAATCGCACTCCTGGCCGGCGCATTGTTATGCCAGGCGCCGCTCTTGGATCCGGAGTCGATGTTGGCGGAAGCAGAACTGCCATGCGCGCTGCGACCAACGCTTGTGTGACCGGAAGCAAGCTTCTGCCCAACGACATCTCGAAGGACCGAATGATCGTCCGCATTGACGCATACATCGGACACCAGTACGGCGCACGAGACCGCAACCCAGCGCAAGCACCGGCCGAAGAAGTGGACCGCTAATTCTTTGTTCTGTACATTCATTGCTCCATCAATCTCCTTCCTATCCCAGAGATTCAGGTTAATGAAAACTCATATGCTCTTCTTGGCGCGACGCGCCCCTGCCGACAACATAAGCACACCCAGCGGCAATAAGCCAAACACAAGCGTCTCAGCGGGATTGGGCTCGCTGGTAATCGTAGTGGTGGTGCCGCCCGATCCCGAGCCGCCGCCGCTGATGCTGCCGCCTGTTCCCCCGCTGCTGATGCTGCCGGTGCTACCGCTGCTACTGCCACTGCTGCCGCCGCTGGTGCTCCCCAGACTGCTAATCTGGCTTGCTGACGAGCCGCCGGAGGAACTGGCAAGCACGGCCAAACCGCCGGCGAACGGAAGCCACGGAATCACTCCTTTGGACGAAGTGGGCACGCTGCCCATAATCTCGCTGCTGCCTGACACCATGCTCGTAGGCACGGCGAACCCCGCGGCCGCTGTCTCCACGGGCGTCACCGACGCCACTTCGGTGGGAATGACCTCCGTGGTCGATGTAACCGTGGCAATGGGAGGACCGGGCGTCTTGCCACTTACGGTAGGTTTAGCCGGTGTTGCTGGCAGCTTCGACATAAGGGGGTTTCCGCAGGCCCACTTCATGATCGGCGTACCGTTTCTCAGAGCGAAGACGCGAGTGCCGGCGGTCAGACGCGAGCTAATCTGAAACAATCGTCCTGTCCTGGAAACGCACCACACCCGATACGTCTTGGTGGCGGGCACATAGCTCTCGACGACATTCTTTCTGATGTACGACACGAGCGTGGATGAAGGCACCTTGAACACCTGGGAAAATCGCTTTTGGACCACAGAGCTAGACTGGATCTGACTAATCAACTGATTGACAGTCTCCACGCGCGTCTTCAAAAACGAATCCGCGGGCAGCGGTTGACACTTGACGCCGGAAGCCGAGATCAAGAGCAATCCAGTCGAAATTATCGCAAGTATGATGCCGACCATATTCTTCATGAGTGGTTCCTGCCTCCAATGAGTTCAATTCGAGAGATACGAAAAGCCAGGTTTAGCGACGGGCGCTGCCCACCGCCGGCATTCGGCGCGCGATGGCCGCAAGCCCCAGGAGCGGGACCAGACCCAACACAAGGGCAAATGCCGGAGCGGGTTCAGGCGTCGCCTCGTCGTCTGCCGTAATGAACCGTCCGCCGCCGCCCGCTTTGGCGACGACGCGGCTACCCAAAGTTTCAATCCTGCCCACGGCAGAATCTTGGGACGAACTCCCAGGCACGGGCGCAACCGCGGCAGGCGGAATCCACAGTGCAAGGCCGGTGGCATGCGACTCGTACAACCCGAACGGAGTCCCTGCCGATACCGCCGCACCCAGGCCGCTGGCCTGACCGGCGCCGGCCATTCCAAACCCTGCCACAACGAAGGCACTTACCATAGCGAAACGTTTTGTAAAGCCAATCGCCATCTTACACGCCCCTATTGGATGTTTGCCGGAATTCGTATATCCAGCCACGTCTCGGGACCGTAGCTGCCTCGGGAATCCACGCCCCAGGCCTTCAGGATGACATCGCCTGGCAGCAGGCCCGAATGCGAGGCGGTCTTAGCCTGCAACAGGATTTGCGTCCCGGATGCCGGCAGTAAGTGATTGCATTGATAGATGATCGAGCCATCCCGGTACAGTGCATAGCTGCACCGCGTTGCCGTAGAGCCGGGGGGCAGCATCACTGTCACGACGGTGGGACTGCTCAATGTGATCAAGGCCGGGTCCTGCGCCAGTACGGGCCTGCCGGACGGAGTTTGCAGATCGATGATCGCAGAGATCGTCTGGCCCGCACCATCAAGCACCCTGGGCAAATCGAACGCGCCGGGTCTGCTTTGAGGCGGTGTGGAGGAGCCCCCGATCGTCATCGTGTTCGACAAAACTCTTGTCGTGACCGGCGACGGCGGCGCCTGAACCGTGCTGTCCGCAGTCATCGGCTCACCCGGCTGAGCAACGTAAAAAGCCAACACCTGCTCGCTGGTGGAAAAAGGCGCCGGGCTGTCGCTTTGAGCCCATATCCTCAGATTGTGATATCCGGTATCCAGAGTGCTCGTATCAAAGGATGTCTCCCACGGCGCACGATACATCGAGACCAATGGGCCACCGTCGAGACGGACATTAATATGCTGCAATTCGTATGCCCCGGTCGATACGAACACCTTGATCTTGAATGTATCGCCCTTGTATACGACCATGGACGAACCGGGCGACCACAACGTCGGTCCTGCGCTCGTTTCATATACTCGAGGCGCCCCTTGCGGCGTGATCACATCGACCATCGGCGTGATTGCGGGCTTGA
>Ga0316231_1005356_pt1 | contig 10262 bp, 8 predicted proteins | sample TBH18027metaG_FD_206002 | JGI IMG/M metagenome (GOLD analysis project Ga0316231, IMG submission 206002) | Freshwater microbial communities from Trout Bog Lake, Wisconsin, USA - TBH18027 | ecosystem: Environmental > Aquatic > Freshwater > Lake > Hypolimnion/Profundal zone | place: USA: Wisconsin...
AACGTGCTGCGACCGGGGACCGGTCGCGGTCCGCACTCCCCGGACCGCGCGACGTCCCGGCGCGCAGCGCGTGCAGGAACAAGCGACGTGCAGCGAACCTCTGGAGCTACTGCGTGAATCCAACGTGCTGCGACCGGAGGACCGGTCGCGGTCCGCACACCCCGGACCGCGCGACGTCCCGGCGCGCAGCATATGCAGGGAAACAACCAGCCTCCGCCCTCTGACCTCTGAGACCTCTGACCTCCGCTATTGTCGGTGGGCGAGGCTGCGCCGACTGCTGGATCACTTATAGCTGACGGAAGGGTCATCGGGTACCGACGAATCGGCAGGAACCCGGGGGGCATCCAAGCGGGAAACAATCAATAACATAATACCTGTGACTAGCGCCGCTCCCAGCACGAATAGAACAAACTGTCGAAAGCGATGTTTCCGTCGCCACCGACCGGATCTTGAATGATGTCGCGGATTTTCCACACGCCCACTTGTCAATCTGACAGCAATTCTGTAAACACGCGCGCCACAGGGCTGGCAAGTTTAATTTTGAAATTTCAATCCGCCGCTGTACGCAACCGGAAGCACCACCGGCCAGCCGTTTCTCACCGCCAAGAAGATTATTATTTTTGATTTCATTGGTTTTTAGTAAAAGATTAATCTCTCTTTATTCTTGGTTAATCTTAGGGTTAAGCGGCCAGATTGTCAACCGTTGGGCAGGGCGAGCAAAAACTAAAGAACTTATTGGGGTAGATCATGGCTGGGGTATTTGCCCAAGGTAGCTCCTTCGTCGCAACCCTTATATGTTGGGCTGAATGATGGAATCCCGTAGGGATTCAAGCTCGGAATTTCCGAAAGGGATTACGAGCCATTCTGCAGTCCATCCTCCGTCATCCCTTATCCGTGGCCCAATGTCTGTCCGCCGTCCTCTCTTCTCCGTCCTCTGGCTCCTGCCCCTTGGCTGGCTGTGGTTCGTGCTCATCAACGACCTGCGAGTCGAGTGGACGGTCAATCCGCAGTACGGTTACTGCTGGGCCGTGCCGTTTCTGTGCGTGTATCTGGCTTTCAGGAAGATCTCCGATCTCCGCCCTCAGCCTTCCGGCCTCAAGTCTCCAGTCTCAGGTCTCTGCCCGTCGTCCTCCGCCCTCCGTCCTCCATGGACCGTGGTGAGTAGTCTCGTAGTTCTCTGCTTGGCCTACGCGCCCACGCGGCTGATTCAAGAAGCCAACCCGGGTTGGCGGCTGGTCAGTTGGGCGCTGGCAATTGAAGTCATTGGCATCACGTTTTGCGTCTTGCGCCTGGCGCTGGCCGGCGACAGCGGCCAGTCGTCAGTAGCCCGTCGTCCGTCCTCCGCCCTTCGTCCTCCGTTCTCCGCCTTCAGGTTCCTGGCTTCAGCTTTTCAGCTTTTCAGCTTTTCGGCTTTTGTTTTCCCCCTTTGTTTCTTCCTGGTGGCGGTGCCGTGGCCGACATGGCTGGAAGAAACCGTCATCCAAGGCCTGACTCGCGCGGATGCCAGCGCCGCGGTGGAATTGCTGGGTTGGCTGGGCATCCCGGCTATGCCGCACGGCAACATCATTGAAGTGGCCACGGGCACGGTGGGCATTGACGAGGCGTGCAGCGGCATCCGGTCATTTCAAGCCACCCTGATGATTTCGCTTTTTCTCGGCCAGGTTTATCAGCTGTCGGTCGTTCGTCGCGCGGTTCTCTGTGGTTGCGGTTTTGCGCTGTCATTTTTCTTCAACCTCGCGCGCATGACGCTGCTCGTCGGGGTGGCGGCGCGCCAAGGCGTGCCGGCCGTCGCTTCCTGGCACGATCCCGCCGGCGTGACGATTCTGCTGGGCTGCTTTCTTGGCCTGTGGGGAGTCGGCGTGCTTTTGGGGGGCAAGGGTGAAGAGCGGAGAAAGGAGAAAGAAGAAGGGAGTCAGGGGCCAGCAGTCAGAGGCCAGACCTCCGATCTCCGATCTCCGATCTCCGATCCCCGCCCGTCGCCCGCCGCCGTCCGCCATCCGGCCTCCGCTTTCAGCCTTTCAGCCCCTCAACCTTTCAGCTTTTCAGCTTTTCAGCCTTTCAGCTTTTTAGCTCTGGCCCTTTGGCTTTTGCTGACCGAGGTTTGCATTGAAGGCTGGTACCGCGCACACGAAGCGCGGCTGCCGCGCGCGGTGCAATGGGTGCCGGCCTGGCCGGCGGACAATCCGACGTTCAAGGAATTGACGCTGCCACCGCGTACCCGGCAAATTCTCCGCTACGACGAAGGCCGTAGCGCTGCGTGGGGAGAAAATAGTCTTGCCTGGCAGGTGATTTTTTTGCGCTGGAACCCCGGACGCACCGCTCTGCACTTGGCGCAGGGCCACACGCCGGAAGTCTGCCTGACCGCCGCCGGGCACAATCTGAAGGTCATCTCTCCCCTGCAATGGATCGCAATCGGCGGATCGCCGGTTACCACTGGTGGGAACAGCGATTCAATCCGGCGTCCACCTTCAACCCTCGACCCCTCGCCCTACCGGAGTGCCGCGGAGCCGGGTCAACCCTCAACCCCGCTCCGGCTGCCCTTTGCCATTTACGAAGTCACGGACAACGCCCGTCCGTGCTATGTTTTTTACTGTTTGTGGGGCGACCGCTCCAGCTTGCAGGGATTTGAAACGATGAGCCTGAACCGCTTCAACCGGCTGGCCCCGGTCTGCGCCGGCATCCGCAATCCCGGGCAGCGGTCGCTCGAAATCGCGCTGACGGGTCCAGAAACCGCCACGGAAGCGGAAACGGCGCTGTGCGCCGAGTTGTCGAAGCTGATTCGCACTCGGTAGTACCAGAGAACGGAAACACCCTCAAGAGCTGAAATAGGACATGCTTGGTTTCTCGCCGTTTATCGAGGCATATTTTGGCGGGTGAATTTGGGTGACAGTTCCCCCCAGGGCGCTCGCAAAACGAACGGTACTACGACGTGATTGGACATTGCCCATTTGGTGGACGCACGACGTCCACTTACAAGACGTCACGAGCTTCGCTTGAATCTCAGACAAAAAAGGCCAGCCTGAAAACCAATAAACAGGCTGGCCAAACCAAAACCAAACAAAACACCGGCAAGGCACCGGCCATTTGAACCAAGCATTTCCTTTGCCAGCCATCCGCGGTCCGGAAACGCCAGTTGAAGGAACCCAAAAAACGCCGCGCGAGCGTTCGCGGCCTGCAAACTCTCTGATGAAATTACGCACATTCCACAGGCCCGGTGCCACCGGGCGTTCTTTCTAACCGGATGCCCATGGCTGCACCTCAATGCTTTGTGATGCCAAAGCAAAAACTTGGCAAGGGATGGCGCAGGGCGGATATTGACACGGTTCTTGATTGCTTGGAGGGATGGCGCAGCAACAGGCGACTGGAAAGTCGCCTGAACCCGTCCACCCTCCGCAGTGCTACGGAGGACAGGCAGGCTGGAAAGCCTGCACTACGTAGCGCCGATATTCCATTCGTCGGTTTCTGGGGACTTTCCAGCCCCCCCCCAGTCAAGATTACTGTCAAAATGCGCTCGACGACCACGCAAATGGCAAGTGTTCCCGACTTGAACCGCTTCAGGATTCCAGCTAAACTGGCAAATGGATAAGCGAAGGAAAACGCCGTGGGAAAAGAAAATGTTGCGCTGGAAGATTACCCTCATAATCCTCATCCCGTTGCTGTTCGGCTTGGTGTTTTGGTTTCTCTCCCGTCGCAACCCCTTCGGTCCGTGAGTGTCAACCAGAAGGCAGCGGGTCGTCTTCCATCAGGACCCGGCAGCCAAGTCCCAGGCGGTCGAAAGGTTCTCTTTGCCTCGCTCAATAGCTTGTTTGGGCTGGTGGCAGGCTCATGCGCGGTGTCTTATCAAAATCAGCGTCTGGTCGTCATTAAGCGGCGCCTGCCCGCTATAATTCACCAAGCGGGCCAGCAAGTATTGCTTTGCACCCATTGCATTGCTGGTTTGCGCCGCCGCCTGCTCCAGTAGTTGGAGCAGCGCCGGTTCGCCGAGCATTTCACCGGTGGCATTGCGCGCTTCGGTCAAGCCGTCCGTGTAAAGCATCGCCAGCGTGTTCGGCGGCAATGCCGTTTCCACCTGCGCGTACCGCGTCAGCGGCTCGATGCCCAAGGGCAGGCCCGATTGGCCGGTCGCGACCGCTGCCGGCAGGCCCGGTTGGCAAACCAGCAACGGACAATGCCCGGCGCTGGCGGTGACAATTTTCTGCCCGCGCGGGTCCAGATACGCGAGCTTGGCGGTGACAAACATATCCACCAGTGAAAGATCGGGATACAAGGTGCGATTGGCGGCGGCGAGCAGTTCGCCTGGCTGGTCAAAAAGTTGCGGCATCGAGCGGATAGTGCTGCGCAATACCGCGGCGAACAGCGCGGCTGGGACGCCTTTGCCCATCACATCGGCAATCACCAGCAGCAGCGTGCCGTCGCCGGCGGGAATGAGGTCGTAAAAATCGCCGCCGACCTGCAACGCGCTCCGGCAGGCGGCGGAAACCTCAAACGGCAGACAGGCCGGAATCCTGGCCGGCAACAGCGAGCGCTGGATATCGGCGGCGATTTGTAACTCCCGCCGGATCACGCGCGCCGCCGTGCGCTCGTCGAGCAGGCGGGCGTTGACGATTTGGATGGCCAGAAAATCAATGAAGGTATGCAGTAGATTCACCTGCGCGGCGGTAAACGGCTTGTCGGCCAGTATCCGGCCCAGCGTCGCGGTGCCAACCAGTTGGTCGGCCACAAAAAACGGATGGCAGATGCCGTTACCCCCCGGCAGGACCGCGCGCAACGGGTCGCTCCCGGCCAGCGGCTCTTCGGGGTTGAACCAGATGTCCTGTCGGTTGCGTGCTGCGTTAACCTCCACCGAGGCGACCCCGGCGGCCAGTGCCACGGACGCCAGCGGGAATTGCCCCTCACCCGGCAGTACCAACGGCGTTTCCAGGCAGCTTCCGTCGTGGGAAACCAACCGCAGCACGGCGCAATCCGCCTCGGCAATCTGAATCAGATCATTCAGCAGCCGCCGCGAAAAATCTGCCAAGTCCGTCTGCGCGCCCAATTCCGAACTGTAGCGGAAAAGGGCGACGAGACTTTCGTAACTTGAGGCCAACTCGGCGGTCATATCCGTCAACGCCGTTTCCGCCTCAGCCAGCTGCTTTTGCAACTGGCAGACATCCGGCACCTCGTCGGGGGCGGACACCGGCCCGGCCCGGCGTAACACCAGGACATTCCCGGTGGCGTGGCGCAAATAAGCCACCTGATCAGTCAGCGATTTGATCAAAAACAAGCCGCGCCCGCTTTCCGCATCCAATTCCGGCAAATTCACTTCCGCCGGCCAATCGAAACCCGCCGTATGATCGGTAACGCGCACCTCGACCTCGCGTTCGCCGCGGGAAACCTCGATCACCACCGGCAGTTCCTGCCCGGCAGCCCCGGCATATTTTACCGCGTTGTTTGCGGCCTCAACCAGCGCCAATTCCCACGCGGCGAGCTCGCCTGCGGTCAAACCTCTTTCCGCCAGCCAGGCGCGCACGGCCAGCGTGGCGGCGCGCACGGCGGAAAAGTCGCAGGTGGCTTCCAGCCGAAGCGCGGTCCGCACCTCGCGGTGCACTGTGCTGGCGGTGGTGGTGCTCACGGAGTGCCGTTCGGAATCCCATTGCTAGCGGCCGGTACATTCATTCGGGTGCGATTTCAAAAACGCGGTGCAAACGGGTGAGTTCCAGAATCTGCCGCACGTTTGGCGCCGGCTTGAGCAATCGCACCATGCCGTTGCGCGACTGGAGGGTCTTGTGCAGCGAAATCAGCATACCCAAACCGCTGCTGTCCAGAAATGTCACCGAAGACAAATCGAGATCGAGGCGGATCGTGCTGGCCGGGAGCGCAGCCCGGATCTCGTCGCGCACTTGCGTGGCGTTGGCGGCGACCAGTTCCATAAGGCCGGTTACGACGGCGGTTTGGGGGTCGGTACTCTGGATGTTCATTTGTGGACAATGTTATTAGGGTTCGATTCCTTTGGAAAGCGCGCAAAAGATCCTCCGCCACATCTTGCCGTCCGCGCCGATCACTCCGGGATCTAAGCGGCGATCTTCTCGATCAAGCGCATAATTGGAGCAATTCTTGCACCAAACCGTCCAAATCCTCCGCCGTAACAGGTGAAGTGATGATTCGTGAGGCTTGACCGCGTTGCGGCTTCACAAATTGGTCATGCATCGGCTGGACGTGCTCAAAAAATTGGCGGCGGACGGTCTCGAAAGTTCGCCCGCGCTCGCGCACGTCTCGTTCCGCCCGCCGGCGAAAACGCTCCTGCGCACCACACTCCACAAAAATCCCGCGCGCGAATTTCTCCCTCAGCCCGGCGTGCTGCAACAGCCAGAGCCCATCCCAGATTACCAGCGCTGGCGCCAGGAAAATCCGCGGCTCCGCTTTTCTGGTATGGGTCGCAAAATCATACCTGGGCAGCTCCAAGCTCTCTCCCGGGCGCATCGCGCCCAGGACTTCACGGAATCTCTGCCAGTCAATCGCCGCCGGGTCGTCGAAATTCACACCTGCGCGATCCGCCTTCGGCAGCGGCGAAAGGTCGAGGTAGAAATCATCCAAACTAAGCCGCGCGGCGCGCGGCCCGAGCCGGGAGACAATTTGTTCCGCCAACCAGGTTTTCCCCGAACCGCTGCCGCCAATGATGGCAACGTGGATTGTAGAGTTCACGCTTGACGCTTTAGAGAATTCTCGTTTTTGCAAAGCGGGTGCGGAAACTCACCGCAGCAATTGGCGGTTCGCCTTGAGCCAGATCTCTGCGGCGCGATACTCGGGGCACAGCTGCTCCACTTCCTGCCAAAAGCGGCGCGAATGATTCATCTGCCGCAGATGCGCCAGTTCGTGCAGGATGATGTAGTCCCGGACATGCACGGGAGTCTGAATCAACCGCCAATTGAGCGAGAGGGTGCCGCGCCGGGAACACGAACCCCAACGGGACTTCTGATTCCGCACCGTGACCCGCTGCACGGAGAATTGATGCTGCGCGGCCAACTCCGCCACCCGGACCGTCAATTCCACACTCGCCAAGGCGCGGAGTTGTCGCTCGATGACCGGCCGCAAATCGGCGGCCGCATGGTTCGCGACCTCGGCTTCTGTTCCGCGCCGCAACGGGCTCGACGGCGAGACTGGCCCATCCTCCGTAGTGCGCCGGAAGGGCGCTCCGATGGCTGCGGGGCGCAGCTTCAGTTCCTCCCTGCCCAAGCGGATGCCACCGGTCTCGTCGATTTCGATGCGGACGATTTCTCCCCGCAAGAGAATTTCCGAACCGACATACAAGGCAACCGGTCCCCGGGGCTGGGCGTGCAGGCGCTGGAGCTGTTGCTCCAGCCAGCCGTGATTTCGCTCGACGAAGGATTGGGCTTCACTTCGGTTGCCACCTCGTGGAATCGTCAACCGCGCAGCACCATCGGGCCGGACCCGCAACAGATAACGGCGGGCGCGCGGATTGCGCACCACTAACAGTGGCACCGTCCGGGAGCCAATCTGCATCGATTCGGCGGCGGGCGGCGGGCGCACACAAAACAGGTTGCTGAAGCTCGAAAACATACGCACAGTTAACCGCACCCGCCGGCGCTTGGCAAATCCCGCTTTACCGAAACGGTTTAGCCCGGATAGTTCCCGGCGCGGCCGGACGCTGGCAAGACTGCAGTGCCGCAGGCTTGGAAGTCTGCGGTGCTGGCGCCCGGTTCAGTTCGGCGCAATCACATGGAACCAGCCGTTTGATTTCACTTCGATATTCAATCCCGCATAAATGCTCTCCGCGGAAATCACCGCGGCGGGATTTTGCTTCAGCTTCTTCATTTGCGCCTGCAATTCCGCGGGGTTGTTAAATCTCCGCTCCGCCACGAGCCGCTCGGCCACGTCGATGCGGAGGCGATGTTCCAGGAGGGCGTAATCTCTATTCACCTGGACCAGATCATTGTTGGTTTGGGCCAAACTGGCGCTGGCCAGTGCCAATTGACCCGCAAGACCGGCCACCTGGTTGGTCAAACCCATGAGGCGCCGCCCCAAAGTTTGATTTTCCGCTTTCGCTTCCGCGACCTGCCGGTTCAAGTTGGTCATTTGTTCCCCGCCGCGAGCGATGGCGGCTTGGGCTTCCATCAGTTGATTGGAAAGCACCAGCGACCCCGAAAGGCTTTCCTCCACGCGGTTGGAAAAGGTGAGCATGGTTCCTTCGCGAATCGCAACCTTCAACTCCGCCCCGGCCAATCGGTTCGAATAATCAGCAATTGCGCCGGCATCGGTCTCATGCTGCGCGGCGTCGTCCTTCTTCGCCGTGTACAGCGTTAAGGCCAAGGCAATGCACGCCAGCGCCAAGGCAATCGGTAGAATCAACTTCATACGGCAAAAAACGGTTCCCGGTCCTGTGGATCTTTCCTTGGCAGGGCCGGTTTTGGGATTGGCGGATTAAGCGTCACGATCGTTCTTTCTCCTTTTAGGTTGAAAAATCTGCGACCCTTTGGCAAGCGCATTGAATGACAGTATTCAGTCAATTCCAACCGATCAAATACCGAGGTGGCGGGCTTGCCGTTTCGGCATTGAGGTTCTGACTGGTTGCGCGCGCTCCCTATTTTTCGCCGGCTGGAATTCGCGAAGGAATTCCGGCAGATCGCGGCGCCCACCGCGCTGCCAGTCGCCCAGCATCGCATCCGCAACCCGGGGCGCGTCCAATCTTAATTCGCCGGTGAGAAATTCAAACATCAGTTCCGCCAGGCGTACCAGGGCTATGCTGTCGGTTCGGGCAAGGCGCGCGTAAAGCCAGTCGCTGAAGCGCAGGCAGCTGGTGAAGGGCGATTCGTCGCGCCAAAGCAGCGGGGCGGTTCCGATGAAATTGCCGCTGTTGCCAACCAGCTCCCAATATTTCGCAAAGCGGCGCAGACGCTGCATCATGGCAAAATTAATCAACCAGTTCTGGAGGATTTCATAGGGCGGCTGGGCGTGGTAAACCATCCCCCACTCCGCGTCGTGCCGGACAATCGGGGTGCCGCGCAGCCGTTTGAGGATGCCGACTTGGATTTCCTGCGGGCCGAACCCGATAAGCCGGTCGAATCCAGCGGCGAAACTCTCGACGGATTCGCCCGGCAGGCCAACGATCAAATCGGCATGGATGTGCACCTGCGTTCGGTTTCGCAAAAAATCCAGATTGTCCGCCAGCCGTTCGTAATTCTGGCGCCGGCTGATTCGCTGGCCCACGTCGGGATTGAACGTCTGGACGCCCACCTCAAATTGCAGCGCGCCAGGCGGAAACCTGGCAATAACCTCGCGCAATTCCGCCGGCAGCCGGTCGGGGATCATTTCAAAATGATAAAAGTTCCCCGGCTGATGACGGGCGAGGAAAAATTCCAGGATTGTCCGGCTGGTGGCAAGGTTGAGATTGAACGTGCGGTCCACGAATTTGAATTGCCGGAGGCCGCGATCCAGCAGTTTTTGCATGGCGCCCAGAAATGGTTCCAGCGGCGCAGCGCGTACGGGAATATCCAGGGACGACAAGCAGAATTCGCAGGTGAACGGACAGCCCCGCGACGCCTCGACATAAACGATGCGATGGGCAAGATCCGCTGCGGTGTAAAAATCGTAAGGCAGGACGAGGCCCGAGAATTCCGGCGGCTCGGCAGGGATGATTTTTGGAAGTGGGAATTCACGCTTTAGCGTGCTGTCAGTACAAGCTAAGGCTTGTGTTCCAACTTGGCGCTCCAATAATTCCCGACACACGGCCGCGAACTTCAAATCTGCCTCGCCGGTGATGACGTGGTCGGCAAGCCGCACGATTTCCTGTGCTTCAATTTCGTAGCTGACTTCCGGACCGCCGAGGATGATAATGATTTCCGGCCGTACCCGTTTGAGAATGGCGACGACTTCGGTGGTGGCGGCTGCGTTCCAAATATAGACGCCCAAGCCAATGATCTTTGGCTGGCGTGCCAGGAGTGCCTCCGCGATGTCCAGCGTCCGCTGGTTGATGTCAAATTCCGCCAGCGTCGCGCGCGGCTGCAACTCGCCGAGGTTGGCGAAAAGATAGCGCAATCCGAACGCGGCGTGGATAAACTTCGCGTTGAGCGTGGCAAGGACGATGTCCGGCATTGCCAGCATATTAGCCGCCATCGTTGCAAACGCCAAAAGAGAAATCGCGTTTCTCCGTCGGTTGAGGAGTCAATAGTGAAACCGATTCAATGGCAAGACGGCTACCACCACGAAGGCGACGGCAACCAGAGCCACGCAAATGCCGCCAAAGATCAGCAAGGAATTCAAAAACA
>Ga0316231_1005361_pt1 | contig 10259 bp, 8 predicted proteins | sample TBH18027metaG_FD_206002 | JGI IMG/M metagenome (GOLD analysis project Ga0316231, IMG submission 206002) | Freshwater microbial communities from Trout Bog Lake, Wisconsin, USA - TBH18027 | ecosystem: Environmental > Aquatic > Freshwater > Lake > Hypolimnion/Profundal zone | place: USA: Wisconsin...
CACCTGGATTTTATCACGACTTTCTTTCCGCACGCGGCGCTCTCGGCCCGCATTTATATCACCGCCAGCCGCATGCCGCAGCTGATCGAAACGATCACGCAGGCCATGCACAATGCCCAGCGTCCACCGGCGCCGGGCGGGCCGCCGCCGGCCCCGCCGCAGGGTTGATTTTCGCGCTCCGATTTTCGATGGCGGGACTCTTTAGCGCTGTAGCACGAATATCAGCCCGGGGACGGGTTGCTCATTTTCCTGGCGCAAGGTGACGGGTGCTTCGTGGCGCACTGTCAGCGCGTGCGCCTGCGCCAGTTGCCGGATATACGCCCGGCTATGCGCATAGCGGCCCGAGGGGTTGAGGCGATAGCCGGGGCCGGCGTGGGTCTCGATGGAAAAGGCCAATCGGCCACCGGGGCGCAGGGCGGCGGTGGCGGCAACCAACAGGCCGTCCAGATCTCCGAAGTACAGCAGCACATCGGCGGCAATAATCAGGTCCCATTCGCCGCGGCGTTGGCGCAGGGCGGCGGTGGCCTCGGCCACGTGCAGTTCATCGTAGACGCCCCGTGCCCGGGCTTTGGCGATCATGCGCGGCGCAAGGTCCACGCCCACCAGGCGATCGGCCAGGGGCTTAAAGAGCGGCCCGCACAGGCCGGTGCCGCAGCCCAGGTCCATGATCTGGAGTCTTCCGGTCGCGGCCGGGGCGGTGGCCGGGCATTCCTGCACGGCGGCCAATAGAAGTTGTGGCGTCTGGTAGGCCAGCTTGTCGGTCAGATGGGTGTCGAAGGTATCGGCATAATCATCAAACAGGCGTGCAATCCAAGTTGCGGGCATGGCGGACGGCGTGTTTTCGCCGGTGAGCATGGCCAGGCCATAGCGGGGCTCATCCCACGCGGGCTGGAGCGCCAGGGCCGCGCGGTAGTGGGTTATGGCGGCGTCGATCTGGCCGGTCTTCTGGAGCACCATGGCCAGGTTGATATGGGTTTGGGCATTGGCGGCATCCAGTTGCAAGGCGGTGCGCAGGGCGGCCAGTGCGGCATCATAGTCGCGGCGTTTGGCCAGCAGCGCCCCAAGATTTCTCTGGTGCGCTGCCTGGGCCGGCTCCACGAGGACCAGTTCGCGGTATTTGTCGATGGCGGCATCCATATCAAAGGCCGCGGTAAACTTGGCCGCCGCGTGCTCCAGCGCCTGCGCCAGGTCCGGGCGCAGGGTGCGGGCTTGCTGATAATAGGTGCTGGCCCGGGCGGTATCCCCGCGCTGCAGGGCGCAGCGGGCCAGGACGAGGTACGCGCCGGAATTGGTCGGCTTTACCAGCAGCGCCTGGCGTGCCGCCTGGTCGGCGGCGTCCTGATCGCCCAGTTTGAGCCGTATTTCGGCCAGGGACAGGAGTGCTTCGGGGAAATACGGGCGCAAGGCCAGCGCCCGCTGCACGACTTCCAGCGCCTTTTCCCATTGCTCCAACTGCCGCCAATAGGTGGCGTAATTAAAGTGAAAGGCGGCTTCGCCGGGCTTGGCGGCCAGGGCCCGTGCAAAGAGTTCGCCGGCTTCGGCCATCCGATTCTGCAGCAACAACAGGCTGGCCAGCAGGTTCAGGGCATCGGCCTGTGCCGGGTCCGCCGCCAGGACTTGGCGATAGTGCATCTCCGCGGCCGGCAGATCACCGGCGCGATGCCGCGCGATGCCGGCGGCGATAATTTGTTTAAGTCTTTGCGAATCCATGGGCGAAGTATAACGCACAATGCCGACGGGTGGGGTGCGGCGCGGTTGGACAACGCCGTAAATCGTCAAATCGTAAATGGTAAACTGGCGCGGTGGGGGAGTTGGGACGTTTCCCCGGTTCACGATTTACTATTTACCGTCCATGCCGGCCCCCCAATTTGACGATATTTCCCCCAGTTGCTAACGTACGGTCAGGCATTCATGCCGATGTAGCTCAATGGCAGAGCAACGGTTTTGTAAACCGTAGGTTGCGAGTTCGACTCTCGCCATCGGCTTTTCTCCCCCCACAGCTTTTCCACCGCATTCCGGTACGTCCCGCTGACCAGGGGCATCAGGTATCTTCTGCCGCCGCCTGCGATCAGGGCAGCGCATGACAACTTAAACACAAAGCGCTGCCCTGGTTCGACATCACCAGCAACGCCCGCCGGGGCGAGTAGAGATTGTGGCAACTGGTGCACGTGACGTTGTTGCCGGGCAATTGGACGCGTGAATCGACGAGATAGCGCGGCGTCAATGTGCGGTCGCCCCGGGCGGTCAAATCTGTGTAGGTTACGTCTACGGGATGGTTGCCGGCGTGTCCGCCGGCGGCCACGCCGAGGCCCACTTCCGGAAAGCCATCGCTGGCGATACTGCTGTCATGGCATCCCAGGCACGAACGGGAGGAGTCTGGCGCCCACGCGAAACGACCGGGGGCTTTGTCCGGAGTTCTGCCGGCGGGTTGTTTCCAGGCGGTTGGGGGGTGGGCCTGCCCGACAGCGCTGACGTGCTGGCTCTTGCGGTCGAGCGCGGTGGTCTGGTGGCAGGCGAAACACAAGATCGTGGCGTCGGCGCGGAGCATGTAACCGTTGGTTTCGGTGGCACGCTGGTGGGCCGCGATAGTGTCCTGGTGGCAGGTCAGGCAGGTCACTTTGCCGTACTCCAGGGGATAGCCCGCGGGAATGGCGAACGTGGGGGTGATATCCGTGGGATGCGAGCGGTCGTGGTTGAGGGCGTGGCACGAGGCGCAATCGGCCGCTTTGAGATGCCCCGTGTTGGCGGACACCGGCTGGGCTCGTGTGACCAGGGAGATCAACTGGACATCCCCGGTGGCCGCCAGACTCTGCCGGTTGTCGCCCGGGAGCATCCCGGTGGCCAGCAGCAGCAGCGCGAGGGCCAGAAGGCATCCTCCAGGAAGGCGCGGGGCATCCGATGTGTGGGCGGGCGATGGCACTTTCCGAGCTCCCTGGATTCTGTGGTGCGGGGGGTGATTTCCGCAAAGGTACTCCCAGTTTTTCGGCGGGAAAGGGCTGGGACTTGGCACCCCGGATGTGATTTAGGGCTCCCTTTACGGGGTAGTGCTTATGAGACGGCAGCCGTGTCTGGGCTGGCGGTTTGCCCGCCGCGTGGAACTACAAAATCGCGACAATAATCGCTTTCGCGCATCGCCAAGGTTTCGCCATTGCGTTTTGCGTGGCATGGCGTAATATGCCCGGATTCTTCCGATTTGGGGCGCATGGTGCCTCATCGGGTGTTTTTCGACACGGGCCACTGAGCAGGAATATAGTTAATCAGCGGGACAATTGGCCGATAAAAAGAATGTTGGCCGGTTCGTCAAGGGAAGGAAACGCGATGGAGATTGCAGAAATACTTGGCAGGCAGATGCAGGAAGCTCTGGGTTCCGTAAACAAGTGGTACTGTAGCCAATACTACGGCTACGAAGTCACGGACGGCGAGAAGTTGTTGGCCTATTACATCAAGCACGGTGGGGCACAACACTATCGCGAGCAGGTCGACGGGCAACGCCGCGCGCAACCTGCCGGAGTCTGCTAGACCGCCGGTGATCCGTACCCGCGGTTCAAGGGGGGGGCAAAGGCTGTGTGGCCCTGCGCGGACAGGGCCGTGCGGCGTGGTTTCCCCGGGCACTTTCTTTCGCTGCATTCCAACTGCCGCTACACTTTACAACGTGATGCCCATACGCGTTAAAATCCGGCAGGCTCTGTCGTGGGTCCTGGTCGTGGCGCTGGCGCCCGCGGCGTACGGGGGGCCGGCCACCCAGCCCGGTGCGCCTGGGGCACGGCGGGCTTTTCCGACTTTTGGTCTTTCCCTGGCAGACCCGCCGGGCTTTCGCCGCATGGCCGAGGGCAACCCCGCACGCATCGCCCAGTGGACGCGTTGCGCTACGGCTGACGCCGTGGACGTGACCTCCCTGCTGGTGGTGGAAGTGGAAGCCGCCGCCGGGCGCACGGTCAAGGATTATGCCGGTATGCTGGCCCTGCTCAATCATGCCCCGCTGCCAGCCGCCACGCTGGTGATCGATCAGGCGCCGGCCTATCCGCTTACGGCCCATACGCCCTGCGCGCCATTTGCCGGGGTCAAATACGTCGTGGCGCAGCATGAAGACCAGTTTTATGTCATCTCCGCCATGGAGGCCCCGGGCGACGATTGCAGCCCCGCGCTGGCGGCCTTGTGCCAGTCGATCCGCTGGTGCCCTATTGCCGATGCCACGGCCCATTTGGCCGAGATGTCCCCGGAACCGGTGCGGATTTTCCACCGTATTGCGCTGCACTTGCCGGCCGCCATGCGCGCCGGCAGCGTGGCCGATGCGCAGACGCAGGCGCATTGGAATCTCCTGGATCTCAAGACCCATTGCCAGGAGATGACGCTGGATTGCCGTCTGGCGGCCTTTGACCAGCGGGCCACGTTCGCGGATGTGCGGGCTGGTTACGGGGCCTTGCTCAAGAAACGCTACGGCTTAAGCGGGGTGGTGGCGTGGCAAGCGGCCCCCGGCTCTGCCGGGCTGGAAATCTGGATTTCCGATCCGCTGGAAATCGCCACGGTCGGGGCGGATAACAAGACGCATTTGACCACCATGCGCTGGGCCCTGGTCAACGTGCGTGCGCAGGTGGTGGTGATGGTTTTCAATCTCGGCGGGCGCACGCTCGACCAGGCCCGGCCGTATCTTGAGGCGGTGGAGCGGATCGTGGCGAGCATTCGACTGGTCGAGCCCTAGGCGTGGCGCTGCGCTGGATAGCGCCGGCGCAACGCCCCGCGTGGGCCGCAGCAGAAATGGAGACGTAACGCATGCTTGATTTCGAAGACCTCAACAAAGTCGAACAACTCGTGCAGGCGCGGACCAAGTTTCTGTGGGACGACGTCCGGGGCTTTATCGTCAAGCAGAACATCCTCTCGCTGGCAATTGGCGTAATCCTGGGCACCGCCCTTAACGCCCTGGTGACGGCCTTTCTGGCCGATCTGGTCATGCCCCTGCTCAACCTTCTGATCAAGAACCAGACGTGGCGGCAATGGGGCCCGCCGGTCAGCGAGTTCATCGATGACAAGGGGCACGCGGTCGTCAACAAGATCCTGCTGGGCGACCTGCTCTGGAATGGCTTGAATCTGCTGGTGGCAGGCCTGGTGGCGTATCTGCTGTGGCGCGTGTTGCTGCGGCCGCTGAGCGTGGCCAATACCCCGGTGCGGACGTGCCCCTATTGCCTGGAAAATGTGGCGCAGGCCGCGCGGCGATGCAAATACTGCACCAGCGAGCTGGTGCCGGTGGCGGATGATGGACCGGCGGTATGAGTGCGCAGCGGCAATTACAAAAAGAGGTATCGGGCGTGTGCCCGTTAAGGTGTTAACCATGCCGCCAATACCCAATTACCGCCGGGATACCGGAGAACCCATCCGCACGCCATGGCGCCTGCCGCGGTGGCTGGGCGGTACTCTGCTGGCGGTGACAACGCTGGCACTGATGGCGTTGATCGCCGGGCCCTATACGCCGGCGGTCTTGGGCACGCTGGCGGCCTACCTGACCTTCGTGTTATGCGTGCTGCTGCCTGCCGGGGTGCTGGGCTGGGCCGCCACCGCGCCGCTGGCGGCCTCCCTGGACCGCTGCGGCTGGCCTGTCGGCTACCGCCTGATCCTGGCGGTGGCGCTGGGGCTGGGCTTTTTGTCGCTGGGCATGCTGTTGCTTGGTTCGGCGGGCCTGCTGCACCATGGCATTCCCCTGGCCCTGCCAATCCTGGCGGCGGCGCTGGGGTTTTTTCCCGTGCTCGAATCCTTGCGCCGCAGCGATGGCGCCTGGCTGCGCCAGCGCGTGGTGCCCTATCCGCTGCTGCTGGCGGCCTGCGTGCCGGTGGCCCTGTTGCTGGTGGCGGTGACGTTTCCGGTGGGGGCGCTGTGGAACTCTGAAGGCCGCGGGTACGATGTGATGCTCTATCACCTGCAACTGCCGCGGGAATACCTGCTGGTCAATTCCACCGCGCCGCTGCAACACAACGTGTACTCCTTTCTGCCGGCCAACATGGAGATGCTTTACACCCTGCTGCTGGCGCTGGTGCAGGCGGGTTTTGGCCCCGGGGCGCACCTGCACGGCATCTATGCGGGGCAACTGCTTCATGCGTGCCTGACCATCCTGGCGGCGGCGGCGGTGGCGCTGGCGCCGCTGCGCTGCGGGGCATTGGCGCGGGTGGTGGCCTTTACGCTGGTGCTGGGCATTCCCTGGACGCTGGTGGTCGGTTCGCTGGCGTATAACGATGGTGCGGTGCTGCTTTATGGGGCGCTGGCCATTGGGCTGGCGCTGCTGCCGTTCTCCGGGCGGCAGATGATCACCATCGGCGTGCTGCTGGGGCTGGCGGTGGGCTGCAAAATGACGGCCGGCGTCATGCTGGCCCTGCCGGTGGCCGGCCTGCTGGCGCTGCACCGACGGTGGCGCGGCCTGCTGGTCGTCGGCGCGGTGGCGGTGGTGCTCTATTTGCCGTGGGCGGCGCGCGCCATGGTCTATACCCAAGGCCCCGGGCAGGTGGGCAATCCCCTGTTTCCGATCGCCGCCAATGTGCTCGGCCGCGGGCACTGGTCCCCGGAGCAGGTGGAGCGCTGGAACCGGGGCCACAGTCCCCAGCAGCGGATCGTGCAGGCCGATGGAACCGTCGTGCACGTTCCGTTGGGGCTGGGCGGGCGGCTGGCGGCGCTGGTGCACGAAACGTTGCTGGATCCGCAATGGTCGCCGGGCCTGTGGCGCCTGGCCCGCTGGGCGCAGGATCACGACATGGCCGAAGCGCCCGTGCCCCTGTGGACGCGTATCGGCCTGCTCTGGCTGGCGGTGCCGCTGGTGCTGCTGCTGGCGGCCACGCGCAGCCTGGCGGCCTGGCAGCTGCTGCTGGTGCTGGCCCTGCAAGTGGCGGGCTGGTTGTTCTGTACCCATTTGCAGGCGCGGTTTTTATTACCGGCCATTATTCCCATGGCGTTGCTCTTTGGCCTGGCGGCCGAGCGCTTCATCATCCCCCGGGCGGTAATTGTCGGCATTGTCGCCTTGCAGGCCGCTTTGTGCGCGTTTCTGCTGCTGCCGGAGACCCGCCTGTTTGCCGGGGGCCCGCCAGGTCTGCGCATCGGCCAGTTTTATTTTTTTCCCGCCGAATGGAGCACCATTCCCGGGGCCTTTCCGGAAAGCACCGTGGAGCACTTGAAAACGTATCTGATCGGCCCGCCCATGGGCACGCCGCTGTATCTGGAAGGGCGGCTGGGCTACAACAGCGTCTGGGATACCAACGCATGGGCGGAGCAATTGCGGTGCTCGCCAGCGCACGGCATGGCGTGGCTGCGCCAGCAGGGCTATAACTTTGTCGTTATCGACTGGAACGAAGTGACCCGTTTACGCAGCACCTACGGCTTCGACCCGCTCTTTACGCCCGACCTGGTGCATTCCCTGATCCCCCTGGGCCTGCAACCAGCCAACCGCACCTACGCCATCCGCGGCGTGGATTGCTACGAATTGCTGCCAGAATTAATTAACACCAAGGCACCAAGCCATTAAAGATCCCGGCCTCTAAGCAATCGGCCATCGAAAATCGCCCATCGACAATCCGCTCAGGTTCCGCCCATGGCGTTTTCCTGGCTGACCACGGCATCGTAAATCTGCTGGGCGGTCGTGGCGTTGCGCAGGGCGGCGCGGAACACTTCGACCGTCATCAGGCGGCTGATGCGGGCCAGGGCCTGGATATGCGGGCCGGTTTGATCCGGCGGGCTGGCCAGCAGCACGATCAGGTTGACTGGCCGGCCATCAATGGATTCAAAGTCAATGGGCTTCTCGGGCTTGCCGATGGCGACGACCAGGTGATCGACGCCCGTGCACTTGCCGTGGGGGATGGCCAGGCCGTTACCAATGCCGGTGGTGCGGGTGGCTTCGCGCTCCAGCACGCTGGCCAGGAGTACTTTGGAATCTTTCAGCTCGTGGGCCTCATCGAGCACCTGTACCAGTTCGGTAATGGCGCCCTTTTTATCCGTGGCGGTCAGCGGGACTTTGATGTCGTTGACCTTGAGAATGTCCGAGAGACGCATAGTGACTCCATGCATGGGAACGATCAGGTACGGGTAAAGTCTGCGGAATAGCCGAAACCATTAGTTTAGAATGGTGGTGCCGGGCGTTCAAGCAGTTAGCGATTTAATTTTGCCGGGATCCGCGTATTCCACGCCCATGGATCGCCAGCCTTTGGTCGCCACACAAGTCTCCGGGGTGCCATGTCCAAGGGGGCAGGGGCCCGGCTGGACATGTTCGTGGACATGTTCGCGGACGCTTGTGGCGGGGGGCATTTCCCTCGACAATTACCACCTTCAGGTTCTCGTTTGGAGGCTCTTTATGCCCGATATGCCGGCCCCTATTCCGCTGCCGCCACCGCTGGTCCCCAAGTCCCCGCCCGCCGGGGACTTGCAGGCGGTCGAGCAACTCGCCGGGGCCTATCGGCAGATGACCGGGCAACTGGCCAAGGTGGTCGTCGGCCAGGCCGAGGTGATCGAACAGGTGCTCACCGCCATGTTCTGCCAGGGGCATATCCTGCTGGTGGGCGTGCCGGGCCTGGCCAAGACCTTGCTGGTCAAGACCATTGCGGACGTGCTGGCCCTATCGTTCAAGCGCGTGCAGTTCACCCCGGACCTGATGCCTTCGGACATCACCGGCACCGACGTGCTGGAGGAAGACCGCACCACCGGGAAACGGGCTTTCCGCTTTGTGCGTGGGCCGCTGTTTGCCAATATCGTGCTGGCCGATGAAATCAACCGCACGCCGCCCAAGACCCAGGCGGCGCTGCTCGAGGCCATGCAGGAACACCGCGTGACCACCGGCGACCAGACCTACGACCTGCCTGAGCCGTTTTTTGTGCTGGCCACGCAGAACCCCATCGAGCAGGAAGGCACCTACCCGCTGCCGGAGGCCCAGCTCGATCGCTTCATGTTCATGACCATTGTGCGCTACCCCTCGCCGGCCGAGGAAATCCAGATCATGAAGCAGGCCAGCAGCAGCTACAAGGCCAACGTGCAGCGCATGCTGGACGGCCCGGCCATCCAGCGTCTGCAGGAAATCGTGCGCCGTGTGCCGGTGGCCGAGCATGTTTACCAATACGCCCGCGACCTGGTGCGCGCCACCCGCCCCAACGAACCGGGCGTGCCGGCGTGGATCAACGAACTGGTGCAATGGGGCGCCGGGCCGCGGGCGAGCATCTACCTGATATTGGCGGGCAAGGCGCGGGCGATTTTGCACGGCCGCGTGCATGTGACCACCGAAGACATCATGCACGTGGCCTACCCGGTGCTGCGGCATAGAATTTTGACGACCTTCAGCGCCGAAGCGGCGGGCATTACCAGCGACAAGGTGATCGATCGGCTGATCAAGGAAGTGCCGCGCACGGCCGCCGGCGCGTGAGCAACTATAGCCGTCGCCGTAGCGGCGACGTTTCCGGCGGCGCTGCCGAAGGGTTTTGAAACCCCGAGGCACAGAGGACACAGAGACGACGTAAATTAGCCACAAATGAACACGAATGAACACAAATAATGACAAGAAATAATCTGCCTCTTCTCTGCGATCTCCGCGACCTCTGTGGTTAAAACAGTCTTTAATATAAGACCTCAAACGTCGCCGCTACGGCGACGGCTATAAAGACGGTGAAGTTTTTTCATGGCCACGGGCACGACACATCTTTCTCCGACCGAACTGCTGGCGCCGCCGGCGCTGGCTAAAATCGCGCGCATGGAGCTCGTCGCCCGGCAGGTCATGGACGGCTACGTCCAAGGCATGCACCGCAGTCCGCACATTGGGTTCGCCCTGGATTTTGCCCAGCATCGCCAGTATGTGCCGGGCGATGATGTCAAGCGCATCGACTGGCGCGTGTACGCCAAGGCGGATCGGTATTACATCAAGCAGTACGAGGTTACCACCAACCTGCGGGCTCACCTGGTGCTCGATGCTTCCGGCTCCATGAAATACCAGGGCGCCGGCGATGCCATGTCCAAGTTCCGCTATGCCCAGTTTGTCACCGCGTGCCTCACCTACCTGGTGCTCCACCAGCAGGATTCCGCCGGCTTGGTGGTTTTTGACAACAAGATTCGCGAAAACATCCCGCCGCGCTCCGCCGGGTCGCACCTGCTCAACATCACCAAGGCGCTCGATCAGATACAACCCGGCGGCGAATCGGCCATTGCCCCGATCCTCCACGACATCGCCGAGCGCATCGGCCATCGCGGGCTGGTCATCATCATCTCCGACTTTTTCGACAAGGTGCCCGACCTGATGGAAGCCCTCCATC
>Ga0316231_1005363_pt1 | contig 10256 bp, 10 predicted proteins | sample TBH18027metaG_FD_206002 | JGI IMG/M metagenome (GOLD analysis project Ga0316231, IMG submission 206002) | Freshwater microbial communities from Trout Bog Lake, Wisconsin, USA - TBH18027 | ecosystem: Environmental > Aquatic > Freshwater > Lake > Hypolimnion/Profundal zone | place: USA: Wisconsin...
TAGACTTTCTAGAGGCTAAAAGTAGCACCCACTCTTGGCCTCTCGCACAAGCCTTGCAAGAAATTGCTGCCTCGCCAGCTGGCGTGGCAGTTCTATTAAATGCTTCTGGCGTTGCCGCGCCCGGTGACGTGGATTGGTTGGCGCAATTTCAAAAGCTTAACGGCATAGACCAGCAAGCAGCAAAGCCGCTGGCTCGTAAAACGGATTTCCGTAGCTACGGCATTGGTGCGCAAATTCTGAAAGACCTTGGGGTTGGCAAAATGCGCTTATTGGCAAACCCTGCCCCTACCCCGAGCCTATCGGGATATAAATTAGAGGTGGCCGGGTATCAACCCTTCACATCGCCTAAGTAATCAAACGTTACCTAAAAAATCATCATGAGCGATCAAATTAGTAACCCCAACAGCAAGCCAGGTGTCGGTGTTTTGGACATTGACCTCACAGGACAAGACTTTCGGATTGGCATTGTCCAGGCCCGATTTAATGAAGCGCATTGTGTTGCGCTCAGTAATGCCTGTATTAAAGAGTTGATCGCATTAGGTGTAGCCCAAGAAGACATTCGCCTAGTAACTGTTCCTGGCGCATTGGAAATCCCCTTTGCTTTGCAAAAATTAGCCCAGACTGGTGAGTTCGATGGCTTGGTGGCGCTGGGTGCCGTGATCCGTGGCGAGACCTACCACTTTGAATTAGTCTCCAATGAATCCGCTGCTGGCATTACACGTGTCTCCCTTGATGCTGGCCTACCGATTGCTAATGGTGTCCTGACCTGCGATACCGATGAACAAGCCAATGTCCGTGTTGAAGTTAAAGGTGCTGACTGCGCACGCGCAGTTATTGAGATGGCTAATCTAGCCTTGGCACTCATTCCTGATCTCGATATTGAGATTAACCCAAACTCATCACAGTAAATCCAAAGAAGAAGTTAATGACCAAAAACGCCACTACTCCAAACGCCGATAAATCATCAGGCAAAAGCACCGCCCCAAAGCGAGCGCTAACGCCACGTCGTCGTGCCCGCGAGTACGCCCTCCAAGGCGTCTACCAGTGGTTAGTCATGCGCCGCGCAGGCAGTCTACCCAATGCAGCCCAGATTGCAAAGCAATTAGCGGAAGACCCTGCCTTTGCACGCTGCAAACTCGACTTATTCCAAGGAATCTTTGAAGGCGTAGTGGAGCGTGCAGATGAGCTCGATAGCTTAATAACCCCCGCGCTAGATCGCCCAAGCAATGAACTCTCTCCTGTAGAGCATGCTGCGCTTCTGATCGGCACCTATGAGTTGGCTATCGACTTATCCGTGCCCTACAAGGTGGCCATTAACGAGGCTGTAGAGCTTGCCAAAACCTTTGGTGGTACCGATGGTCATAAATACGTCAACGGTGTTCTAGACCTGCTTGCGCAGTCCCTACGTAGCGCCGAAACTCAGGCTAACTGACCCAATCCTATAAAAATCTTGATGAGACTAGTGCCATGCAAAAAATTGATATTCGCAAATTATTAAAAGACCCAAGCCTTTTTAGAGAAGAGGCATTCATCAACGGTCAATGGCTTAAGGCAGCCAGCGGTAAAACTTTCCCCGTGAACAATCCCGCCACCGAAGAAATCATCGCCGAAGTTAGCAATCTCAATGCTGCTGATGCTCAATTGGCAATCGATGCGGCCGCCCAAGCTTTACCAGGATGGCGTAGCAAAACCGGCAAAGAGCGTGCCATCATCATGCGCAAGTGGTTTGATCTGATTATCCAGAACACTGCAGATCTAGCAATCTTGATGACCCTAGAGCAAGGTAAACCACTTGCTGAATCTACTGGTGAAATTGCTTACGGCGCCTCCTTTATTGAATGGTTTGCCGAAGAAGCCAAGCGCGTCTCTGGTGACATCCCTACAAGCACTTGGGGTGACAAACGCATCATGGTTTTGAAACAACCTATTGGAGTATGTGCCGCCATCACGCCTTGGAATTTTCCGAATGCGATGATCACTCGAAAAATTGCGCCAGCTATGGCAGCTGGTTGCACCATCGTCATTAAGCCAGCTGAGCAAACCCCGCTGTCAGCTCTTGCACTCGCTGAGCTAGCGATTCGGGCCGGCATTCCAAATGGCGTGATGAATATTCTGACGGCTGATGCTGATAACTCAATTGCCATTGGTAAAGCTTTGTGTGAATCCTCTATCGTTCGCCATATCTCCTTTACCGGATCAACCGAGGTTGGTCGCATCTTGATGGCGCAAAGTGCTCCCACCGTTAAGAAGCTAGCTCTAGAACTTGGCGGTCATGCCCCCTTCATTGTTTTTGAGGATGCAGACATTGATGCTGCAGTTGCTGGTGCCATCATCTCTAAATATCGTAACTCTGGCCAAACGTGTGTTTGTGCGAATCGTATTTATGTTCACAAAAAAATACATGACGTCTTTGTAGAAAAATTCTCAAAAGCTGTACAAGCCATCAAAGTGGGTAATGGTCTAGAGAACGGTATTTCTCAAGGCCCATTGATTGATATGCCAGCACTTGAAAAAGTGGAGAGGCATGTCGCTGATGCGCTTACTAAAGGTGCAAAGCTGGTCATTGGTGGAAAACGCTCTGCGCAAGGCGGCAGCTTCTATGAGCCCACTATTCTGGCAAATGTCACTAATGACATGCTCATCACCTATGAAGAAACCTTTGGACCGGTAGCTCCCATCATCCCATTTGATAGCGATGAAGAAGTTCTCAAGCTAGCCAATAGCAGCCAATATGGCCTTGCATCGTATTTCTATAGTCGGGATATTGGCAGAATTTGGAAAGCTGCTGAGGCTCTGGAATACGGCATTGTCGGTGTTAATACCGGCCTCATTTCTAATGAGGTAGCTCCCTTTGGTGGCGTCAAGCAATCTGGCCTAGGTCGTGAAGGTAGCGTCTACGGAATGGATGAGTACCTGGAGTTGAAATACGTTTGCGTCGGTCTGTAAGAAAGCGTTTTCTCAGTTAGCTTTATTACTTTTTCTTGTAAACCAAATCCCAAACGCCGTGCCCTAACTTCAGGCCACGGTTTTCAAACTTCGTGAGAGGCCGGTACGCTGGCTTCTCCACATAAGCCAGATGCTCAGCATTGATCTGTTCAACGGTCGGATGGAATTCATTCGAGGCAGGCGCCTCAGCCTTCACAGCATCCGTGGCGAGGAATGTTTCAATGCGCGCTAATGTTGTAGAGGTATTTTCTAATGCCTCTTCGGCATTGAGCACCAAGAACATTTGTTCAGCATAGTTATGCCAATCGGTTGCCAAATGTAAATAGGCGCCTGGCTTTAATCGCGACACTAATAACTTTACAAATGGCGCTTGAATCAGCCGACGCTTGTGATGACGCTTCTTATGCCAAGGATCAGCAAAGTAAATATGAATGCCATCCAAAGCATTGGGAGCAATCATCTTTTCAAGAACCTCAACGGCATCATGTCGAATGATGCGCACGTTAGATAGCCCTACTTCGCCTATCAACTTTAGTAAAGCGCCAACACCCGGTGGATGCACTTCAATTCCTAAGAAATCATCTTGCTTACGTAAGTCAGCAATCCTGGCAGTGGTCTCCCCCATACCAAAACCAATCTCTAAGATTTTAGGATTAGTAGAACCGCTAAATGCTTGCTCTAAATTGAGTAGATTTTCTTGAAACGGAATTAAGAATTGCGGGCCAAGCTCTTCGATGGCGCGCTGCTGCCCACCAGTGGTTCTGCCAGCGCGCAACACAAAAGAGCGTATACGCTCTAAGTGACGCTCTCCTTGATCACTGCCATCCGCCTGATGCTCAGAAGTCAACTTACGCCAAGACCTTCTTAAAGTAAGCAATCGTCTCTTTGAGGCCATCCTCTAGGTTAACCTTCGGCTCCCAGCCAAGCTTAGCCTTAGCTAGCTCAATATTGGGTTGACGCTGCTTAGGATCATCGGATGGTAAAGGTTGATGGATGATCTTAGACTTACTACCCGAGAGCTTGAGAACCGTCTGAGCCAGCTCAAGCATAGTGAACTCGCCTGGGTTGCCAATATTTACTGGGCCTGTAAAACCGGCCTCAGAGTTCATCATTCTCACCATGACATCAATGAGATCATCGACATAACAAAAACTACGGGTTTGCTGACCATCGCCATAAATGGTGATGTCTTTACCTTGTAAAGCCTGCACAATAAAATTACTCACTACGCGCCCATCATTTGGATGCATACGGGGACCGTAGGTATTAAAAATACGAACGACCTTGATATCTAGTCCATGCTGACGGTTGTAGTCAAAGAATAATGTTTCAGCGCAGCGTTTACCTTCGTCATAGCAAGAGCGAATACCAATCGGATTGACTTTTCCCCAGTACTCCTCTGGCTGAGGATGCACTTCTGGGTCACCATAGACTTCACTAGTAGAGGCTTGCAAGATACGTGCCCTGGTTCTCTTTGCAAGGCCAAGCATATTGATCGCACCATGCACACTTGTCTTGGTGGTTTGCACTGGATCATATTGATAGTGAACTGGTGAGGCTGGACAAGCTAAGTTGTAGATCTGATTGGTTTCTACGTACAGCGGAAAGGTCACATCGTGGCGCATCACTTCTAAATTAGGATTACCCATGAGGTGGGCTAAATTCTGCTTAGTGCCCGTAAAGAAGTTATCTACCACCAAAACCTCATTGCCCTCTTTGAGGAGTTTCTCAGTGAGGTGCGAGCCTAAAAAGCCTGCGCCGCCGGTGATGAGGATTTTGTTCATGATGTAAGCCTTGTAGTAATCAAAGTCATTCTAACTGCGTTTTAAGTGAGTTGGCGCGCAGTTAAGCTTGAGGGGTGTTCCAGCCTGCTGAGCGATATGCATACATCACTTCAGCCAAAACAATCGATAAGGAAGTCATGAAAGAAACCAGTCCTAGTACAAAGGTCCAAATCACATAACTGGTTTTTGCATAATGTGCGGCGCCCGTCTGGAAGAAAAATAGCTCCAGCACAGTTAATGAAATAAAAACCCCGCTTAGTACATTAAAAAAGATTGCAGCAGTGCAAAGGCGCCCCCTGGTTTTTGCTTCTTTTAATTCAATCAGCATGTGCTCCCTCACCAAGGGGGAGATCACTTGAGCCCCCGTGTAGAGTTGGTTCTGAATGGAGCGCATGCGATCGACTGATCTAGCCAAGCGTCCTGAAATGGCATTAATCAAAGTAGCAACTGCAGTCAATAAAAATACTGGGGCGAGTGCCAACTGAATATTATTGGTAATAGCGTCGATGGATGCATCCATCGGAATAACGGCAGTAAAGAGTGACATTTTTTCTTATCCAGTTCTAAATTTTCTTAATGCGACCAGGCTACTAAACCGGTATATGAGGTGATTAACACTAGTAAACCAAATACGATGCGATACCAAGCGAAGGGAATAAAGTTATGTCCAGCAACATAATGGATCAACCAACGCACACAAACAAAAGCCGAGACAAAGGCTGCGATAAAGCCAACTAAAATTGCTAATCCAAAACCTGCAGCATCATTGCCTGCTAAAGATGCCACAGGCGATTTCCACAACTTGAGTAGCTCATAAGCGGTTGCGCCACCAATCACGGGGATGGCCAAGAAGAATGAAAACTCCGTTGCTACGGCTCTAGGTAGCCCAAATAGCATGCCTCCAATAATGGTTGCGCCTGAACGTGAAGTGCCCGGAATCAATGCTGCACATTGAGCAAGTCCTACCTTAAAAGCATCCATTGGAGACAGATCATCAACTGTTTTTACCCGTTCTAAATAATGATCGTGCTTTAAGTTGGCTTGCCTACGCTCGGCCCAAAAAATAATGAATGCTCCGCCAATGAAAGCGAGGGCAACTGGGATGGGTGCAAATAAAACCGCTTTGATATGTTTACTAAACAGCAAACCTAAGCTCATTGCTGGGAACGAGGCAATTAGAAGGTTCAGTACAAAGCGACGTGAGCCAGTGCTAGAAAATACAGTGGAAGCTACAGACCATAATTTTTGACGGAACTCCCAGCACACAGCCAAAATAGCGCCAAACTGGATAATGACCTCGAACGCTTTGCCACGCTCATCATTGAAATCTAAGAGGTCCCCCACCAAAATCAGGTGTCCCGTACTGGAAATAGGGAGGAATTCTGTTAATCCCTCAACTACCCCCAAAATAAGCGCTTTTGCTAACAAAATAAGTTCCATAGCCCGAATTTTATAGGCTTCCGGTCCCAATGTCGGCATTTAAGCAAACAGCCGTCGTGGATCAAAGCCTTTTTCTCAAATTAGCCTTAAACTTCATGGCACATTGAAAAGTACCCGAATTAAATGACTGAAGCACGCTTTCGACTTTCTAAACAATCCATATTTGGTTTAATCCTAAGTCAGGCGCTTGGACTAAGCATTGCCGCCAATCAGGCAATGGCTCAAGCGCCGGCAGGCACTCGACCCTCATTACCGACGCCAAGCAACTCCCAAGCTTTGCTAGGGCTCGATATTCCGCCGCAAATGGTGGTGGCGCCCAAACAAGCACTTCCTAGTGATGCAGCCCCCTCAAACGTCAGCTTTGGAAATGCTGCGAATGTGAAGTCTGGCCAAATGGCAGATTTAATTAATCTGTACCAAGAGGCCGCCTTTAGCGACCCCGTTTTGAATGCCGCACGTTTTAACTACCAAGCCAGCAAAGAGCTGTATTGGCAAGGCTTATCCCTCCTTTTGCCCCAGGCAAACGCAACGCCTGGCGGTACACGCTACTATCAGCATGGAGTAGGCACAACGCCAGTTTCAACTAGCCCAGGCAACTCACGCGTCTTTGACCAAAAGAGCTATACGGTTACCTTAACGCAACCAGTTTTTAATATGGGCGCCCTTGAGGCTTTCAAGCAAGGTGACCTCAATACAAAGATTGCCGATATGCGCTTCTTTCTGGCGCAGCAAGATTTAATTATTCGGGTGTCACAAGCCTACTTTGATGCCCTTACTAGTCAAGATAACGTTGAACTCTATCGAAATAAGAAAAGTCTGATCAAACAACAGTTAGAGATAGCGCAGGCTAAATTTGATGCTGGGCTTGCAACTATTGTTGATGTCAATACAGCGCAGGCTGCTTTAGATTTAGCTAACTCACAAGAGATTGCCGCACAAGCAGATTTAGTAGTCAAACGTGGCGTGCTTGAGCAATTGGTCGGCAGGCCAGTCGGGGCACTCAAACCTCTCACCAAAGAAGCCAAGATTGATGGCGTCCTGAAGGACCCCCGCTCCAAGAGTAAAGATGTCAAAGGCAATCCAATTGCGGATAGCGTCAACCCCCAATTACCACCTGGGCAAACCTTGGATGACTGGATCAATCAAGCAGAAGCTGCAAACTTTAATGTCCTAGCTGGCCAACTTAGCGTGAGCCTTGCAGAGAGCACCTATCGGGCTTCTCAGGCCTTGGATTACCCATCCCTGAATTTGGTGGGCACTAGCGGCTATAACACCTCTAACGGCACGGCTACCAACTTTAATCCTGCTAATACCAACGTGTACAACAACACTGTTGGATTGCAAATGACCATCCCACTCGTTTCAGGTGGATTTAATAGCTCGGTCATACGTCAAAATGCTGCGCTGGTAGATCAAGCCAAAGCAAACTATGACAATGCTCGTCGAACTGCCGCTCAAAATACTCGCGTGGCATTTACTGGGTTCTATGGTGGCTTAGCAAGCGTCAAAGCCTTTGAAGCAGCTGAACGCTCCTCAACATCCGCATTGGAATCGAGCAAACTTGGATTTCAGGTGGGCACCTTAATTAACCTGGATGTGTTGATTGCGCTCGATACTGTCATTACCACCCGATCACAACTTCAGCTAGCGCGTTACAGCACTATCCTCAACGCCATTAAATTAAAAGCTCATGCATCAGCACTTTCAGATGAGGATCTGATAGCAGTCAACGCTTTATTGCGATAGTAATCTTAGCGAAGCCCCGAGTACTTCATCAACAGTAGGTGGAGCTTGAATATCCCCCAAGTTAATGATTTTCTTAGACCAATAGCCTTCGGTCTTCCATCGTGGCGAATCACAGTAAATCTCTACCGTTGGCTTTCCCAATACAGCCGCGAGATGCGTAAGGCCAGTATCAACCCCAATAGTTAATGTCGCACCAGCAATCATTGAAAAAGCCTCCTGAATTGAAAAGGCATCCGGCACGATCGCGCCATCAATTTGACTAGCCAGTTGAGCGCTGATTTTCTTCTCGGCAGCGTTACCCCAAGGAAATACTATTTGGTAACCTTTGCTCGATAAAGACTTGCCTAAAGAGATCCAATGCGCTTTACTCCACCTTTTGGCTTCACGCGCAGTGGAATGAAAGCAAAGAATGTATGGCTTTTTTAATATCCTTAGATCTTTGGATATTTCACCGGATCCTAATTGAGCAATATAAGCATCTGGATAGAAGGACGCTGGGTTTTCTTGGGGACCAAGCAAAGGCCAATCTAAGGCAGAACTCATCACCCAACGCGAACGATCAACCGCATGACATTGCTTGGGTACTTGCACGCATTGGTTATAAAAAGTCCGAGCGATCGGTTCATAGCCAGAAAACTCCGTGGCGTTAGCCAAGCCCGCAACTACTGCATTCGAAGATTTATGCGCTAAGTCACACACTAAGGCAGACTTTAAAAGTCCTTGTGTCTCGATAATCACATCATAGGAAACTGCTTGCAGCTCTTTTTTGAAGGCAAAGAATTCTTTCCACGTTTGCAATTTGAAAAGGCTTTTCTTCCACCGGCGCAGCCCGAAAGGAATGATGCGATCAATTCCCCTAAACCCGCCTGTAGAGAGCAGGGGCTGCAACAAATGAACATAACCCTCCTCAACCACCCAGTCGATTTGCGCTTCCGGCAGACGCGCGCGCAAGTCCCAAACAATCGGTAAGTTATGCAGCACATCACCTAATGAAGATAACTTCACCAACAGAATTTTGGGGGGCGTGCTTTTAATGCCCATTAGAATTTTGGTGCCTGATCCCAAGATAAGCCTGCTAAATCTTTTGCATTCATATTAGGAGAGATACCTACAGGCAAAGGCCATTTGATGCCGACAGCAGGATCATCCCAAGCTAAACACGCTTCACTTGTTGGATCGTAATAATCGGTAGTTTTATACAAAAATTCTGCCGTAGGTGTGAGCACCAAAAAACCATGTGCCAAACCTGGTGGAATCCACATCTGCTGATGATTTTCTGCGCTTAACTCGACCCCAGCCCATTTTCCATAAGTAGGCGATTGCTTGCGAATATCCACCGCTACATCAAATACCGCCCCCGCAACTACTCGGACCAGTTTGCCTTGTGTTTTCTCTGTTTGATAATGTAAACCTCTCAAAGTCCATTGAAGAGAAAAGGAATGGTTGTCTTGAACAAAATCATAATCCTGCTCAATGGCACTTGCAAAATCTTGCGCGTTAAATGATTCTGTAAACCAGCCGCGCTCATCCCAAAATACTTTTGGCTCAACAACAAACACATCATGAATGGCTGTTGGCGTAATTGCTAATTTAGTATGAGCTGTCATTAGAGCGTCTTCTTCGCAGATAATGAAACTGGTTGAGCGCTGGTATTAAGCTCATGCAAGATCTTGTCAAGATATTGCCCATAACTATTCTTACTTAATTGATTGGCTACCTTTTGCACAGCCTCCGCCGTGATCCAGCCCTGGCGATAAGCGATCTCCTCGGGACATGCCACCATCAAGCCTTGACGCTTTTGCAAAGTGGCGATAAAGCCTGCGGCATCTAATAAGGAATCGTGGGTGCCAGTATCCAACCAAGCAAACCCTCTTCCTAGGATTTCAACGCTCAGCTGATCTTTTTCTAAGTACGCACGATTGACATCGGTGATTTCAAGTTCGCCACGGGCGCTAGGTTTAATTGAGGCGGCAATATCACACACTTGCTTGTCGTAGAAATAGAGTCCAGTAACCGCGTAATTACTACGGGGCTTCATCGGCTTTTCTTCTATTGAGACCGCTTTGTAGTTTTTATCAAACTCTACTACGCCGTAGCGCTCAGGATCAGTTACGTGATATGCGAATACCGTGGCTCCATCTGCGCGGGCATCCGCATTGGAAAGATTTGCCACTAACTCGTGGCCATAAAAAATATTATCTCCAAGCACTAACGCGCTGGGATTATTTCCGACGAAATTTTTTCCCAAAGTAAACGCTTGGGCAAGACCATCCGGAGATGGCTGAACGCAATACTCAATATTCAAACCCCACTGGGAGCCATCGCCTAATAACTCTGTAA
>Ga0316231_1005366_pt1 | contig 10252 bp, 9 predicted proteins | sample TBH18027metaG_FD_206002 | JGI IMG/M metagenome (GOLD analysis project Ga0316231, IMG submission 206002) | Freshwater microbial communities from Trout Bog Lake, Wisconsin, USA - TBH18027 | ecosystem: Environmental > Aquatic > Freshwater > Lake > Hypolimnion/Profundal zone | place: USA: Wisconsin...
CAAATGGCAAAATCGTTTTCTCGAAGTGGTATCCAGCGCAGACCACCGCCGGCCGGCCGACACAAGTACAAGTGCAATTCACCCTGGCCGACAGCGCGATTATGCAGGCCGCCGGGACCGACCTTGCGACCCTGGCAGGCCTGGCATTCTGATTGATCCTTTCCTTTCTTGGCGGCCGTGGGTTTGGTGAGTTTACCACGGCCGCTTTTTCTTCTTCCAGCCCATGGACGCCCTGATTTACAACCTGAAACTTGAACCCCTCACATGCCCGACGTGCGGCGCCACCTTTGCCGTAGCCCAGGCCCTACTTGACCAACGCCGACGAGACGGCCGGCGCTTTTGTTGCCCGGCTGGCCATCGGCTTTACTTCCCACCAAACGCCGCAGCGGGCAACCCTACCGAGGTGCGCCAACTGAAACGCCGGCTTGTCAGAGCGTTACACGATGCCGAGCAGGCCGAGGCCCACGCCCAGGACCTGCAACGACCGCACACAGAGGCCGAGGAACACACCGCCAAGGCCCGGTGATCCTGGCCGGCAGGACCTGCGCGGATTCACTGTCAGGAGCGCTTGACAAACCATTTCGACGAGGTTACCATTACCGCCATGGAATTGACCACCGCACAAGCCGCCGCAAAACTTGGCATAACACAGGCCCGTATCCGTCAATACGTCCTGGCTGGCCGCATAAAGGCCCGCCATCTTACAGCGCGCCTTTTGCTCATCGAGGACAAGGAACTAGCCAAACTGAAACGCCGACGCCCCGGCCGCCCCGCTGGACCACGCAAGACGGCCCAACGCAAAGGGAAGGTGAACCCATGAAGGTACAGCAATTCCCACCCCGCCGGAAATGGTACGCCGTGTTTATGGACCACAAAGGCAAGCTGCGCCGCCTGGCCCTGCTGGACAACGAACGGGCGAGCAGGACCATTGCCCGAACCGTTGACGACCTGTTGAGCCTGCGCATCAGCAAGGACGTTGCCAAGCCCGAAGTGGCCCGAGCCTTCGAGGAAATGCCCGAGCCGATCCGCCGCCGCCTTATCGCATGGGACATCGTACCCGCCATGAAGGCCGCCGGCTGTAAGCCCCTGGCCGAGCATGTGAAAGACTGGGAAGCCGCTATGCTGGCCAGAGGGAACACCGCCAAGCACGCCCGCACCTACGCCGGCCGCGCCCGCCGCGTTATCGAGGGATGCCGCTTTAACATGCTCTCGGACGTGTCAGCAAGTAAGGCCCTTGAGTACATCGCCGACTTGAGGAAGGACAGCAAAGACCCCGACGCCAGGGATAACGCCGGCAATATCACCAAGGCCGGCAAGACGCACCGCGGAATGTCCGCCACGTCCTACAATTCCTTCCTGGCCAATACCAAGGGATTCTTTCAATGGATGGCGCGCGACGGCCGCGCCCACATGAACCCCCTGGCCCATCTCAAGACGATAAACACCAAGGCAGACCAGCGCCACACCCGCCGCGCCCTGGCCCCCGAGGAACTCCGGGAACTGCTGGACAGGACCGGCAAGGCCGCCGAACGCTACGGCATGGCCGGCGACACGCGGGCGCTACTCTACCGCCTGGCCGTCGAGACCGGACTCCGCGCCAACGAGATCCGCAGCTTGACGCGGGCAAGCTTTGACCTTGAAGGCAAAGAGCCTACCGTCACCATTGCCGCCGGATACGCCAAGAACCGCCGGCAAGACAGCTTGCCCTTGAGGCCGGCAACCGTGGACCTGTTGAAAGCCCACCTTGCCGACAAGATGCCCACCGCCCCCGCCTTCAAGATGCCGCCGGACTGGGAGGTTATCGACATGCTCCGCGCCGACTTGGCCGAGGCCCGTACGAAGTGGCTGGAATCACGCCAGACGCCCCAGGAACGCGAGGAAGGCGCCAAGAGTACATTCCTAGCCTACCAGGATGCCGCCGGCCGCTTTGCCGACTTCCACGCCTTCCGGCATACGTTTATCAGCAACCTGGCCGCCGGAGGTGTCCACCCGAAGACGGCGCAGCAACTGGCCCGCCATTCCACCATCGTGTTGACGATGGACCACTATTCGCACATGCGGCGCGAGGACCTGGCCGCCGCCTTGAACACCCTGCCGAACCTGTCCGCCCCCGAGCGTCAGGCCCAGGCCGCGACCGGCACAACCGGGAATTGCGAGAACATTGCGCGGAGTGTATCACTAGGTGTATCACCAGATCGCATTAAAACGCGCATTGCCACGCAAGAACTTGCACGGAACTTGAGCGACGACGCGCGCTCGCAAATGGCCATTTTACCGGAGAAAACCCCTGTTTTTGACCCGAAAACCTTGAAGCCACCTTTCGGACTTGAACCGAAAACCTGCGCTTTACAAAAGCGCTGCTCTGCCAATTGAGCTAAGGTGGCATGACTAAAGAGGAGAAATGCATGGCCAGAAAACACTGATTCCGCGCATCTTTCACACGTCTCCAATCAACTCATGCAATTTCGCCTCGTTTACTGCACGATCGCCAATATCTTGAACGCCATGGTGCCACGAGGAGCTTTGACTTTCACGGTTTCGCCGACGCGGGCTTTCATGAGGGCTTCGCCCATGGGACTGCTGGCGGAGACATTCATCACATCGTCGCCGGCGCCGGGAGGCTGGGCCTCGCCGACCAGTCGCACCAGTTGCTCCGTGTCATCGTCCAGGTCCAGCAGTTTGACGGTGTGACCCAGAAAAACAACGTTCTCGGGAACGTGCTCGTTGGAAACAACGGAAAGGTTCTTGAGTTTGACTTCCAACTCCGCCAGCGTTCGCTGGATGTTGCGGTTCTCTTCCTTGGCGAAGTGGTACTCGGCGTTCTCAGACAGATCGCCCAGAGCCGCGGCCTTGCGGATGCGGTCCTGCACGTCTATCTGCGCCTTGTACAAATCCTCACGCTTTTTTTCCAAGGCAACCTTTTCCTGGGCACTGACAATCTGCATAGTGCGCTCCTGCGCGTTTTTTACCAAGCCACAGAATAATCGGGCTTGGGAAACAGACTAAATTAAACACGAACCACCGCACGGCATCGCGCGGTGGTTCTCTGATTCACACTCCATATTATAGCTTGAAATGGAACAAGCAACAGGGCGCAGATAGATCAAGGACATGACCTTCCTGGTTGATGAGCTACGGTCAAAGATTAGCAACCCTATAAGACGCCATTGATACCAGACAACCGGCCAGCGCCGTGTCCCCCGAAAATCAGTATGCGCACAGCGTACGCGTACGAAAATCCCCGTGTGGCAGGGCGCCGTGGCCTGAAGGCGTCTTTGGCCACATCATTGACCATCGAGATTGACGGGAAGGCATGCACGCCATAGACTCCGGTGGAGCTATACACCCAATCGTGGCGGGCATTCGTACGCCCTAAAGCGTTGATCGAGTCTCAGGAGCAGTTATGTCATTCCAATGCATCGTGGTGACGCCGGAACAGCAGGCCGTGGACCAGACCATCATCCAGGCCATCGTGCCAGGTCATGACGGACTGCGCGGAATCCTCACCAACCGCGCCCCCATGCTCATGAAACTCGGCTCCGGGCCCCTGCGCCTGGACCTGACCGATGGACAGCAACTCCACTTCGTCATTGACGGCGGCGTGGCCCAGATGAAGGACAACACGCTGACCATACTCACCAACATGGCCAAACCAGAAAGGGCCCGATAAATGGCCGGTATGCAGCCTGCGGGCAATGGGGAAGACGGTTGGGCGGTTTGACTGTTTGCCACCATCTATTGGCAAGAGCGGGCGTAGGAATACTGACACGGCGATGTAAAATTGCAACTATGACGGGTTGCACAAACCCATCTTGCCTTCTTCTGACGCAAAAATGCTCTAGTACTTAAATCCGATCCCAAACCCGCCCCACACCTGGGAATCGGCCAGAATGTCATTCTGGAATTTACCGGTATAATAAACGTAGCCGTTCAAAGACCATTCGCCGAAACGACGCGGGAAGTCGAACAGTGTGTTCAGGGAATAGCTGCCCAGTATCCCGATATCATAATGCTGAAAACCATTATCGCGCGGCTCGGTGAACACGAAGACTGTCTGAATGCCCGAGATATATCCGACATCGGCCACTGCGGAGATGGTCAAGCCGGTATCCTCTATAACCCAGTCGTGCCGGACACCCGCCTCGAAATACCATCCATTGTTTATATCGTAGTCATACGCCGCCATGATGTACGGCGACAACAGAGGCTGATCGGTTCCCGTCAGATACGAATCATCCAGGGTCATCTTGACCCAGGCTTCGGAGGTGTTGAACTGCTCGCGTTCGGGATAGATGTAACTGGTATCGCCGATGGCGAAAGTCAGCGGCCGCATCTTCCATTCCAGGCCGAAGTAGGGGCGAATTTCCTTGAAACGGCTGATGGGATCGGAATCATCGACGTCGACGAATACCCCGACGAACGGATGGGGGAATCTGCCTAGATCAAAAGACAGTTCGCCGGAGCACTGCATATTCAGGGATTTTTTGTGGGTGGCCACCTCGCCGTAGTTGACGCCGCGGTACATGTCATCGGTCATGTAATTGACGTTCAGGCTGAGGTTGACGCCGCCGAAATTGCCGCCCTCTTCTGATCCCATCCCGGCGACGGGAACGGATACGCTGGGCTGATCCGCCAGAAGGGTCAATTCCGAGGGGGCGGACCAGGGAACCAGTGGGTCGTGGACGGCCGCATCCATAGCCGGGGCATCCTGCGCCAAAGCTGCGCCGACGAAGCCGCAGAGCATGGCAAACGCCGCAAACAACGCCGCACCACGACCATGGGAGCGACGTCCAGAACTGCGTTCAGCATAAACGACCGACATAAGTATCTCCTTCACTGGGGGATAATCCCAGTTGGCTGGCCAGAATAGGACAATGTACCGGATGACGGGACAAGGAGCCAGAGCGCAGAATACTGGTGCAGAATACTGGGCGCAGAGAACGGTGGACACAGGCGCAAAGCGATGATACGAGAAACAAGCGCCACGCCGAGTTTCAGATGGCATTGGCTATCTTGCAGCCTTCCGGACCCCCACCACGAAAGTCTTGGCGGCCCAGGACATATCCGTACCAGCATTGTTCCCTCTGAACCAATACCAATCATAATCAGCCTGGCGGCCAACTGGGAACGGCGCCTTCTCGGCGACCGCCACAACCATATCGGCACTGAGGCGGATGGCTGTTCCGGGCTTTGCTTCCGGCAACAAAATCAGCCGGGTGTCAAACAGATTCAGGGGAGGCATATCGTATGGCGCTGGTTCGGCCGGAATTTCTATGCTGATACTATCATTGGCCTCCGTGGCCTTCTTCTGGATAAACGCGGCCGCGCTCATTCGGGAGGAAGATGAGATGGCGCCTGGGCAGTCAGCGTGAAACGCCTCTTCGTAGCGAACACCGAAGACGACCGTCAATGTCACCAACAGCACATAGGGTATGAATGCGGAGGTACTGGCCTGGATCATGGCCATACCGCAAACCGCTCCTAGAGCCAGGGCTATATCCGGCAGAAGCGCAAACCGTCCGTATTCGGCGGGCCGCCCCCCCGCCATGACCACGAATTGAGCCGCCGCCACAACCGCGGGAGCCAGCAGAATCCACCAACGCCCTTTCGCAGCTTGGCCTATTGATGGGGTGTTTAACTTGCCAGCCAAGAGAAGACCGATCCAGCCCAGAATTCCCGCCACGCAGATAACCGGACCGGTTCCTTCCCAGATGCAGCCCCAGGCATTGGCTATGTTTTCACCGCCGATCAGGTGGAACATTGCGTTGTTGGAAAGATTGGAGGCGAGGACCGCGCGGCTGGCTAATAAATGTATGGCCACGTAGGGATTGGTCACGAAGTATACGCCCACGCCGACTACAAATGCCGCGCCGCATCGTGACACCATCTCTCTCCGCGTTCTTCCCTGCAACAACAGCGCCATCGGCAGTACCGCAAACACCGGCCAAGCGGATAGAACCATTCCCAAGGCCCCACCGCACAGAGCCCCCGCCGTCAAGAGCCAGGCCATTCCCCGTCTTCGGGTATATTGCATGGCGGCGGCAATCGCCAAAAGTGACAGCGCCGCTCCCGACAAATGCGGCTTGGCTTCGTGCGCCGTCGTAATAACCGCCGGCATAAACACATAACACAAGCCCACGACCACTCCCGCAAAACGCCGCCCCGTCAGGCGCCGGCCGATCCAGTACACCGCCCAGGCCCCAACCACTCCCCATGCCGCCGTATAGAGTCGGGTAATCACGTAAAACCCGCCGATAGCCTCCGGGTGATCCAGAAAGCGTGTCATATCGCCGCTCTCGATCACGCCGGCCTTGCACGCCGATTTCAGCAACGCCCCAACGGGGTATATCCATAGCCCGCCATACTGGTACATCTGCGGGTCCGCCCGCCCGTTGCCGCTCATGGTCGCCAGCGCCATCAGCGTGATCATCTCATCCGGCTGGTATGTAAAGAGCCGAAACCGCCTGATGATGGACGCGCGTTGGCTATCGGTGGAATTAATATCCTGCGCTGCAGACCGGTCCAGCCGCGTCCCCGACGCCACATCCGCCCCGCGACTGGCATCCTCCCGCCGCCGCGGCGCCAGTTCAGCGATCGTCTTTCCGGACCACACCGCCCTCTTGCTCCCAAACAGGTAGCCATCCACCGCCGCCGAAGGCAATCCCCAGTCGCAGCCCAAGGCAAACACCGTCGCCGCCACAGCACAGACCAACAACGACGGCGACCACCGGCTAAGACGACCCATGCTTGACAGTCTATCGCCCCATCGCCGCCACTGCAAAACACACGATAACGGAACGGCGTGCCGCAGCGAATGACACGAAGTGAGGGTGGCGGCCATCTTGCCAGCCCATCCGCAGGTTCAACCATCACTGCGCACCCTTGACAGGCGTCAGGCGATCTGGTTAACTCCAATCCATGCAGCGTGTCCTGGTCCTTGATCTTGCCGGTTCGCTCCTGGCCTTTTTGGCCCTGGAACGTACTGGCGTTTGATCGCAGGGACCGCTGCCCAGATGGAATTCAAGGCGCCCTGCGATGCGAATCGCGGGGTTTTTTGTTTTATGATCCGCCGATGATGGCCCAAGGAGCCGACTATGCAAAACGTCAGAATCTTCGATACCACCCTGCGCGACGGCGAACAGTCTCCCGGAGCGACCCTCACTCTGACCGAGAAGATCGACATCGCCCGGCAGCTTGAAGCCATGGGAGTGGACATCATCGAGGCTGGATTCCCCATCAGCTCCGACGGCGACTTCGAGTCCGTCCACACCATCGCCGGCGAACTCCAACGCAGCATAGTCGCTGGACTGGCCCGCTGCACGCCCAAGGACATCGAACGGGCCGGCGCGGCCGTCAAAGGCGCCGCCAAGCCGCGTATCCATATTTTCTGCGCCACCTCGAAAATTCACCGCGAACACAAGCTGCGCAAGGGCAAGGAAGACATCATCCGCATCAGCGTGGAATCGGTGAAACAGGCACTGCAGTACACCGCCGATGTCGAATTCTCACCCGAAGACGCCAGCCGCACCGAACTGGAATTTCTGCGCGAGATTGTGCAGGCGGTCGTCGAGGCCGGCGCCACCACCATCAACCTCCCCGATACCGTCGGCTATGCCACGCCCCAGGGCTATGGCATGATCTTTTCCCACCTGCTGGAAAAACTGCCTATTCTCAAACAACGCGGCATCGTGCTCTCCACCCACTGTCATAACGACCTGGGTCTGGCCGTCGCCAACTCCCTGTCGGCTATTGAAAACGGTGCCCGCCAGGTTGAATGCACCATCAACGGCATTGGCGAACGCGCCGGCAATGCGGCCCTGGAAGAAATCGTCATGGCCCTGCGCACGCGCCATGACCATTACGGCCTCTCGACCAATATCGACACCACCAGGATCTATCCCACCAGCCGTATGGTCAGCAGCCTGACCGGCCTGTCTGTGCAGCGCAACAAGGCCATCGTCGGCGAGAATGCCTTCGCGCACGAGGCAGGCATTCACCAGGACGGCATCCTCAAGTTCCGCGAAACCTACGAGATCATGGACCCGGCTACCGTCGGCATTTCCAAGTCATCGTTGGTTCTCGGCAAGCACAGCGGCCGCCATGCCTTCCGCGATCGCGTCATTCAGCTTGGGTACACGATCACCGATACCCAACTCGAAACCGCCTTCGCCAAGTTCAAGACGCTGGCCGACAAGAAAAAAGAAGTATTTGATGAGGATATCGAATCCCTGGTCGACGAATCGATGGAACTAGTCAAGAGCGTCTGGCAACTCACCAGCCTGCAGGTGGTAGCGGGCTCCAATACCATTCCCACGGCGACGGTCACCCTGCGCGACAGCAACGGCCAAACCATCCAGGATGCCAGCATCGGCGACGGGCCCGTGGATGCGATCTACTCCGCCATCCAGCGTCTGACCGGCATAAAGGTCTCCCTCACCGACTATCGCATCCGCGCCGTCACCCGCGGCAAGGACGCCCAGGGCGAGGTACAGATTGAACTGCAACACGACAACCTCAAATTTCGCGGCCGCGGCGTCAGCACCGACATTCTCGAAGCCAGTGCCCTGGCCTACCTGGCGGCCATCAACCGCCTGCGCAATCTCTCGGCACGGGCGCCGGCGGTTACCCAGCATACCTGAGCGTGAAGAAGCAGGAGGCATAACGCAGAAGGTTAAACGAGGTCGCAGGCCTCGGGCGGCATCCAGTGCTCTTCCTGGCCCTGCCATTTCACGTTGCAGCCGATCGGGTTGGTGACGGGAACCGCGATCTTGCGCCCGGCAAGAAGGGATTCGATAGCATCGCGCAACTCGTGGGTGCGCGCCGCCGAGGCGGTGCGCGGGTTGTCATCCATCCGTCCGGTATAACGCAGCTTGCGGGCGGCATCGAAGGCATAGAAATGCGGCGTGCGCAACGCCCCGTAGGCCCGGGCCACCTCCTGAGTCTCGTCACGAAGGTAGGGAAACGGCAGTTTCTTATGCTTGGCGTGCTCGACCATGTGGGCAAACGAATCGGTGGGATGGTTCTCCGTTTCATTGGCGTTAATCGCCACCATCGCCATGCCGCCGGGCGCCATATCCTGGTACAGCAAAATCATTCGATCTTCGCTGCCGACCACATATGGGCAGTGGTTGCACGAAAAGACCACTACCAGCACCTTCGCAGGAGCAAAACTGGCCAGCGAATATTGCTTGCCGTCAACGCCAGCGAGCAAAAAATCCGGGGCTGCCTGACCGATCGAGAGTGTAAAAGCCATGGTCATCTCCTGTAAAACGCCCTCTCATGCGTCAATCCACTTGGCCAACTTCTCGGCATAATACGTGATAATCAGGTCCGCCCCCGCCCGCTTGATCGCCACCAACGATTCCAGCACCGCCCGGCGCTGATCGAGCCACCCGTTGCGGCACGCCGCCTCCAGCATGGCGTATTCGCCGCTGACCTGATATGCCACCATCGGCACCCCGACGGTCTTTCGGACTGCGGAGATAACGTCCAGATATGGCATGGCCGGTTTAACCATGATCATGTCGGCGCCCTGCTCGACATCCAGGGCGGCTTCGAGGATGGCTTCGTCCACGCCACGGGCCGGGTCCATCTGGTAGGAACGCCGGTCGCCGAACGCCGGCGTCGAATCGGCGGCGTCGCGAAACGGGCCATAGAACGCGCTGGCATACTTCACCGCATAGGCCAGGATCGCCACATCGGTGAATCCCTGGCCATCCAGGCCGCGGCGTAAGGCGCCAACCGCCCCGTCCATCATGCCGCTGGGAGCCACCACCGCCGCCCCCGCCCGGGCATGGTTCAGGGCCTGTGTTACCAACAGCCCAACGGTCTGATCGTTGCAAACCGTCGAACTATCGGCCGTCAACGGACCGCAATGGCCGTGGCTGGTATACTCGCACATACACAGGTCGGTAATCCCCGCCATAGGGATCTTGCGCTCACCGGAGGCGCGCAGGAGCCGGCAAACCACATTGTCCTGGTCCAGAGCCGCCGACCCCATCGGGTCCTTGCGGCTTCGTTCGATCACCCCGAAAACCAAATATGCTCCAAACCCCTCGGACGCGCGCTCGCTCAGCCAGGGAACGGCCCTATCCACCGACATCTGGTACACCCCCGGCATTGATAGAACCTCGCGGTATTGGCCCGTCCCCTCGCAAACGAATATCGGCACAATCACGTCACGCCGGCGTAATTGCACCGACTGAAGCATCCCGCGAAGCTGTTCCTGAATTCGCAACCGCCGGGGTCGCAC
>Ga0316231_1005372_pt1 | contig 10240 bp, 8 predicted proteins | sample TBH18027metaG_FD_206002 | JGI IMG/M metagenome (GOLD analysis project Ga0316231, IMG submission 206002) | Freshwater microbial communities from Trout Bog Lake, Wisconsin, USA - TBH18027 | ecosystem: Environmental > Aquatic > Freshwater > Lake > Hypolimnion/Profundal zone | place: USA: Wisconsin...
GGCCTTGGTTACGGACCGAGAGCGCGCTACCCCGCCCTATTTCCTTCCCCTCATGAGCCGTCCGGTATAAATCTCGGGCGCCATGACCTTGCTGACGCGCCGCCTTAGGATCCGCTTCCTGGGGCGGGGGCGCGTTCTGACGATGGTCTTGGGACTGTCTCAATGCCTCTTGACGGCCCTGGCTCCAGCCCAATTTCCCGATGGCCTGTCGCTCACAAATGAGATCCGCAACGCTCGGGTCCGGCTGGGGCGGGACCGCCACGACCTGCCAGGGTTCGAACTCGATCGGCTGGCGGAGTTCATGGGACGGTCGAATTACCTGGCCCAGGCGCTCGTGACGGCCTTGCGGGTTAACAACTTGACCAATGCGGAGGAGGCGCTCCGACTGTTTCCGGGCAAGCTCGACGATGTACGCGACTTCGGTCAGCCGTTGCTTTATCGGGCCGCGATGGGAGGGAACGAAAGGCAATTGGTTTTCCTGCTCGAGCGCGGGGCCAACCCTGATCTCCCGGCGATGAATGGAGAAACGCCTCTCGCCGCCGCGATCGCGGCGCGGCATTGGCCGGGCGCCCTGCGGTTGGTCCAGGCCGGCGCCTCCATGAATCGCCCCAACCCTCAAGGCCAGGCGCCGCTGGCCCAACTTCTCCATGGCTGGTTCAGGAGCCCCGCGCTCGATGAACGGACCGGCCTGCTCTCGTCGATGCTCGATCACGGCGCCAACCCCTTCTCTCCCATCAACGACGATGCCGCGCGGTCCATTCTGGAAGAGGTTCTGGTCGCGTCGGAGAACGATTTAGCCGAGCAATTGCTCAGCTATCATCCCAGCCCGGACCGCCGCGCGCCCAACGGCGATACCGCCCTGCACCTGGCGGCGCGTTGGGGGCTCACGAACGCTATCGCGTTCCTCCTCAATGCCGGTTTTTCCCCCGACCTCACTAACGCAGACGGTCTCACTCCCCTTCAAGCGATTGCCGGCGCGGCGGACGACGCCGCAGGCCAGCGATTGTGGGCTGCCCGCTCATTCCGGGGCTCCCCGCCGGGTGTTTTACCCCAAACCGTCGACGAGGCGGCCGATTTCCTCTTGAGCCGGGGCGCCACGCTCGATGTTTTTTGCGCCGCCGGACTGGGAAGAAACGTGGATCTGGAGGCCATGCTTCGGACCAATCGCGCGCTGGTGAATGCCCGCGACGGCCTCGGTCGCACCCCCCTCCATTACGCTGTGGCGAGGTCGTCGCAACTGAGTATCAGTGGCATCCGTGGCGCCGCCTTGGTCCTGGGGCCGCCATCGGCGCGCTCCAATCAGACCGCAACAGCGCTCCGGTTGCTTCGCGCTCACGCAAACCCCGCCGCCGCCACGCTCAGATCCATCCCCTCGCTTCACCGCGACGAGATCGCGCCCGCCGGGACCACGCCGCTGCACTTCGCGGCGAGGTTGGGCAATGAAGACCTGATCCGGGCTCTGCTCGAAGCGGGAGCGCCGGCCGCATCGATGGACCAGGCGGGCGAAACGCCGCTCCACGCCGCCGCGCGGCTGTGGCTGACCAATGGCGCTGCGCGGCTCCTGAGCGCCCACGCGCCCCTCAACGTCGCCAACCACGCGGGTCGGACCCCGCTGCGCATCGCGGTGGAGTCGCGCGGCGCCGCGATGGCGCAAGTGCTGCTCGATGCCGGCGCCAGCCCCGACGTCGGACTGGAGCATGACACCCTCGCGCACCTTGCCGCCGAAAACGGCGACACGGCCACCCTCGCTGTTCTGCTCGCTCATGGCCTTCGATTGGAAGCGCGAGATTGGACTGGCGCCACCCCGTTCCAGCGCGCCGCCGTCGCGCATCAGTGCGACACCTTGGCATGGCTCCGCGCCAGGGGAGCCGATGTCAACGCCACCGATCTGCGCGGCAATACCGCCCTGCATCTCCTGGCCGCGGATGCTTTCGATATCGTTCAACACCAGGCCGCCCAACCGTGGTGGGTTCGCTGGATGCGGCATTCCCTGACGGGTCCCGGTATAACCGGCAAGGCCCTCATCGCCCTCATCAACGCAAAGATTCTCTCGCCTCCGCCTCCTCCGGTCTGGACCAACTCCAGCCTCTCCTCCTGGCTGATCGCGCACCGCGCCAACCCTTCCATGGCCAACGACGCGGGACAGACTCCATTGCACCTCCTTTGTGGCCAGCCTTGGGCCGCCAACAACCCTGCCGTGGTCTCAAACCGCCTGTCCATCCTGCTCCAGGCCGGCGCCCGTCTGGACCAGGCCGATGCGCAGGGTCGCACCCCCATTCAGATCGCCACCTCGAACCTACCTCCCGAATTGGCGCAATGGCTCCTGTTCCGAGCCGGAAATCGCCAAGAAGAAAAGCCCCGGTAGTCATTTGGGCTCCCTGGGCGCCGGGCCTTGAGCATGACCCTTGCTCAATCCTCAGTCATCAATTAAGCCCGCAGGATTCCACGCCTGGTCTGAGGCCGTGCCTCGCCAGGCATGGTTCGAAGGTGGACCGGATGCTCACGACGCCTTTGTCGCCAGCCCTCTTTTCTGGTTGTACTCGGACTGCGAATACTTTTCCCGCTCGAATTCGTGCGCCCGGCATCCAACGGCTTCGTCGGGCGCCCATTCCACCCATTGGCAGGGTTGCTCCGGGGGGCCGGCTTCGCGCATCGCCTTCTGCCAAACCAAGCGGGCCAGCGATTCGCGCGGCGGTTGCACCGAGCCCTGGATGAGCAGACCGGCGCGAGTCCGCCGTTGCGCGGCCCCGGCGATCTTTCGGCTCCGCCACAAGACATCTGATTCCTCGCAACCCACGAAGCACTGGCCGGGAAGCGATTTGGCCGCTTGGGGCGCTAGTTCGACCCTCTCTCCCAGGAGCGCGAACGCGGCTTGAATCCAGGCATGAATCCGATGATAACTCTCCTTGGCCCGCAAGGCGTGCCACGGATGGCCGGCGGGAAATGCCAAACTGTAGGTCCAGTCCCGGTCGTGCGGCACGATTCCCCCGCCCGTTGGGCGGCGGACCAGCGGGCGCAAGGGAGTTAGCTCCTCGACTTCGGCATATTTCTGGAAATAGCCAAACGAGGCGGCGCGCTCGGTCCAGCCATAGAAGCGAAGAACCGGCCGGCCCAATCGGGGCGCCGCCTCAAGCAAGGCCTCGTCCAGGGCCATATTGAACGCGGCGCTCTGGAGACCGGAATCCACCACATACCATGCTTCCATCATATTTCCCTTCTTACTGCGTCAGCGCCTGCCCCAAGGCCCGCGCGGCGCGGCGGAGTTGGGCGGCCGTGACGATTAGCGGCGGCGAGAATCCAATCACGTTGGCATCCCCCCCTTCGGGCAATAAGATGAACCCGAGCCGCAGCATGGTTTTGACCGCGCGCAAGGCCGTGTCGGTGGACGGCGCGCCACTGGTTTGGCGTAGTTCCACTCCGGCCAGCAAGCCCAACCCGCGCGCGGACCACGCGCAACCGCGGAGCGGCGAGGGGAGCATCGCGAGCAGGTCGAGCAGCGTTGTCCCCAGGCGAGCGCTGCGCTCGACCAGCCCGCGAGTTTGAATTTCCTCCAGTTGCGCCAGCGCCATCGCGCAGCCGACCGGGTGGCCCAGGAACGTGCTGGTGTGGATGGCCTCGCCGCTCGACGGCGGCCACGCGGCGTCCATCAGGTCCGCCCGGCCGACGCAGGCGGAGAGCGGAAATCCGCCCGTGAGCGCCTTGCCCAGGCAGATTAGGTCGGGCGCGATCCCGGCGTGCTCGCAGGCGAACCACTTTCCCGTCCGGCCAAACCCGGTGTAGATCTCGTCGAGTATGAGCAGGGCTTGGTGTTGGTCGCACAGGCGTCGAAGGAGCGGCAGAAAGCCCGCTGGCGGGATATTAAGGCCTCCACGAACCTGGATCGGCTCGACCAACACTGCGCCGATAGGCTTTCGTTTGAACAACCGTTCGATGGCGGTTTCGACCTGGTTGAGTGAGGTGGTCGGAGGTTGGCGGCCGCATGCTGCCGACGGGGAGCGGCGGCAGTGCTCGGGCGCCGGACTTGGGAAGGGAACAAAATGGCAAAACTCGCGCAATTGACGTCGAAAGGGCGATCGGAAATGCTCCCGATGCGTGGCGGTCAGCGCCCCGTATCCGAGTCCATGGTAGGCCCCGGAAAACGTGATCACCTCCGCCTTGCCGGTGGCGAGCATAGCGGTCTTGAGGGCGGCCTCAACCGCTTCGAACCCGGAATTGCAAAAGATCGTTTTGCCTCGACCCCCGGCCGCGACCTCACCCTCATTACCTCCGCGATCGTTCCAACGTCCGAAGGTCAGCCGGCTCAATTCGCGGGCCAATCGCCCCTTAAGGGCGTGGGGATGCACGTCTCCCATCGCGTGGAGCAGTCGGGCCATCTGCCGTTGCCCGGCGCGCACGACGCGGCCGTTGGAATGTCCGGCCGCGGCCACACCGAACGCGGCGGTCAAATCGAGATACTTCGCTCCCGCCGCGTCCCAGACCGCCACGCCCTTGGCCCGCTCCCAAACGATGGGCCAGGAACCGTCCGGGTCCAGGAAAGTGACATTGGGCGATTCAAAGTCGCGCAACAGCGCCAGGGCGCTCGCCGTTTTCGTCGCGCCGCTCATACCCCTCGTTGCTCGGGCGGCCAGATCACTTTGTGCAGTTGAACCTGAAACCTAACGGGGAGGGCGTCGGCGATAATTCGCTCCGCTAATTCCCGCCTTGAGAGGGGCGTGTGGTCTGGCGGAACGGGTTTGAGGGCTTTGTCCCGCTGTTCCGCCGCCAGCGGATGCACCCATGAAAAGAGCAGGGGGCAAACCCCAGCGAGTCCGCGTTCGGCTATCGTGGCCGCGGCCCACTCGTAATCCTGGCGCGTGCCGATGACGAACTTGACTTCGTCGGTGGCTTGGAGGTGGGCGAGGTTCTCCCATCGGTTGCGCCCGCTCTCGCCGCTGCTGGGACATTTGAGGTCCATGATGCGCCTAACGCGCCGGTCCACGGCTGAAATATCCCAAGCGCCGCTGGTCTCGAGCAGCACCGTGAAACCGTCGTCGCTCAGCGCCGCCATGAGCGGCAAAGAACCCGGCTGCACGAGCGGTTCGCCGCCGGTCAATTCTACGAGCGGCAGCCTCCCGACCCCGGGGTGAATCCATGCCGATGGCTTCTCCGCGCCGCCCGGTTCGTACGGTAAGGCCAATCGGCGCGCCTCCTCCCGAATCCCCGCCAGGGACCATTGGCCGCCTCGCGTGAACGCGTAGGCGGTGTCACAGTAGGAACAGCGCAAATTGCACGTGGTCAGCCGGATGAAGACGCACGGCAAACCCGCGAAGGTGCTCTCGCCTTGCAGGCTCAAATAGATTTCATTGACGACTAAGGTGTCCGCCATCGCTCAGAGCTTAACGGGTAGCGACGCCGGAGGGAAGGGGGAGGATCGGGCGACGGCGAGTTGTTTTCCGGGCGAACATCAGCTAGCTTTGTCGCGTGATTTATGACGCCTCATTGGATGAGTTATTGCAGCGAGTGTGGGACGGCGGGCGCGTCAGCCCGGCCGAGGCGGCGCGGCTTTATCGCCTGCCGATCGAGGAATTGGGCGCGCTGGCGGATCGGCGCCGCCGGCTTGCCAAAGCCGCCGCCTACGGCGGGCGCGGCAACGACATCGTTACCTACATCGTCGACCGTAACATCAACTACACGAACGTATGCAACGTGTACTGCAAGTTTTGCGCCTTTTACCGCACGGAAAAGGAAAACGACGCCTACGTGATCACGTTGCCGGAGATCGATCGCAAGATCGAGGAGACGGTGGCGCTGGGCGGAACCCAGATCCTGCTGCAAGGCGGGCATCATCCCCGCCTCAACAAACAATGGTATTTGGATTTGCTGTCCCATCTCAAAAGCCGTTTTCCACAGGTGAACATACACGGCTTCAGCCCGAGCGAGTTTGTGCATTTCCGCGAGGTGTTCCAGGAACCGCTGGAGAAGATCATCGCCGATTTTGTGGCGGCGGGTCTGGGATCCATTCCCGGCGGGGGAGGGGAGATCCTGGTGGACAGGGTGCGGGAGCGGATTTCGCCGCTCAAGGCTCGGACTGACGATTGGCTGGAGGTGATGGACGTCGCGCACCGCTTGGGGCTGAATTCGTCCGCCACGATGATGTTCGGACACGTCGAGTCGATTGAAGATCGGGTGGAGCACCTGGATCGGGTGCGCGCCCAGCAGGACCGCAGCAAAGGCTTCACGGCGTTCATTTGCTGGACGTTCCAAGCCGAGCACACCAAGCTGCGCGCCCCGACGGTGGGAGCCCATGAGTACCTGCGGACTCAAGCGTTGGCGCGTATTTACCTGGATAACTTCCCTAACGTGCAGAGTTCTTGGGTGACGCAGGGCCAGGGATTGGGCCAGGTGGCGTTGAAATTCGGCGCCAACGATTTGGGCAGCATTATGATCGAAGAGAATGTGGTCTCCCAGGCGGGAGCCGCGTTCCGCATGACGGTCCACGACATGCGCCGACTCATCGCCGACCTGGGTTACGAGCCGCGGCAGCGGGACAACTGGTACGGGTTGTGCTAATCTGCGCGCGAGGCATCGGAATCTTTGCTGACAAAGCCAAATTGAGGTCTAGGATGGCGCCATGGCAATGACGCGACATTGTTGGAAGTGCGGCCTGGAATACAAGCTGCCGGGCGCTCCCGGGCGATTGGAGACCTGCCCGCAGTGCAACTCGGATCTCAAGGTGTGTTTGAATTGCGCCAGTTATGAGCCCCGAGTGGCTCAACAATGCCGGGACGGGCGGGCCGACCCAGTGGCCGAAAAGAACATGTCCAATTATTGCGAATACTTTGACTTCATCCGCCGCGAGTTTGCGCCTCCGTCCGGCGGAGGTTCGCGCGAAGTCAAGGCGCGCGACACGCTCAAGAAATTGCTGGGCGACTAACTCCGGCGGTTGGTCCGTAGGCGTCGCGGAAGATAAGGCCGCGCAACGCGCGGTCGTTATCGGCGCGGATGCGCGCGGTCAAGGTCTTGGCGATGGCCTGCAAGAACGGGGTCGCGATGTGCGGCGCCTCTTTGGCGAGGCGCTCGAATCCTTCCGCGGCGATTCTCACCACCAGGCTGTCCGCGTTGGCGACGACATCCGCCGAGCGCGCGCCGTGATCGAACAGGGAGATGTCCCCGAAGAACTCGCCCACTCCAAGGGTGGTAAGGATCTTCTCTTTGCCCTCGACCATAATGCGAACCCGGAGTTCTCCCTCGAGGATCAGAAACATGGAATCACCACGATCGCCCTGCCTCACAATGATCGACCATTGCGGAACTCGTTGCGGCGTGACAAACCGGATGAGAAAGTCGAGCTGTTCGTTGGTCAGACCGGCCAGGATCTTGACGCGTCGCAGGCTTCGCGGATCGAAATTGCCGGCGCTCTCCGCGGCCATCGAGGAGGCCACGGGCTTGGAGCGGAAGAAAATCTGAAGCTCGGTCATCTCCGACGCTTTTTGCCAAGCGCCGGTATGGCAGGCGAAAATCCAGGTTTCGGCCGTCACACGCTCGTCTTTGACCCACGAAACCAGGGTGGGCAATTCCACCGGTCCGTAAGGGTTTCGGTCTATGCCCCACACAATAAAACCAACATCATTTGTAGCTGTGTCCATGGTCGCGGAGTTCTTTTAGCACACAGGGACCGATTCGCAACAAGATTATCGCGCAAGATTATCGCGCCTGGGATTCTCGCGGGCGCGTTTTGAGGTTTGCTCGCGGGGCGAGGATCTTGTTGGATGGGGGGCGCATGAAAGCGACCACCAAGATCAGCGTTGCGCAGTTCGGCCTGGGGCCCATCGGATTGGAGACGATTAAGTTCGCCGCCGGTAAACCTTGGGTCGAGGTCCTGGGCGGAATTGACAACGACCCCGCCAAAGTCGGCCGGGACCTTGGAGAACTGACCGGACTGCGCCGCCTGCGCGGGCTCAAGGTCCATGGTTGCCTGGAGGACCTTGATGCCATCGCCCGACCGGATGTTATTTTCCATACGGCGGTCTCGAATCTGAAAGACGCCGCGGCCCAGATCGAGCCGATGGCGCGGAGGGGAATCAGCGTGGTTTCCTCCTGCGAAGAACTCCTTTTCCCCCGCTTTCGCGATCCCACGCTGGCGGCCCGGTTGGATCGGCTCTGCCGGAAGACCGGCGCGCGGGTCATCGGCACGGGCGTGAATCCGGGATTCGTCATGGATCTCTTGCCGGTCTGCCTGACGGGAGTGAGCCGGAGTGTGAGCGGCGTCCATATTCAGCGGGTGGTGGATGCCTCGACGCGGCGCGAATCATTGCAGCGGAAGATAGGTTGCGGCATGACTCCCGCTGAGTTTCGGCGGCGGTTCAACCAAGGCAAAGTTGGGCATGCCGGGCTGAAAGACTCGCTGGCCCTGATCGCTCATTGTTTGCGATGGAACGTGACCCAGATCGTGGAGTCGGGCGATGCGGTGGCGGCCTCTCATGAGATCCGGACCGCGTTTTTCCAGGTGAAAACGGGCGAGACCTGCGGGCTGCATCAACATGCCGAAGCCCGGCTCAGAGGTAAGTTGCGCCTCACCCTGGACTTGAAGATGTATCTCGACGCCCCCAATCCCCATGATGCCATTCAAATCGAAGGCGACCCTCCGTTAAGGGTGGTGATTGAGAACGGGGTTGCCGGCGACCAAGCCACGATCGCGGCGCTGGTTAATACCGCCTCGCGACTCCTGGGAGCCCCCCCGGGTCTGCTGCTGCTGACCGATCTGCCCGCGCCCCGGATCGCGTGAGGGATTGGAGCGCGTCCCGCGCCCGGATGAAAAGCGGAAACTCATGGCCTCGAAAGCATGTTAGGAGCAGCCGCGCGGGCACGAGATCCGCAGGCGATCACTTGGCGGCGTTTTCCTCATCGATCTCTTGGCGTTTGGTCAGTTTCATCTTGGCTACGCGCATGGCGTCCATCTCTTCGACTCGCAGATCAAATGCGCCCGCGCTCAGGACATCGCCGGTCTTGGGGAACCCGCCCAACCGTTGCGTCACCCAGCCGCTGACCGTGGTGATGTCTTCCTCCTGCAGGGGGTGGCCGATGAGTTCCTCCAATTCGTGGAGGGGCAGGCTTCCGGCGGCATCCCAAGTCGTCTCACTGGTTCGCACCAGCAGCGGTTTCTCCTGGTCGAACTCATCCTGGATTTGGCCCACGAGCTCCTCGAGGATGTTTTCCAGCGTGACCATGCCGAGGGTGCCTCCATATTCATCGACCACCAAGGCGAGGTGCAATTTTCGGTCCAGGAGCAGTTGGAGCAGTTTTTCGAGCCGGGCGCTCTCCGGAACGTAAATGATCTTGCGCGCCACCGGGAGGAGATCGGCCCCGGCGCGCGCTTTGAGCCGCATGGCGTAGAGGTCTTTGATGTGAATGACCCCCACCGACTTATCTATATCGCCCCCTTCGCATAAGGGGAACCGCGAATAGCGGGTTTTCTCGGCCACATCCAGGCAGGCAGCCATGCTTTCCTTGGTGTCCAAGGGGATGATCTCCTGACGGGGCCGCATGACCTCGCGGGCGCATCGGCGGCGAAGGTCGAGCGCGTTCAGGACGATGTCGCGGCCGAGGGCGGTGACATCGGCGTGTTTCTGCGCGGTGGCGACCAGGAGTCGGAGTTCCTCGGGAGAATGGGACCGTTTGGCCGGCCCCAAGAGTTCGATGCCGGCTTGACGCAGCAGCCATTGGGCCGAGTGGTTGAGCAGCCAGTTGAATGGGTAAGAGGCCAGGTAAAACCACCTGAGCGGCTGGGCGACCCGGAGGGAGATGGGCAGCGGGTTTTGAATAGCCGACCACTTAGGCGCAAGTTCACCGGCGCAGATGTGCAGGAAGGTCAGCGCCGAGAATCCGACGGCGAAAGAAAGGGAATGGCACAGTGGGGCGGATTGCACGTTCAAGGCCTGGAACACGGGGGTGAGCAACGCGTTGAAGACCGGTTCCCCGGCCCAGCCCAATCCGAGGCTCGCGATGGTGACCCCAAGTTGCGTGGCGCCTAGAAAGCTGTTGAGGTTGGCGATGATCTTCCGCGCCACCTTCGCCCGCCGGTTCCCTTGGGCGACCAGCTCATCCAATTGGGTTTCGCGGACCTTTACCAATGCGTACTCCGCCGCCACGAAAAAGGCATTGAGCGCGACCAAACCGAGGACGATCAGGATCCTCAGCACCAGGCCGATGACGGGTGGAGATTCCATGTTAGCGCGCAGCCACAGGATGGGGTGGGGGTAAA
>Ga0316231_1005373_pt1 | contig 10239 bp, 8 predicted proteins | sample TBH18027metaG_FD_206002 | JGI IMG/M metagenome (GOLD analysis project Ga0316231, IMG submission 206002) | Freshwater microbial communities from Trout Bog Lake, Wisconsin, USA - TBH18027 | ecosystem: Environmental > Aquatic > Freshwater > Lake > Hypolimnion/Profundal zone | place: USA: Wisconsin...
CTCTCACCCCAAAGGCGGCTGAAGCCGCGTAGGAACAACCGCATCACCGGCTGGCAATATTCTCGCAAATGCCCTAGGGGCAATGGTTAGGGCGCTTGGCGCAGCGGTTAGCGCGTCTCGTTTACACGGAGATTCAGGCTCCTGGACCCACTTTTCCCCCAACTCGCCCCCATGCGGACAAACCCCCATTTCTCGCGGGTGGCGTGGGGGTTTGATGTGGACCCACCGGGTCCCAAATGGCCCCGAATTTTTTCCGGGTGCGTAGAAGCGTGCGTAGAAGCAACCCGTGGGCTTCAAGACGCAACCGAGTCAGCTCCGCGAGGCAATGAATCGAGCCCTGATTCTGCGGTTCGCTTCGTGAAATGCCTTCTCCAATCCGACAAGACAGCAAAAAGAACGACGGTTGACCTTGCCCGCTTTTTTCTGGTCCGTTTTCTTCGTGCGGCCTCAGCGCAAATCGTTAAAATCATCGGACCTTTCGTCATGACCGGCACTTGTGCAGCAACATTGGCAGGGAAGCGTCTCCCCCGGGGCGCCGCCCCACCGCGTCCCGCAAACCCGCCTTTTCATCATGAACAAGCTCCATATCTTACCCTGTCTCGACTCACCACCGATGGCTGCCGACCGGAAACGAGAACTGGCTGTTTCGCGGGAAGAAGCCAAGGCGCTCGGGCGGACGGCGATAGAGGCCGTCCGTCAGGGGTTCTACGTTAGCAAGCAGGGAGAGCGGGTGGAGTGGCGTGACATGGTCGTTTCAGCTCAGGCCGCTAAACGCAGCGTACCTCCCGATGTGTCTCTTGACCGCGACGGAACACGGTCTTTTCAGGTCACCCAGATTCAGGTGACCAACGAAACCACGCTGCAGGCCGCGCGACGTTTTGTCCAGAGCGGGCTCCGGCCCCTGGCGTTGAATTTTGCCAATGGCGTTGAACCTGGTGGAGGCTTCTTGGACGGGGCGAGGGCGCAGGAGGAAGTGCTATGCCGGTCTAGTGCTCTGGCTGCCACCCTGTTCGACGACCCGATGTATGAAGCCCACCGGCGACGGCCACTGCCGGACTCAACCGACTGGGCCATCTACTCGCCGGACGTTCCTGTGTTCCGCGAGGACGGTGGCGCGGAACTGCCGCAGCCCTGGATGTTGAGTTTTGTCACTTGCGCGGCCCCCTATGCCCCCACCGTCGGGCAACCGCAGTCTGGTGACCTCTTGGCAAGAAGGATTCAGCGTGTGCTAACCATAGCGGAGAGCTTTGGTCATTCTGCTTTGGTGCTGGGAGCTTGGGGGTGTGGGGCTTTCGCAAATGATCCCAATCGCACAGCAGCCGACTTCAGGGAGGCATTCGAAAACGAGTTTGCCGGGGCGTTTTCCGACGTGGTGTTCGCGATTGTTGATTGGTCGCCGGAACGGCGCTTTCTCGGTCCGTTTCGCGACGTGTTTGCTCGTCCGGCGCCATTCGGAATATCGAACTCCAAGAACTATTAGGGCAAAATGAAACAAGTCATCGTCAGCGGTTACGCGGCCGAGACCAAACACGAATACTTGCGTGAGGTCGCAAACGTGTTTATCCCGAACGGGTTCTTGTTCTACGTGTTCGGCTTAACGATCGAAGACGAGCCCAGCGAAGTCACCGATCACCAGGTGTTGAAGCGATTTGAAGCGGCCAAACGGAGATCTGGTGGAGCCGACGTAGCGGCTCATGTGCGGTATCTCCGCTGGAATCGATACTGGGTCGTCACTGGAACCGAGAAGGTGCTCTGGTTTTTTGCGGAAAAGGGTCGTTCCGTGGGGGATTTTCGGGAAGATCCGCTTATCTTTGCTGGCTACAAAATCAGGGCTGTTCGGTCGAAAGACGGCAAGGGGTATGAAGGTTGCGTTGAGGTTGGAGGCGGGCTTTTTGAGGGATTTGCGGAGCGCTGGCTTAAAGCTGCTGTCTCCTCCTCCGCCTACGAGATTGCGACGAGTATTCTGGAGGCCGATTTTGGGGATTATCCGCAGGTGGTAGAAAGACTCGAAAGAGTTCTACGTGCCATTAACGAACGGCGCAAAGCTGCTGGGTTGGATTTAGTGCCCCGAAGCGCGGTCGGGCTGGGGAATAGTTCCAGCTAGGCCACAGGAGTGATCCGGATAATCAACGGCGCGCTCCCCGGGAGTTGAACTGAAGGCTCCTGATCCCTTCATCCCCGTCCGCCATTAAGCCACCTGTCGTCATCCTCATCCCAGGGACGAAGGCCGAATTGCGAGTCGGGCCTCGCCTGGAAGTTGTCGGCCGGGTCGATCTTGGGGAATTCGCAATGCGTCGTGGATTCGAACACACCGCCCACCCCCTTAATCAGGTGAACCCCCCGAACGCCGCCGCCGCCATCCTGCGGAAGGTGAAGAAAATGAGCCGGCGGGACCACGTCTCCGGTGCGCTTGCTCGCCCATTCCGCCGTTTCCGCGCTGGTAAGCCCAAGCCAGGATACGGTGGCGCAGCGGTGGGTGATCTCCATCGCGGTTTCCCGGTTGCCGTAGGCCCCCATTAAGGCCTCCAGGTCTTGAAAGCCGAGCACACAACGAAAACCTTTCGAGCGCCCGTTAAGCATGGCTGGGAGGGAGTCAAGTCTCCCCGCCCTCGCCAGGTCGTCGCAGAAAAACCACAGGCGTGAGCGGTGCGCACATTCGAGTCCCTTGAGGGTCACCGTGGAGATGATCTTGAATGCCGCCCGGCTGGCAACCTCGACCGACGCTTGCACTTCGCTCCGTCCCAAGACCAGGATCGAATGGCCTCCCGCTGTCCATTGCTTGAGGCTGGTTTTTCGGTCTGCGTGCTCCCAAGCTGCTGCGATGGGCTCAAGTCCGTGCAGGGCACACGTAACCGTGTTATGAATATTGGCAAAAGTGCTCGCCTCCGAAAAGTATTGTTCTATCAGATCCGATCCAGCGAGAACGCGTTCAAGCCGTGGCCGTGCTCGCGTCACCAGGATTAGCCGGCGCAAGTCCCACGTCCCGCGGTAACTGCGGTTGAGTGAATCGATCAAGCCGGCGAGAATATCCCGGGCGGCATTGAGGAAGAACCCGCCCGTGCCCCGATGATCGGACGGCAAAAGCGAATCAACAAATGCTCGCGCTTCCTCCGCCGTCTGGACATCCGCCGCCACATCCCAGGCGACTGACCGCTTATCGAGCGGATTGAAAATGAGCACCTCGGTTGACGGCGCCATCCCCAGCAATTCGGACAGCAGGTCGCCTTTGCCGTCGTATATCACGACTCGTTCGTGCGAATCCGGCGAGATCGCGGACACCACCGACCGCATCACTTCCCGGTGCATACGCGTTTTGCCCGTTCCAACAGCGCCGACGCACAGCAGGTTGGCAGCGGCTGTTTCGCCCGGCAGATCAAATCCAGCCCATCGTATTCTAGGCCCCACTCCAAGCGGGAGAGCTTCGATCCTCTTCCTGGCTTCGTTTTCGTTTAAAAACACCATAATCGTAGCTCGCGCTATTGGCTGTCGTCCACGTTTTCGCTCCCGAGGAAATCGCCAGCGACGATGCGGATTTCGTCCCATGCCGGACCATCCGAGGCATTTCGATCGATAGGGGCCAGAATCGCCACAACCGGCGCCCCGTAAATGTGAGTGCTTGGACACATCGCTCTCAGCTTTGTCGAACCTCGCGTCCATTGGTTCGTGCTTTCCTGCAAATTATAACGCTCTCGCTTAAAGGCCTCATAAATCTCATGGTGGTTCCGGTCGAAACGTAAGCAGATACGAAGTAACCCACCGTTTTCATGAAAATCAGCGTAAGCTTCTGTGAGCGGATAAGGTCCAATCTTTAGCCATTCATTGGTGAAGTGCAGTCTCGTCGCTTTCGTGTAAGGATTATTCCACTCAATGTTGCCGGGGAGACCGCGGCCCATAAGAGATCCGATTGTGGTCGTCCCCGGGCGAAGGGACTTGAACCCCCCGTAGCCAAGATCCTTCTCGAACTGCTCGTAAGCCAAACGCCGCACTCCAAGTGCCTGCGGCTCATGAAAGAGCTCTGGATATTGCTTTGTGAGCGAGCCAATTGTGCCTTCCATTTTTTCAGGGAACTCGTCTGCGAGCCGCTGCAAAACATTGATCATCTGCGGAACCTCTTTCGAGAGGTTGCCGAGCCGCCTCTCGACATGGCCTTCAACCGGTTTAACACAAAGGACATCTCCAGTAAGGAGCTTTCCGCCGATTAGATGAGCCTGAATAGCACCGAGACGAGCCCTTACTGCTTCCTCCGTAATTTCGTCTTGAGTCTCTGCAAGAACTTGGGTGCCTTTTTCAACGGCATCGTATTGACCCTTCACCAACTCGTACCAGTCATGCGGGAGGCTTTGGTCCCTGAACCCGCCCCCTTTCACCCCGGGCCAGAGGAGGGTTCTCATTCCGTCGCTGGAGAGTACTGGCAGCAAGTCCTTTCGGGTCCTGTTCAATTGGGCACCTTTTTCTGCGTCTCGTATTAGCTTATCCACCTGGGCGGCGAGCGATTGAAGGCGGTCTGATTTCAGCTCGGCTGGCAGTGACCACTTCGGGTCAGCGCCATTTTGATCTGGATCGTAAAGCTGAAGCGCTGGAGCTGATTGGCCAGGCATCGGGTTAGTGCTTTCTGTGCTTATGTGCGGGGCGCGCTTTGGCCAAAACAGGAAATAGGCCAAGATGAGCGCGACGAGAGCCGCGAACCGATAGCGGATCAAGAACTGAAAGCACTTCTTCCCGCCTTCGCGAAGGATTGTTTTCGTCTGCTGGTTCATGCTTTAGCGTTTCTTTTTGGGGTTTCGTTCGAAGTCGATTCTCCCGACAGCCCCAGCGTCCGGGGTGTCCGGCTTCGGGCTCGGCGCAGGTCCCGATTTGCCACCGTCCAGCCACTCGTCATCGGAAGCATCCCAAGGATCGAGAATCTGCTCGGAGGAGGGTCTCGATATGAAGTCGGGAACTTCTGACTTCAAGAAGGTGTAGCGAGCCCTCCCGCGAAAAACAGCGCCCACACCTCTGATCAGGTGGAAGCCCTCGGCGACTCCGTCAGAAAAATCCGGCAGATGCAAGAACTCGGACGCCAGGATTCCCTCGCGTTTGGCCAGTTGCTCGCCAGTGCTAGTCCCGTCTTTGGTCTTCGTGGTGAAATACTCGAAACGCTCCTCCTGTCCACTGCGTTCCGAGGCCCACCGAGCCGTATCGTCACCGCCAAGCTTCAGCCAAGAAATCGTAAGGCACCTGGCGAGGATTTCCTTCGCAGCGTCCCGGTTGCCGTAGGCAACAAAGAGGCCCTCCAGATCCTGGAAGCCCAGGACGCAACGAACGCCCTTTGATCGGCCGTTCAGCAGCGCCGGAAGGGCGTCGAGGCGTCCGGCTGTCTTCAGTTCGTCGCAGAAGAACCACAGGCGCGCGTGCTGTGCAGATTCGGCTCCCGCGAGGAAGGTGGTGGAAATGATCTTGACCGCGATGCGGTTAATCGGTTGAAGCGACGCCTGCAAATCCTCCCTCCCTCCCAGGACCAGGATGGAGTCGCCGTTTTTAACCCACTCCTTAAGGCTTATCTTGGTTTTCGCGTGCTTCCAAAGCGACGCGACGGGCTTAAGTTTCACCATGGCGTTTGCAATGGTGTTGCGGATATTGTCGAAAGTTTCGCGTGGGGAGAAATACTGGTCAATCAAATCAGAACCCGCAAGCACGCGTTCAAGTCGTGAGAAGGTCGCAGTCAGCAGAATGAGCCTGCGCAGGTCCCAGTTTCCAGGATGAGTCCGGTTCAGCGATTCGATGACACCTGCAACAATGTTCCGGGCGCCTTCCGTAAAGAACGCGTTATGCCCGTCTTTGTCGGGAACGATTAGTGCCTCGGCGAAGTAACCGCATTGGTCGGGATCGGTGACATCGGCTGCAACATCCCAAGCGACCGAGCGCTCATCGAACGCGTTGAAGACGATCACCTTGGACGCGGGATTCATCGCGGAGAGTTCCGACAGGAGGTCGCATTTTACGTCGTAGATGAGCATCCGCCGGTCCCCGCCTGGCTGAATGCTCGGCATGATGGAGGCCATAAGTTCCCGGTGCATTCGGGTCTTGCCCGTGCCGACAGCTCCGACATTTAACAGGTTGCCTTCCGCGATTTCTCCCGGCAAATCGTATCCGGCCCATTTGATCCTCGGCTCGCCCCACTGAGGAAAGTTCTTGATTCGCTCCCTCGCCTCTTGTTCGTCGATCAGGACCGTGCCCCGCGCATGGACGAATCGGTTGCCCTGGCTCCGAAAATGCCAACCTACGAACATGGCGCCAATGCAAAAGCCAAGCACTGCCCCGATCGAATTGTCCCAAGGTGGCACGAAGGAAAAGATAATGCGACCGGCGGGAATCGCGATCGCCGCCGCGACCAACTGCCAATAAATCCACTTGGCGCAGAGCCCGACGGTTGCCGGTTCCGGGGAGTCCTTTAAAGTGGCTCGGCATTTCCGATATATCCAGAACCAGAAGACAGCGCCCGCAACCACTGAAGTCTGCGTGCTGTTCGCGCCCTTTCCGATGAAGGGCAAGAATTCGGCATTCAAGCCTCGCCACATGAAGGCAAAAAGCGCCGCCGGCCCAACAGCGGCGATTGGGTACAAAAGCCTGGCGAGCGGATGGTTTGGTTCTCGAAATTTGAACATTCAGATTTTCAACATGAGCTTGATCCGTAGCGCCTCGCGCTCCCGCTCTTGGCGAGCAAGGACTTCATGAGCGAGCGTCTTTTCGTGGCTCTTGCTCATTTGCTTTGCAAGCCCGGTTAGGTTTTTCCCCGCCTCGTGCTGGTCGGTGTAAAGGCGGGTTGCCAGCTTCGCGCGCGACGCTTGAACGTAAGTCAGCTCGCGGTCTTGCATCCTCCCGCCGACCAAGAGGTAGGCGTCATCAACGGTGGTCCCTTGCCCTTTATGCACGGTCACGGCGTACCCAAGTTGGAGGTCTTTGTAGGTTTTCAGGGGGATTTGCACGATCTCCCCACTGTCAAGTTTCACCGTTGCGATCTTCTGGCGAGGTTGAAGTGCGAGGACGGTTCCAAGCGTGCCATTGTCCACACCCAACTCGCGCGAGTTCTTCGTAAAAAGCACTCGGTCGCCCTTGTAAAGCGTAAGATCTCCCTGGCTGAACTTGTCTTTTCCCAGTTCGCCAGCCCGCGATCTTGCCGCCTGGCATCTCTTGTTCACCTCTGCCACCTCGGCGCGGGTGCCAGCAAAGATTAGAGCGCGCTCGCGTTTTCCATACGAGGCATCCGTCCAATCGGAAACGAGGCGAGCCATTGCGGCGTCGCGGTCCTTTGCGACGTGCAGCATGCCCCTCTGTTCCAGGCTCTGAATGGCTTCAGTTGCTTTCCCCGAGGCGAAAGCTTTTACGATCTCGACGTCCATCGGGTTCTTCTGCCTCACGATGCTGGTGAGGTTCGCTTTGCCGTGGCGGTCGGCGAGGAATGCCGCTCCTCCCCCCGGGCCTATAGCCTGAAGCTGTTTCCGGTCAAAAACCGTGATGACCATGCCGCCTCCCTTTTCAACAGCCGACACCAATTTGGCAAGTTCTTGGGTCGAAATCATGGCCGCTTCGTCCAAAACGAGCGCGGTTTTTTTGTCGAATTTGAAAGGCTCAAGTTTGAAAGTGGGTTTCTGCAAAATTGCTCGTCCGATTTGCCGGAGATGGTGCTCCACTTGGTAATCGACGGGTGGATTCATCCTGTATTGGAGCGCTCTGAGGGTGAGGCTGTTGATTCCTGCCCCCTCGTGCAGTTCCCTTGCCGCCTTCGCGGATACGGTGGCTCCAATAACACGATAGCCCCCTTTCTCCAACGCTTCCCTGGCCAACGCCAGCGTCGAGGTCTTTCCGGTTCCAGCCCACCCCTCAAGTGAACGAAGACCGGACTCCCTTTTCGTCAAGTGCCGGACCGCCTCTTTTTGCTCGTCGGTCAGCGGCTTCTCCGCATTCAGAATGGCAGCGGAGACAAATTTGTCGCTAACCCCATGCGCATGATAATCTTTCAGCCGGTCGGCCGCCTGAATGAGTTCTTTTTCGGCCGCCAGGACAGCCCGCGTGGTATATCGGGCTTTCCCGTCCCACTCGCCAAGGGGGCGGATTTCTTTTGAGTGCTCAAGCGCGCCGCGCACTTGCTCGCGGACGAATCCGGCTGAAAGACAACGGGCCTGCCCTTCAATGGCAACCGCCTCCATCAGATCCGTTGCCTTGAAATGGCTTTTCGAGGAAGTGATCCGTTCCAGTGCCTTGTCGAGCGCCTTCTTGAATTCTTGGGGATCGTCTTGATTCCGCCGCTTGTGCCCCAACACCTGCTCCAGCACGAAACCGAATGCGAGCCCCACTTCTTTCCAAGCCGCAAACAACGCCGAACGAGGGGGAATCTCCCTTTTCGTCTTTCGGGTAGCGATGGTCGCGCTGGCTGCCGCGGCGGCGCTTTCGCAACCCCAAGAATGGAGTTTTTCCAGGATCGCATCCCGGCGTTTGGAGAAAAACTTGTTCAACCGCTCCGTCACGCCTTCGATGGAAAATGCGAACGCGCCTTCAGCGAGACAACACCGAACACCCAACCGCGCCTCGAGTTGCGCTGCAAGCTCGGTTCGGTAAAGCGCTCCCAGCAGATGGCAGAGCTCATAGAAAGGCTTGCTCAGAATTGTGCCTGGCGTGCCGTCCTCTCTCAGGCAGGCATTCATCACCAGCGCGTGCGTGTGGAGGTTCGGGTCCAGGTCACGACTTGTTCCGTGTTCAAAAGTCGCCACAATGAGACGCGCCAGTTCCCTTTCCGTCCCGCGCTCGCCTCGGCGCGTCAGTTTGAGTTCCTCTTCGAGATAGGCGAGAGCCGCCTTGACGGCCTCAAAATGCCCGGCTTGTATTTCGCGACGCAAAGCCTCGTCTCCCTGGCTCCAGAGCGTCGAAACCGACTTCGGCGCTGAGAAGGTCAGGTCCCATCCCGGTTGGCGGTCTTTTGCGCCGGCGTTCTGGACAAGCTCCCTGCCGTCCGCCAAGAACCCGCGGAATAGGGCGTGCAGGTCTTTACGTTCGACTTGGCCCGAAAGCCCCAGCGCCTTGGCGCCCTGACCCCACCAGATTCCCGGCGGCTCGCCCCCGTTCAGGTAGTAATCCTCGCGCGCGAGGTTCAGATAATAGGCGAGGCTACCGGACGCCATAGCGGAGGGTGACATCATACGGTGAGCGGCGGTTGAGGGTGATTCTACGGCGCCAGGTGCTCCCGGACCCAAGCTGCGGCTTCGTCCGGCTTTTTCTTCGCCACTTCGACGAGGAGGTAAGCGCCCAAAGTGGCCAGGTCCCCCCTCATTTTGTCAAAATCCTGCTGTAAGTTTTCAAGTTCCTGACGGAGCTCTGTTCGCTCCGTATCGGTCAGAGCCCGGATGAGGAGCCGCCTCGCGCAGAGGTGGACGCTCTTTCCGTCCTTGGCGGCCTGCTCCACCAGGAGCTTCAAAAACTCGGGCGCGAGTCGAAACGAAACGTTCTCTTTCTCCGTGCTCATTTGCCCACAAGCTTGCATTGGCGGCCCATCTTGTCGATGCAAAACTGCCTACCGTGTAAACACCTTTGCAGAAGGCACTTACGACATATTACGTCGTCATTGTTTACGGAATGTATGCGGAGCGAACGCCGTAGAATCCAGCCTTTTTCGGGCTGCTGGCTGTGTTTTGTCTGCAACCGGCAGGTGCATGGGGTGTGGCGAGTCAAGACCTTTCCAAAGGTCTTGGCGAGCCGTTACCCGTTTTTAATTCCTTCACGATTTCCCGGATGTGTTTGCGACCGTCACCGCTCGGCGACCCCTTCAACTCCAACAACTGAAGGCTGATCCGCTCCAAGTCGAAATGCAGGTCGGCCAATGCTTCGAGGATTCGCTCCATCCGAGAAGGATCGGGGCCGGCAATGGTCCTTGCGACAAGGACCAATTCCCAGACCACGCAGATTATGCCGCCGACCATCAGGACGTTCGCGATTTTCAAGAACATCAACATTTGCCCCTCCCTGTAATCCCCCCATCCGTAGCCGTTTCCGCCAGGAACCGCTCCACCTCCCGCCGCGCGATCAACAGGTGCCGAAGCGCGCGCGAGGGCCGAAGCAACCGCCGCGCCACAAGCCGCCGGACCGTCTTCTCCGATACGCCCAGCACACCGGCTGTTTCTTTCAAGCTGAAGGCCATCCGGTCCGGCGGGGGCGGCAACTGCGCCTCCGCCAACGAAGTCGAATCGCCCCCTGCTCCCGCCTCCGCCG
>Ga0316231_1005375_pt1 | contig 10235 bp, 10 predicted proteins | sample TBH18027metaG_FD_206002 | JGI IMG/M metagenome (GOLD analysis project Ga0316231, IMG submission 206002) | Freshwater microbial communities from Trout Bog Lake, Wisconsin, USA - TBH18027 | ecosystem: Environmental > Aquatic > Freshwater > Lake > Hypolimnion/Profundal zone | place: USA: Wisconsin...
GTCTGATACTCCGCCGATGGGCAGCAATTTCATCGGGCGTTAAGCCGACCAGCGCGTCCACCCCCAGCATTTTTTCATAGGCCTCATAGAACTGGCGGCGCGTGATGCGGCCGACTCCCTTGATGAGAAAAACTTCACCCACGGCTTCTTTTTTCACGGCAGCCCGCAACATGGCCTGCACGACATCGTCCACATAGGTGGCATTTACAAAGCCGGTGCCGTCATTCACCAGCACAACGCGGCTATTAGCAAGTTGGCGCAATGGTCCGACGGTAAAGACGTCTCCCCATGGCCCATATACACCGACGAGTTGCAATGTGGTGAATGGAAGTGGTTCATGCCGCCGCAAATCTTCCAACACTTTTTCGGCATCCAGCTTCATTTTCGCGTAATGCCAAGAGCCCGGATGTCGCGGAAACGTCTCGTCTATTTCAACATCCGGCGTCTCGCCATAAACGGCTGCGGTGCTCAAATTGACCAGCCGGGTGGTGCCGTTCTTAAGAGCGGCGAGCGCCAGCGCACGGGTGCCTTCCACCGTGGCGCGCCATTGTTCCTTTTCGCTGCCACCTTTGCCAAAGGCACAGTGGAAAATAATTTCGCACCCCTGAGTAGCCTTGATCATGGCCGTTTGGTCGGTCATATCTGCAAAAACGAACTCAACATCCATCCGAGCCATTCGTAGCGCCCCTCCCGGATTGTGGACTAGGGCACGAATTTTTGCGCCGCAATCACGCGCCAAAACTTCAACCAGTCGGCCACCAACGAATCCGGAGCCGCCGGTAACAAATACGGTTTTTCCTCTCAATAAGTCTAACATACAAGCTCCATCGGTTTGGACCAAGGTTCAGAAAATGGTTTGGCAACACGATAACACGACTCAATCAAAGCAATGCTTCGTCTAGATTCCCGCCCGATTACCAGATTTGAAGGCTTTCCGTTAATGGCGTGGGCAAAGTCCCGCAATTGATCTGCCATGACTGACGCCAAATTCTGTTCATTTTTCCCAGCTCTAGTCTGAGCGTTGCCGTTGAGCAGGAAATTAACACCTTTGAACTGAACCGTAACGCAATCCCCATAGAGCGGAATTTCCACCGTGCCTCGTTCGCACCAGACTCGAATACGATTGGCCAGAGATCGTGTGCGGCTTAATTCAACCATGCCCAGCGCACCAGTGGACATGACCATTTCGATTGTGGCATCAGTTTCCATCCCACCAGCGGCATTGGTGGAGCATTTAATTTCTTGCGGTTCGCCAAACCACCAAATTAGCGAATCCATCACATGCGACCCGTTGCCCATCAAGACGCCGCCGCCGGAATGTGCCTTTGACAAAATGAAGGGACTGGCCGATGGCCAGGCGTAAGCACCACCGTCTTCAATGGAAAACCGTTGAACAACTCCAATTATTTCGGAGGTCAGAAGCTGTTTCAACGTCAACGCACAACGGAAGTAGCGCCGCATTAATCCCACGCCCAAAACCACTTGCGATGTCTCAGCCGTAGAAATCATTTGGTCACATTCCAGCACATTGAGCGCCATTGGCTTTTCAACTAGCACATGCAAACCACGCCTCATTAAATTTAATGCCACCGGACAATGAAGATGATGAGGCAGACAAAGAATTGCGGCGTCAGCTAACTTTTCAAGGTTATCCAGACTGCTGATTGTTGAGTTGATTCCAAATTGCAAGGCAAGAGTCTTTGCTCGGGCGATGTCTTTGTCTACCAGAGCAATTACTTCAACTTCCGGAGCGAGCAAGGCACCGGGTAAATGGCCTTGTTCGGCAATAGCCCCGCAGCCAACTATCGCCAGTCGAATTTTCCTGGGTGCTTGTTTTCTTGAATCTGGCATCGTCATATTATTTTTCTGAAGTTTGAGTCATCCATTTGCGTAAACGGTCTGTGTCGCTGCTGATTCCAGCGGGTGTCGCCGCCGGAGCCGAAGAAATCGGCGCGCATGTTGTTATCCACGCCGTGAACCTGCCAGCCGTCGCGGCTGAAGGATTCAACGACTTCGGAACCGATAAGACCGGACGAGCCGGTGACGAGGAGCGTTTTCATGATAAAAATTAATGAGTGCGCCGTAGAATACAGAAACAAGCTACCGCCCGTGGTTGTATGGGAAACTTTTCTCCAAAACCACCGGTCTTATGTCTGCTTGTCTGATCGGCAACACCGACTTGTTATTTAACGGCCCGATTTTTTGCGCCCGCCCAGCAGGGCCAGAAGGATTGGTAAAATCCGTCGGCCATTGCGCTCCCAACTCCGGAGCATTTTGACTCGGGCGACGGCGTGCTGGCGTGCTGTGCCCGAAAGTTTTTGTGCTTCGCCATCAAGATAATCCAGCCGGTTCTCGCTGCCCTCAAAATAAGGCAGCACCTGATGCTCGAGAAACCGGCCAGCTAGGTTTCGTAGTTCCGCCACCGCTTCGTAATGCGTCCGGCGACTGCCCGGCATGGCCACCGTCCGGACTGCCCCCAGTGTCTGCAGATATTGCAAGCCCTGACACGCCGAGCCTTTGCTTAAATTCAACCGGCTGACAAACGCTTCCTGCGGCAAGGGTTGGGGCGATATGAACAACAACCCGTATATTTCAGCCACCGAAGCTGGCTGTCCCAAGGCGCAAGATAATTGGACGAACAACTGGATAACCTCCAACTCCACCGGATTCAACGGCGGCAGTGCTGCGTCGCCCAGTTTGGCTGCCAATGGAATGGGGTTGCGTTTCACGACAAGGTTATTCTGTCTGTTTTGCAAAACATTTCAATTGGAAATGAATAATATTTCACATCGGCCCGGCTTCTGCCGGAATGGAAAATTTGCGTTCATAATGCCATTGCTTTGGCCAGATTGTCGAATTCACCATAAATGCCCGGATATGTTGCATGGACAGGAAGCGGGCCACATGGGCATTGGCCAGCAACGATCGGATGTAGGTGCCAGCCAGCGTCAAATGCAGCACATTCTGGCCATAGCTGGATTCGATGGCTTTGAAATCCTGCTCTAGCGCGGTCATCTCGTCCTCCAGTCGGGCGATGGTTTCCCGGGTGAAACCTTTGCGTTTTTTGTCCTTCCCGACGGCGGTCTTCTGATCCTCGGGCGTGCCCAGAATCAGCGCCTCAACGTAGCTGTTGGTGTAGTTGTCGGAGGCGATCAGCAATTCGGCGATGGCAATCTGCCGGACACCATTCACCTGGCGCAATAGCTTGATCGTCCGGGGTGAAATGTTTTTGTCCTTAAGCATTTCCGCCACGGCTTCGTGGATTCCCTGCAGCAGGTTCAGGAACGCCTTGACGACGCGCACTGGCAGGTTCAGCGCGGCCGCCACCCGTTCCACGGAAACACCTTGATTGATGGCCTTGACGATCATCCGGTGTTCCTGCACGGGCGTAATCCGGCTGATGCGGGCATTGAACGTGAAGCATTCATCATCCCGCGCGACAATGCATGCCGCTTCGGCCTGGCCCAACGCTTTCAAAGCGTGCCAACGTAAATGGCCATCCAAGAGGGTGTATTTGCCGGGCGTTTCCTTTGAGGGAAACACCATCAACGGCTCAATCATGCCGACTTCCTTGATGGAAATCAGGATGGTCTGGTAACGCGCGATTTTTTCAGGTTCCTTGATTTGCCGCAGCGGCAACAAATCATTCAAGGGCACGCGGATCGGTTTTAGTTCAAAGCTAACTTTGGGCGGATTGCTCATGTGATCATTGGTGGGTGGTTGAGTTTGGACCAGAGATATTCGGGCATGGTCGAAAGGCCTTCATTTTCCAGCAATTTCACGAACGCCGCATTGGCCAGCAACTGGTTGAAAGCCGTGATGATGAAGGTCAGCTTGGTTTCGCAAACCCGCGCCTTGCGAATCAGTTCCCGCTGGCGCTGGCTTTCGCGCTTGTAGGCGATGACCATGCGTTCGGCGGTGGGCGGCGCTTTGGGCTGGGGTTCCGGCTTTTCGTTGTGGAGATGGCGGCCTAAAAACCGCCGTTTATCCATCAGCCGCTTGACCACGCGGATGGCCGCGACGTTGAGCTGCTTGGTTTCAAAGGCCCGTAGCAGTTCCCGCTGGGCTTCCGGCGTGTTGGCCTTGGCAATCTCCATGGCCACGGACAACGGCACCGTGCCATTGACCGCCGCCTGCAACAGCCGCTCCTCCCCCGCGCGCTTGAGCGCGGTCAGATTCTTGATGGTGCTGTCGCTCACATCGAGTTTTGCCGCAATTTCCTGGATGCTGTAGCCTTTGTCTTTAAGCCGCTCAATTTCATGGATCAGCTCCATCGGCGAGGGATGCCGCCGGGCAATGTTTTCCACCAAGCTGCGGAGCAGCCGCTCTGCCGGTGAAACTTCAACCACGGTGGCGGGGATTTCCTGATAGCCCAGTGCCACGAATGCCTCGATGCGCCCCTGGCCGCATACCAGATCGTAACCCGGTCCGCCATCCTCGCCGGCGGCGCGCAAGCTGACTTGAATGGGCTTCTTCAAACCAAGATTTTTAATGCTCTGTAGCACCGGTTCGAACCGCTTCTTGTCCCGGTGCCGGGGATTGATGATGCGGATCTGATCAATGGGAATCAGTTTGATTTGATGGTTCATAATCTTTTAGGGCGACGGAACGGCGGGCGGCCATGCCCACCAGAAAATCAAGTTTTTCGAAGCGGTAGGCGTCAAAATAAACCCCGTTCCGCTCGGCCAGCCGGACTTTTTTCCGGGTGTATTGGCGGCCCGGCAGAAGGTAATAATCTCGGATGTCCTGATTGTGACGATCCATGCGCACCGCCATGGTCAGATCCGGCTTCTGGTCCGGCTTCCAGCGCTGGCTGTCCCAGCGCAGCACCCAGCGCGAAGCCCCGAAATCGGTGACCACATGCCGGGCAAACAGCACGCCCACCCGCAATTCGCGGTTGAGGCATAACACGCGGGTTTTCTGGTCCCAGGTCACCGTTGCGCCCAGACTCTCAATCTGCCGGATGATCTGGGCAACCATCGCTTGGTTGACTTTAAGCATGCGGCTGGCGATGGCGAAATGACTGTAATCATTTCGGGGATGAAATCCGGCCAGCCGATAAGCGTTAACCAGACTGCCAAAGTGACTTTGAAAGGTTTTGGGGCTAGGTGATTTTTTGAGCTGCTTAATCCGCTCGCTGCTGAGGTGCCCATACTCGGCCACCAGGGCGCGCATGCGTTCCAGCAGGTATTCATCCGTCACGTTGTATTTCTTGCGGTTGGCCGCGAAGATTTCCTGGGCCTGGAAAAATAGCTGCGGGGAGACCAGCGCGGGAAAAGCATTTTCTTTCCGGATCCATTTGTCCGGCGGATTGACCACCCGGGGACCTTTCAATTTGTAGGAATGGCGAAAATACACCAGGTTGCCGATGTAGTTTTCATTAATCAGCAGCGCGCGCACGGTGCTAGCCCGCCAGCGGCTGCCCACGGATGTGACGAGGCCACGGGCATTGAGCTGGCGCGCGATTTCGGCGGCACTCAACCGCTGGATCACGAACGCCTCAAAAATCCAGCGCACTTCCCGGGTTTCCGCTTCCGGCCCCGGAACATAAATCACGCGATCGGTTTGCAGGCACTTTTGTTCGCCGCGTTGGAGAATGCCTTTGGGTTGGCCGGTTTGATCAATCAGCATCCGCCGCAACCCGTATACAGCGGACCCGCCCTGCTTGTAGCCCAACTGAATCAGATTCGAAGCTCCCCGGAACACCTTGACGGAAAGTTCGCGGCTGTATTCCCCCGCCATGGCGCGCTTGATGTTTTTGGCAAGGACGGACGCCAGGCTCAAATTGTTGTCGAAGGATTCGGCGCAATAATGCACCGTCACGCCGGTTTCCCGGCAGATGAATTCATAATGGGCCGACTCATCCGGATCCTGAAACCGCCCCCACCGGCTGACATCATACACTAGAATGTGCCGGAAATTTACCTTAGCGGTCAGCACATCACTGATCATTTGCGACAGGGCAGCCCGACCTTTGATGATTAATCCGCTGCGACCTTCATCGGCATAAATCTTAACGAGCGACCACTGGTGGCGGCGGGCGTATTCGCGAATCACGTCCAGTTGGTTGGCGGTGGAATATTGCTGGTGTTCCGTGGACATGCGCACATAGGCGGCGGCATTTTGCAGCGCACTGTTCGCGGCCTCTGCCGGGGTTCTGCCGGCGGCCGCGAGGTTGTCATCGGAAAAGAATTTCATGCCCCCTCCTTCAGTCTTGTTTGCGCTCCCAAATTTGCCAAAAAATCAAGCGTATCAAACCGGAAGGTGTCCCGATAAACGCCGTTATTTTCCGTCAAATTTAATTCCTCCCAGTTTCCGTCCAAATGGGGCAGCAGGTAAAAATCCTTGATCTCCTGATTGTCCCGGGCCATGCGGACGGCCAGCGTTAAATCCGAAACCTCATGGACGGCATTGTGGATACGCCAGAAGGACTGGCCGGTGCTTGATTGATTGTGCCGCAGCAAATGGATTCGGACCCGCAGCCGGTTATTGATGAGCAACTGCCGGTGTCGGCCGCGCCAAATCGCGGTCCCGCCGCGTTTCTGAATCACGCGAATAATGGCCGCGATCATTTCCCGCCGGATTTGACCAAGCCGTCCATGCACCAGGCGAAAATGACGAGGGGGTTGAACTCCAATCAACCGGTATGCCTCAATCAGGCTGCCAAAGCGTTTATTGTAGGCCGTGGCTTTCGGCATGCCAGGCGCTTGGTTGATAAGGTGTTGACTTAATCGTTTATGGCTGGAGTGTAACGCCCGCAATTTGTCCAACAGCTCGGTCTGGGTGTGCTTGTATTTGAGCTCGTGGTTCTGGAAGCGCGCTTGGGCTTGAAAAAATAGAGCTGGGGGAACGATGGCGGGAAAGGCGTTTTCCGAACGAATCCACAGTGCTGGCGGATTGGGAATGCTTTTGCCCCCCATTCTGGAGGAGCGTCTCCCATAAACCAGATTGCCAATATAGCGTTCGTTGCGCAGCGTCTTGCCAATCTTTACATCAGTCCAAGGCCGCCCTGACGCGGAAAGCACACCCTGCCGGTTAAGGCGGCGGGCGATTTCAGTCGGTCCCAGCCGGTCTTCCACGAAACTATCGAAAATCGAACGGACCACATTGATTTCATGCGCGGGGCCAGGAGCCAAAACCACCCGGCCCGCTTGGATTAGCTTCTGCTCGCCGGCGTTTAAGATGATCTTGGGCTGCCGATGCTCATCAACGAGCATCCGCCGAAGTCCCAGCAGCGAACAACCGCCCGCCAAGTAACCCATCCGGGCCACTCGGCGGGTTGCGTGATACACTTTGTCCGAGAGTTCGCGGCTGTATTCCCCCGCCATGGCCCGCTTTAATCCTTTGACTACAACCGAAGGCAGGCTGTAGTCATTGGTAAATTCTTCGGCGCAATAATGCAGGGTCACACCCGTCTGCCGGCAAAGAAATTCATAATGGGCCGCCTCGTCCGGATCCTGAAACCGCCCCCACCGGCTGACATCATAAATCAAAACGTGTGCAAAATCGGCTTTTTTCCCCAGCACCTCGGCGAGCAGTTGCGCCAGCGCCGCGCGCCCCTGAATTCTCAAGCCGCTCCGGCCCTTGTCGGAAAAGACCCGGACGATTTCCAACTCAGATCGGCAGGCGAACTCACGGATGACCTTGAGTTGGTTGTCCAGTGAATACTGCTGATGCTCAGCAGAACTCCGCACATAGGCAACCGCATTCCGCTCGCCGTCGCTTTTTGCAAGCAGGCTCATTATCATAATATACTTGACCATAGTAAAGTATCTGTCAAGTAAAAAATTTGCAATGATTAGGTGTGCCTAAAAACAACATCCATCAAATCACCTGCACTGAGGTCGTCAGATTGTTACGCCATGAACGCGAACGACGTAAGCTCTCATGTTATGCGGTCTCCCAGCGCTCCGGTGTTTCGCAATCCATGTTGAGCCTTGTCGAGCGAGGTTTGCGTAATCCCACCTTAGAATTGTTGCTACGAATTGCGGACGGCATTGGCGTTGATCTGTCCATCGTTATAAAAAAAGCCAAACTATCTACAGGAAAAACAAAAATGGCTTAGTGATCGCATTAGCCGCATCGATTCATTGTTTGCGAGTCGTTTTGATACCGGCGGCGACAATCCATCCGCCCATTTCGCGATTCAACCCATCCGCACTTTCAAGCAATCCCGCAATAGGTGGGGCAAGAATGTGGGCAACAGCCGGACGCACCCGATAAATAAAAAAGAAGCCGTCCCGAAGGCCGGCTTCTCGTTTCCCCAATCACCGACATCTATCGTGCGGGCGATTACGCCACACCCAGACCACGCGCACCACCCCGCTCAGCGCCAGCGCACCCACGACCATGAGCCAGATGGACCAGATCCAAACAGCCTTCATCGCGCCGAGCGCGAACAGGCCAACAATGAATATCCAATTTTTCATGTAGTTTCCTTGGGTTAAGAGTTAACGACCATAGTGATTGCGCCAGACCCGGTAGACTTGCGCCCCGCCCACGACGGCCAGAAAGCCGACGAGGTAGGGCCAGATTTCGTAGAGGAGGGCGAGGACGAACAGGGTCAGGATGCCGATACCGATCAATTGATTGGTGCTTTTATTCTGCATGTTAGTTTAAGGGAAAGGCCGGGAGCCCATTGCGCTCCCGGCCGGTGGTGGTGGAGGGCAATGACCTCGAAGTTCAACCGAAAGTAAAAGGGCCGGACAACAACGCAGTTGTCCGCCCCATGAGGTTAGAAGCCCAGTTCGCCGGGCTGGATTTCACTGAGGAGTTCGTCGGGGGTCACCTGATGTTTGAGGCAGCCTTCGACGACGAGGTTGGCGGCCGGATTTTCCGCCAGCTCTCGCAGCAACGCCACGAACTCATCCTCCGCGAACCCGTATTCCGCGCATTTCTGGGAGATCTCGCGGACGGCCCGCTCAATCCGCAGCCACACCGGCAGGTCCAGCTCCGGCGAATGCGTCAGCTCCAGACTGCCAGCGTAATGGCCAACCTGATGGCTGGGCGTAAGCACCTCAATCACGTTCTTACGCCAGGCATCGGGGAAGTCCACGACCACCTTCTCGCCCATCTGGAACCGGGCCACCTCATCCCATACCGCCGGCGGCAACTGTTCCGTCAAAGCCGGAGCTATGGGCCAGAACCGGCTCAGGTCCGGCGCGAAGCAGTTCCCATTGAGATAGAACCGGGCATGCAGATCATGCCGCTCGGCGTCCATCCGCCCCACGGTGAGGTGCAGCCCGTCCTGGTTGCGCTCGTTCTCCTCGTCCGTGCCCGACTGAAACGCGCTGGTCGAACAGTGATGATGCACGGTGCAGAAGTAGAGCCAGTCCGAGGACGGCTCTGCATCCCACGAGGCAAACCGCGCCACCGCCTGTTCCGGCGTCTCCGGCGTGGCGATCTCGCGGGCGCTCATGCCTGTTCGCGCCTCCTGCGGGAACGCCCACGCGCCCCAGCGGCCCACCTTCTGGTTCACATACAGGCGCACCTGACTTTCACTGTGCATCTCCTTGTGCGTCCACCGGAAGAAGGACAGCACCTGATGCCACAGCAAGGGCGTGAACTTGGGGCCGGTGTAATCCAGCATGCCTTTGCCCGACTTGATCTCGTAATCCAGCCGGCAGGACAGCAGCCCCGGCACCTCCTTGGACTGGCTTAACCCGGTATTGGCAAGCTTGGTCAGTTTCATGCGAGTTCCTCCAAGAGATCGGGATGGCGGGTCCGCAGGAAGAGGATCAGCCGCTCCCGCACCTGCGGCTTGGAGAACTCCACGGTTGAGTTGTCGGTATCGCTCAGGTCATGGTTCTCGTATTCGTAGTCGCCGGTATCATCCAGACTCGGATCACACCGATCCCAAGCTTCGGCGTCAATCAGCTCGGCGAGTTGCTCGACCACCTTGTCCAGCCGGTTCCCGTGATCAATGGCGGCTTGAACCAGGTCAAGCACTTCGTCCTCGGCGAGCACGAACTCATCTTCGGCGGAGCGCCCCACCGAATAGTTGGCCCGGCCATATTCCGTGTCCGAGAACTCCACCTTCACGGCGAAGGCATCGACCCCACTGGTCGGGGCGACATTGGGCGGGCGCAGCTTCTTTTCGCAAGTCAATTCGACCCATTCCTTGATGGCTTCGAACGTCTGCCGTTCCGGTCCCGGCAACTTGCCGGTCTGGGACAGGATCAGGCCGCGCACCACCGGATTCTTGGGGGCCAGCCCGATCAACTCAATGAACGGGC
>Ga0316231_1005377_pt1 | contig 10235 bp, 5 predicted proteins | sample TBH18027metaG_FD_206002 | JGI IMG/M metagenome (GOLD analysis project Ga0316231, IMG submission 206002) | Freshwater microbial communities from Trout Bog Lake, Wisconsin, USA - TBH18027 | ecosystem: Environmental > Aquatic > Freshwater > Lake > Hypolimnion/Profundal zone | place: USA: Wisconsin...
TGTTAATGATAATGATTGTATTAATATTTATGCAAATGGAAATTATATCATAAATTATAATTTTATTAAAAATAAAGGGACAATTTTTCGAGAGCAATTTTATAAAAATATTTATCTTTATGATAAAAGAAATGCACTAAATTTTATTTTAAATTAATCTTTAAATCCGCAAGTGTTGGCTTATGATAATGATTATTAAATGACAAAACCTAACAGGTTTTTAAAACCTGTTAGGTTTAATTTCAATAAGTTAAATTGATATGTGCGGAATTATGGTTATTATTAAACTTATGAAAAAATGGATCAATATTATCATTTAAACGATGGAATCGCCACAAGAACTAATGGAGATTTTGTCCTTTTTATTAATGAGCTTATTACTAAATTTGGCTTAAATCAAGGTTTGGTAATAGGGCTGTTAACCTATAAATCAGTTGATTTTAAAGAACAACTTGCGCCATATATAGCTGCCCATGGTATTAAAGATTCCACTACGGCAACGCAAATTGAAATAAAAATATGTTATATGTATAAAGTAGATGCTAATGACGTTGAAAGAGAAATAAATACAACTAATAATCCGGGCTTAGCTCCTAAATTATGTTTTGTAGTAAAAAACATGACCAGAGTTCATCATAAAGTAGAAATTGCAGTTGAAAACGATGTAACACCCGGTAATATTATAGTTAATTTATTATCAGTTGCTGATGCTTATAACTATATTTTGGAATGTACTCAATTAAGTGAAGTTGGTAGTCCTAATATCATAACCACCAGTACTATGACAAATACTTATGCAATATTAGATGGTTTTGTATCAGGAGCTAAATATTCATTTAGAGTTCAAGCTGTTTTAGCTAATAATACATTAGTGAAATTTACAAACTCTGTTGAATTAAGAATTAACTAAAATAATTATAAATTATAAATTATGAATTAAATGAATACGTAATTAATAATTTGTACAAATCCATTCCTTGTATTTACATGATAATGAATAGAGATATAATATTTTTATCACTGAAGTGAAAATAACTTTTAAAAGAATTAATTATCTATACAACCTTTTTAATAATTTTATTGTCTTATCTAATAAATATGTATTATCTTTGTAAAGAATTTAGTAATATAATGACAAGTCAGCTTATACACAGAGCTGAAAATTGGAGTTATAAAGATAAGTATCGTAACTAAATTGAATGTAGTTTAATTAGAATTGCAAATTTAAATCAAATGAAAAAAATATTTATAATAGTAATTGTTTTATTGGGATTCACTTTTAGTGCATCGGCTCAAACATATTGCATACCGAGTTGGTCAAGTGGTTGTGTTTATGGTCCTAATCATCAGATTTCGGCAGTAAGTGTAAACACACTTAATTGGACAATAGGGACGGCAAGCTGTAATGTTAAAGATTATACATCTTTGCAAACTACGCTGACAAAAGGTTTAACATACTCTATGTCGGTTACTACTGAGCAATGGATGGGATGTGGTATATGGATAGACTATAATGATAATTTTACTTTCGAGAACGCTACTGAACTTTTGTTTCATGAATATTCGGCAGCTGCTGCAAACGTTGTTCACACATTTAGTTTTACTGTACCTTCAACAGCTGTTACCGGTTGTACCAGATTGAGGGTTGTTGGAGGTTGGGGGTCAGATCCTACTAATCCTTGTGTAACTACAGATCAATATGGGGATTATAAAGATTTTACAGTATGTATAATTGATGGTTTAATTGCAAACTTTACTAATACAATTGTATGTGCCGGACAGCCCGTTACTTTTACCGATGCAAGCACTTGTACAGCAGGAACAACAATTACTAATTGGTCATGGAACTTTGGAGATGGAAGTGCAGTTGTAAACGCTACTACAGGAGCATCACAAATACATACCTTTATTAATTCTGGTAGTAATCCTATTATAGATAGTGTAAAACTTACAGTAACAAATTCGATTGGTGCTACTAATACAGTTACAAAAGCAGTTGTTGTAAATCCAGTACCGGCAATTACCGGCAATGCTATGGCTGCCTCTACCTGTAGTGGTACACCATATACAATAACTCCTGTAAATAGTACCAATGGCATAGTGCCAACCGGAACAACCTATAGCTGGACAGCACCCATAGGGGGAGGAATAACAGGGGGAGCAATAGGAACGGGTGCAAGTATTACCGGAACGCTTACCAATGCTACCAATATTGTAAAAACAGCTACTTGCACAGTGACACCAACTGCAAATGGATGTCAAGGTACACCTTTTGTATTAACTATAACAGTAAATCCCACGCCTGTAATAACAACAATAAATATAACATCTTGTAGTGGCGTTAGCTTTTCAATAACTCCTGTTAATGTAACAAATGGAATAGTACCCGCAGGAACTACTTATATATGGACAGCACCATCAGTTACCGGTAATATGACAGGTGGAGGAGCAGGTAGTGGTTCAAATATAATGGGTAATCTTGTTAACTCAACAGCTACAACACAAACAGCAACCTATACCGTAACTCCAGCATCAGGAGGCTGTACAGGACAAGTGTTCTTTGTAATTGTAACAGTAAATCCAACATCTGCAATCAACAGCATGACTGCTACCGTCTGTAGCGGATATCCTTTTACAGTAATTCCTATAGATGGTATTAATGGTTCAGTATTAGCAAATACAACATATACATGGGGAGCGCCTTCAGGTACTGGTTTTACAGGGGGAGCTGCTGGAACAGGCTCAAGTATTACTGGAACTCTTACTAATACTTCAAACGTAGTGAAGACAGCTGTTTATAACGTCACACCCTCAACAACTTTGTCAGGAATAGCATGTACAGGATCACCTTTTACTTTAACAGTAACTATAAATCCAACACCGGTAATAAGTGCAATGAATATTACGGTCTGTAGTGGAACATTATTTATGGCGCAACCTTTTAATGGTCCCAATGGAATTGTCCCTGTTGGAACTACTTATAGTTGGCCACTACCTGTAGGAACAAATTTTACTGGTGGAGCTATTGGTACTGATTCATTAGCAAAAGTAAGTGGAACGCTTACTAACACTTCCAACACTCCAAAAACAGCTATCTATACCGTAACACCTAAGTCACCTGCGGGCTGTATAGGAGTACCTTTTACAGTAACAGTTACGATAAATCCTACACCTGCGATTTCTACAATGAGTAGTACAGTCTGTAGTGGAACTGCATTTACTTTAACACCATTAAACATTATCAATGGGATAATTCCTTCAAATACAACCTATACATGGTCAACACCAGCCGGAACAGGTTTTACAGGAGGAGTAGCAAGTAGCGGCAGCCAAACAACTATTTTTGGAACACTCACAGACACAACAAACACAGTACAATATGCCACTTATACCGTAACTCCTAAATCAGGGGGCTGTACAGGTGCTAATTTTACAATTACAATAACTATTAATCCAGTACCTGCAATTCCGACATTAATGGACACTGTTTGTAGTGGCGAAAGTTTTATAGTAACGCCTACCAATGGCAATCCAACTTCATCAACAATAGTACCTTCAGGGACAACTTATAGTTGGTCTGTTCCGATAGTTACAGGAAACATGACAGGAGGAGCTATAGGTAATAATGCTTCAAACATAAGCGGGACACTAATTAATCCTACAAATGCAGTTCAAACTGCAACTTATACTATAACACCTAAATCAGGAACTTGTCTGGGGCAACCATTTACTTTAATAGTAACAGTAGATCCTGTAGCTGCAATAAATCCAATGACAGCTACTGTTTGTAGCGGAATTCAGTTTACGGTAACACCTGTCAATCCTACTAATGGCATAGTTCCAACAGGAACAACCTATACATGGGCACCTCCATCAGTAGGCGGAAGTATCACAGGAGGAGCAGCAGGCACTAATGCTTCAAACATAAGCGGAACACTTACCAACCCAACAAACACAGTACAAACAGCAACTTATACAATAACTCCTACGTCAGCAGCAGGCTGTTTAGGTGCTACTTTTACCGTAATAGTAACTGTAAATCCAGCACCTGTAATTACCAATATGACAGCTACTGCATGTAGCGGTGTTCCATTTACAGTAATACCTGCAAATGGAACAAATGGTGTAATCCCTACAGGAACTACCTATAGCTGGTCAGTACCAGTAGTTACCGGTAATATGACAGGAGGAGCTATAGGGATTAATGCTACAAATATCAGCGGAACAATTATCAATCCGACAAGTACAGCACAAACAGCTACCTATACTGTAACTCCAAAAACAGTAGCAGGTTGTACCGGTGCTACTTTTACAGTAACAGTAACAATAAATCCTGCACCATCAGTTACAGCAATGACAGCTACTACATGTAGTGGAATTCAATTTACAGTAACTCCAATTGATGTAACAAATGGGATAATACCAGCAGGAACAACTTATAGCTGGCCGTCACCATCTCTTCCTGCCGGATTAAGCGGAGGAGCAGCAGGTACTAATGCAACAAACATAAGTGGGACACTTACAAATGCCACAAGCAATCCTTTAACTGCTACCTATACCGTAACACCTAAAGCAAATGCATGTACAGGAGCCACCTTTACGGTAATAGTAACTATAAATCCTGCACCTGCAATTACACCAATAACTGCCAATATATGTAGCGGACTCCCTTTTACGGTTACTCCTACTAATATAGCTAATGGTGTGGTTCCAACAGGAACAACTTATAGTTGGTCTGCTCCAAATACTCCCAATGGTCTTAGCGGTGGAACTGCTGGTAGTAGTGCAACAAACATCAATGGAACACTTATTAACTTAACAAATACTGCACTAATAGGAGTTTATACGGTAACTCCAGTTTCAGCCGCAGGCTGTACAGGTTCAAACTTTACGGTAACTGTAACTGTAAACCCGGTACCGGCAATCATAAATAAGAATGATACTGTATGTAGCGGATTCCTGTTTACAGTAATACCTGTTAATAATATAGATGGTACTGTTCCTACTGGAACAACTTATAGTTGGCCTTTACCAATACTTACACCTGGACTTACAGGAGGAGCTATTGGTACAAATGCAACAAGTATAACAGGAACACTTACCAATGCGACAAATAATCCTCTATTAGGAACTTACACGGTAACACCAACAGCTAATGGATGTGTTGGTTCTTCATTTACAGTTACAGTACTTGTAAATCCAGCAACAGCTATCACACCAATGACTGCTACCGTATGTAGCGGAGTTCCTTTTATAGTAACACCTGCAAATGGCATCAACGGAGTAGTCCCTACAGGAACTACTTTTAGTTGGCCAATTCCTGTAGTTACCGGAAATATGACAGGAGGTGCTGCAAGCAGTGGTTCTACAAACATAAGCGGAATACTTTTTAATACAACAAATGCACAACAAACAGGAATCTATACTGTAACACCAATTGAAATACCGGGAGTAGGTTGTCCGGGTTCTCCTTTTACGGTAACTATTACCGTAAACCCTCCACCTGATATCACAGATACGAATATATCTGTTTATAGTGGATATTCATTTATTGTAACTCCTATAAATGGATTAAATGGCATTGTCCCTCCTGGAACAACTTATACTTGGTCTGCACCAACTGTTGAGGTTGGTATTACAGGAGGACTTGCAGGCAGTGGCACTTATATCAACGGAACACTTACCAACCCAACAAGTAGTCCTTTATATGCAACCTATATTGTTACACCAACATCTGGAGCAGGTTGTGTAGGGGATACATTTACTGTAACAGTACTGGTAAATCCAGCACTTGCTATCACAAATATGGATACAGTTACTTGTAGTGGTGTTCCTTTTATTATTATACCACAAAATGGAATAAATGGGATTGTCCCCTCCGGAACAACCTATAGCTGGCCTACCCCAATTCTTAGTCCTGGTCTTACAGGAGGTATGGCAGGAGCAAACGCTACAAATATCAGCGGAACACTTATAAATGGAACAAGCACACCACTAACAGCAACATATACGGTAACACCAACAGTTGGAGCTTTTCAGGGAGCTCCTTTTACAGTTACGGTAACGGTAAACCCTGCATCTTCGATTACAGCAATGACTGCTACTGCATGCAGTGGGTCACCTTTTACGATAACACCGACTGATGTCACTAATGGAGTTGTATTATCGGGAACAACTTATAGTTGGATTGCACCTACAGTTAACGGAAACATGACAGGTGGAGCAGCAGGTATTAATGCAACAAATATCAGCGGAACACTATCTAATCCGACTAACCTTCCTCAGACAGCAATCTATACAGTAACACCAACATCAGGAGACTGTACAGGTGCTTCGTTTACTGTAACAGTTACAATTAATCCTATGCCTGCAATCACAGCAATGGCTACTAACGAATGCAGCGGTGTTTTGTTTACATCAATACCTCAAAATGGGGTCAATGGCATCGTCCCTTCAGGCACAACTTATACATGGCCTGCACCAACAGGTGGAGCAGCAGGCACTAATGCTACAAACATCAGCGGAACACTCACTAATATTCTATCTACTCCTCAGGTAGCTATCTATTCAGTTACACCTACAGCAAATGGTTGTACAGGTACTGCATTTACTTTATCTGTTACTATTAATCCTGTTTCATCAATTACAAGTATGTATGATACCGTATGCAGTAGTAATACTTTTACAGTAACACCTGCTAATTTTACAAATGGAGTAGTATTAACAGGAACAACTTATACATGGCCACTTCCTACGGGCTCTGGGTTGTCAGGTTTTCAAACAAGCAATGGATCTCAGTCAGATATTCATGGTACACTTTTAAGTACAACTAGTTTATTACATACTGCAACGTATATAGTAACACCTACTACAGCTGGTTGTGTAGGAGATACCTTTACAGTAAAAGTGACTGTTAAACCTGCTTACAATATAGTAAATACACCTTCAATATGTCAGGGAAGCTCGGTTACAGTTAATGGACATGTTTATACTACAACAGGTGCTTATACTGATAACATGACAACAGTAAAAGGTTGTGATAGCACTATTACAACAATTTTAACAGTTAATCCAAATTATAATATTCAGACAGATACTTCTATTTGTCAAGGGGATACTATTAAAGTAGGGACTCATGCTTATACTGCAACAGGTACTTATACTGATCATCTTACAACAACCGCAGGTTGTGACAGTACTATTATAACTATCATAAACGTTAATCCAAATCCAACTATTATCATTACTGCTACACCTGACACGATATGTACAGGAGATACTGCTACATTATTAGCTTCAGGGGGTAGCACTTATTTATGGTCAACAGGCGAAATAACTAACCCCATTATAGTCTATCCGGGTGTTACAACTCTATATAAAGTAACAGGAACTAATACTTTTGGATGTAAAGCCAATGATAGTATAACTGTTGTGGTTTATCCAAAGCCTGTTATCAATCCAACAGAAGATCCAACATCGGGTTGTGAACCTAAGACGATAAATTTCAGTGCAAATACAGGAGCACTTACTTATTTATGGCATTTTGGTGACGGTCAAACTTCAGATTCTATAAACCCTGTTCATACTTATAATACAGCCGGAATCTATCCTGTTACTTTAACAGCTGTTGCTTTAGGTTGTACGCTTACTTTTAATCTTTCTGATATTACTATTTATTCGCAACCTCATGCTGAGTTTTCATGGACTCCAAATATAGGAACAATTGGTGTGCCTGTGGGCTTTACTGATCAAACGACACCACAGGGAAGCACCTACACTTATTATTGGAATTTTAATGATCCTAACTCAACTGATAATAATCAAAACCCTTCGCATTCCTTTAATAGCGTAGCTACTTTTAATGTTCAATTGATAGTTGTGGGAGATCATGGATGTACCGATACCATTATGCATGCTGTACAGATTATTGACGACAGTCTTATTTTCCCTAATGTAATCACTCCTAATGGTGATAATCTTAATGATAAATTAGAAATCAAAGGATTGCTTAATGGTGCATACACCGATAAGGTTCTTATTGTTTACAATCGTTGGGGTAAGAAAGTTTATGAAAGCAATAATTATCAAAATGATTTTGATGGTCAAGGTTTACCCGATGGTGTGTATTACTATGTATTTACTGCTAAAGGCATCCTTAAAAATGTTCAACATCAAAGTAGTTTAGAGATTTTAAGATAGTTGCTTTAAAAATACATTACCTTTTCTTTATTTAAATATAAAAAAGACCTTCCCTGTAATAAGGAAGGTCTTTTTTATTGATAACGGCTCTAATATTCTTTTCTTCCTGTTTTGAGCGGACTCATTGTGGTAAATAATTTTAGTGAGTATAATCAGTATAATAGATGTGTTTAATTTGCATATTTGGGTGCTACAAGCTAATTTTGCAGTATGTTTATACGAAAGAATAGGAACAGAAGTGGGTCAATAAGTATCCAGATTATTCAAAAGGTTGGAAGGAAAAACAAGGTATTTGAGACTGTAGGCTGTGCGAATAAATTGAGAGAAGAAGAATTGTTAATGGTCATTACTAAAAAAAATATAGCAAACCTAACTAAAATCCAGAGTTTATTTATAGAACATGATAATCAAGTAATAGATTCTTTTGTTGACAATCTTCACAATAATCAACACCACACTTCCAAGTCTCACGTTGTTTATTAATTGTTTTATTATTTTTGATCTTATAACCTGCTGGTAGAATAGGTGATATTAACAACCTTTTTATTTTAATTCATCATCTTTAATATGATATTTTTCTTGAAAAATTGGACCTAGTTTATTAATATCATTTTGCTCAATACTTATATTTTGATTTAAAGAGGTAAATTCTTTGATTTTTTCAATTTCTTGATTAGATATATTGTCGAGTCCATGATTAAGAGAGTTTATGATTTGAGTTGAACATGAATCAAGTAAATACTTCATGTCCTTAAAAAGGTTAAGCATTTTGCTTTTCATGTTTATATTTAAATCAAATTCATCTAGTTCATTTATTTTTTTAATTGATAAAGCCAAAGTCTTTATTGATGATTGATAATATTTTTTTAAAGTGTCGGTTGAAGTTTCATCAAGTTTTCTGTCATTATTTGATTTTGTTATTTCAATTGCTTCTTTTAATTTATTAGTATAAGTTTCTATTGAATCAGTAGCAATTGAATAGTTTTGCCAAATAGTCGAAATAAATGTTAAAGCCTTGTCATGATTAACTTTATTGCCACATGAAAAGAATAATAAGAAACTTATTACTAATAAAAATTTTGTAATTTCTTTTTTCATAATTCAGATTTGATTTAAAATTGTTTACAACTTGTTTATATTTATGACAAATGTCTATTAATTTCTCCCTAAACTTACATATTATTTAATCACACAATTTATTTTATCCTATTATTTTCCGTTTTCTTAAAGTTTTACAAATTTACAACATAATTCTTAATACTGCTTATTATTTCGGGATTTATTTCTTTAAATCGGTATTAAATTATTTAATGTATTGATATATAGTGTAAAGATATTATTTCTCATGTATTACATAATAACCTATAAATAGGTGTTTTAACTTATGCCTTTGTTGGAAATCAAGTTGCTTGGAGTATCTTTTTTCTTTGAGATAAGACAATCAACGTTGCTCAGAGCATCTCAAAGTTTTGAGATACGACAATCAACGTTGCACGGAGCATCCCAAAGTTTTGAGATACGACAATCAACGTTGCACGGAGCATCGCAAAGTTTTGAGATAGGACAATCAACGTTGCACGGAGTATCTCAAAGTTTTGAGATGTCATTTGCAACGTTGCAACACCTATCTCAAAGTTTTGAGATACGACAATCAACACTGATTGTTGTATCGCAAAGTTTTGAGACACGACATTACGTCTTGATTCATATTTAGTTAAATTTTTAGAAGCGACATTTAACATTTTTTTATCTATACATAAATTTTTGGATAGCATCTATAACAAAAAATGTCGTATCTCTTTGTGTGAAGATACGACATTTAGTATTTTTTCAGGTATCTCAATCTTTTTTAAGATTAAAATACAATTGCGTTTTGAAATCTTATTTAATAATAACCTTAATTACTATTCCTAAATCACTAAATCACCAAATCGCCAAATCTTTTTGTGCTTTTTGATAATCTTCAGGTATTCCTATATCAATAAAATATTCATTAGAGATATATCCATTAATAAAGAATTGATTTAAATATTTCT
>Ga0316231_1005379_pt1 | contig 10234 bp, 5 predicted proteins | sample TBH18027metaG_FD_206002 | JGI IMG/M metagenome (GOLD analysis project Ga0316231, IMG submission 206002) | Freshwater microbial communities from Trout Bog Lake, Wisconsin, USA - TBH18027 | ecosystem: Environmental > Aquatic > Freshwater > Lake > Hypolimnion/Profundal zone | place: USA: Wisconsin...
CGTTGTGCGGATAGTGCGCGAGCCGGACAAAATTGCAGCCGAGCGCCTTCGCCCAGCCGAGCAGTTCCTTCGCGTCCGCCGCCGACCACGCGCGCCGGCCTGCCAACGGCTCCTCCTCGTGGATGCAGATGCCGCGCAGAAAAACCTTGCGGCCATTGAGCAAAACATCCGTGCCGCTCGTGGTGATGCTGCGGAAGCCGACGCGGTCTTTCAACTCGTCCGCGCCGCTGGAAATCACCACGTCGTTCAACGCCGGCGATTCCGGCGACCACAGCGCGAGGCCCGGCGCGGTCATTTCAAGGCGCGCGCGACCGTTGGTGTCGGCCGTCATTTCGGCGGCGATTTTCAGCGCCGGAAAACTGACTTTGACCGCCTGCGTTTTTTCCGCGCCGTCGAGCTGGACGCTCGCCTCAATCGTGTTTGTCGCGCCCGGCTTGAGCCGCGTGCGGAAGTTGGAGATGAACGTCGCGGGCGTTTCCACCAGCAGCATGTCGCGCGTGAGGCCGCCGTAATTCCACCAGTCCGTGTTCGTCGTCGGCACCGCCTCGACATGGCGGCTGTTGTTCACGCGGACGACCAGCGAGTTGCCTTTTTCTTTCGCCAGCCCGGTAATTTCATAGGCGAACGGCGTGAAGCCGCCAATATGCGTGCCGAGTTTTTTGCCGTTGAGATAAACGTCCGCCTCGTAGTTCGCCGCGCCGAAATAAATGAACAGCCGGTGGTCGGGCGCGGTTTTGTTCACGTCGAATTTTTTGCGATACCAGACGGAGCCTTCGTAATAAAAAAGCTTTTCGTTTTGCGAATTCCAGTCGCCCGGCACGTTCAGCGTCGGGCTGGTGTCAAAATTATATTCGACGAGTTCGGTCTTGTCCTTGGCGTGGTGGTCGAGCGCGAAGCCGCCGGTGACCTTGCCGCTTTCGTCGTAAGGCAGGCGGCGATAATCAAGATAGCCCGTGTCATAAGGGTCAACGATGACGCGCCACTGGCCGTTGAGGCTTGTCGTCGTCCGGGCAAACACATCGGCAATGACGGTTTCGCTCCGCGCGATGGAGGCGCCGGCGGCAATGGCGGCGAGCAGCAGGATTAATTTTTTCATGCGATTTGAAATTGAACGCAATCAGGCTACCGCATCTCAAACCGTGAAGAAATAATTTTTGCCGCCGGCCGGGCGCGCGTTTGACGCGCGGGCGCATCCGTGAGATAGGTGGTGGCGGCGATGACCGAAACGAAATGAAACCGACTTTGATTTTAATCGCGCTGGGCACAATGATGTTTGCCGCCGGCTGCAATGCCGCGCCGACCAACAGCCCGGCGGCCGCCAATAATTCAACCAACTCCACCATGAAATTCCCGCTCCAACGCACCGAGGCCGAATGGCGCAAACTTTTGACGCCCGAACAATATCATGTCCTCCGCGAGGCCGGCACGGAAGCGCCGTTCACCGGCAAATACTGGAACACGAAGGAGCCGGGCGTCTATCGCTGCGCGGCGTGCGGCGCGGTGCTGTTCACCGCCAAGGACAAGTTCGATTCCGGCTGCGGCTGGCCGAGCTTTTCCGAGCTTGCGGCGAAAGGCACGGTGGTCGAGCGCACGGACGACAGCCTCGGGATGCACCGCACGGAAGTCCTGTGCGCCAACTGCGGCAGCCATCTCGGCCACGTTTTTGACGACGGCCCCGCACCGACCGGCCTGCGCTACTGCATCAATTCCGCCTCGATTGATTTTGGCGCGGACACCAATGCCCCCGCCGGGAAGACGGACGGGAAGAAATAATTTTCACCCGCCGGCGGCAAGTTTTGTCGCCGGGTTTCGACGGTAAAGATTTACGCGGGCTTGGGGAGCGGCCTATCATCGGCCCATGCTTTTCAATTGTTCGCCGAAATGGCTGGTGGCCGTAATCCTGCTTGGCAGCCTGGCGCGAAATCCGGTTGCCGCAAAAACGCCCGTGGACTATGCCAATCCGCTGGTCGGCACGGCTTCGCTGGATGATCCCAAGCTGCTGGGCAACGCGCCGCCGCCCGGTGAGGAAGCCTACTCGGGCTTTACTTTTCCCGGGCCGACTCTTCCGCATCGCGACTGCATTCTCGGCCCCATCAACAAGGATTTGACCGAGGCCGCCGGCAATCACGGCATTATTTTCCCCTACGTCCACTCGCGCCGGACGATGTTGGGTTTTTCTTCGCCGATGCCGGGCTTGACCATCATGCCGGTGGTGGGCGACTGGAATGTGCCGCCGGATCGCAGTTATGCCTCGCCTTACGACAAGCAAACCGAGCAGGCTGCGCCCGGCTATTACTCGGTGTTTTTCCCGGACACTGGCATCCGCACGGAACTGACCACCACCGAACGCACCGGCTATTATCGCTTCACTTTTCCCCAGACGGAGCGGGGCACGGTGCTGATTGATTTGGGTGCGGGTGATAACAGCATCGAGATTGTGGGCGATCGCATCGTCCGTGGGCGCGGCGCGCGCGGTGGACGGAGTTTCGTGGCGGAATTTTCCAAGCCGTTCAAAGCTTTTGGCACGTTCCACCAAAACCAGCCAGTCTTGGAAGGCGCGCGCGTGCGCCGCGACGACGCCATTTGGGCAAATGCACGAAACAGCTCCGGCAGCTATGCGGGCGCCTACCTGAATTTTTCCACTGCGGCGGGCGAACAGATTCTCGTCCGCATTGCCACGGGTCGCACCCTTGAGGCGGCCCAAAGGCAGCTGGACGCAGAGCCAAACAACTTCGATGAAGTTCATCAGCGCGCAAAAGATCTTTGGAACGAAAAACTAAATTTGATTGAAGTCAAAGGCGGCACGGAACATCAACGGGAACTGTTTTACTCCACGCTTTACAACTCGCTGCTCACGCCCCGGCTCATCACGAAAAAAGGCGCGCCTTTGCGCGGACGTGATGCGGCAGGCCGCGTCGCCGACTATGACCGCTACAGCCCCATCGCCTTCTGGGACACGGGCCGCAACCAGATTGTGCTGCTCACGCTGCTGGAACCGGACGTGAAGACCAACATCCTCCGCACGCACCTGGACATGGCCCGCGAATCCGGCTGGATGCACACCTCGTTCTACGGCGACCACGCGGTGTTCATGTATCTCGGCGACTGGGAACGCGGCCTGCCCTTCGACTACGCTTCCGTTTATGAATTTCTCCGCAAGAACGCCACGGATCCCGCCGGCCCGCGCGGCGACCTCGCCGAGTATCTGAAAAACGGCTGGGTGCACGACGATTTCATGGAGCATCCGAGCCCGCCGGAAGCCGGTGGCCACGCCGGTGTGGACAAAACGCTGGAATATAGCTGGGACGATTACGCGCTCGCGCAATTCGCAAAAAAACTTGGCAAGGACGACGACTATAAAATGTTTCTCGCCCGCGCGCACAACTACACCAACGTGTTCGACGCCACGACCGGTTTCATGCGCGGGCGCAACGCCGATGGCACCTGGATTTCGCCGTATGACCCGTGCGAGCCTTACTACAATTACATGACAAAGGAAGCCAGCGGCTGGCAAAATTTCTGGCTCGTGCCGCATGACGTGCAGGGCCTGATCAACCTGGTCGGCGGACGGGAGAATTTCCTGAAAAAGCTCGACGCCTTTTTTAGCACGCCCTACACGCCCAAGGGCGTTGCCCGCGATGTCACCGGGATGGTCGGCCTCTATTGCCAGGGCAACCAGCCGGACCAGCAGACGGCCTACTATTACGATTACGCGGGCCAGCCGTGGAAGACGCAGGCACTCATCCGCAGAATCCTCAAAGAGATGTATGGCAGCGACAAATTCGGCCTGGCCTATCCCGGCATGGACGACCAGGGTTCCACATCCTCGTGGTATGTTTTTAGCGCCATGGGCTTTTACACCGTGGATCCTTCCAGCCCGAATTATATTATCGGTTCTCCAATCTTTGACGAAGTGACCATGCACATGGGCAATGGCAAAGATTTGATCATTCAGGCGGAAAATAATTCCGACAAGAATCTCTACATCCAGTCCGCCACCTTGGATGGCCGGCCGTGGAACCAGCCCTGGTTCAGCCACGCGGACATCGCCCACGGCGGGAAATTTGTCTTCCAGATGGGTTCGCAGCCGAACCCAAACTGGGGCAGCGCGCCCGCCGCCGCGCCGCCATCCATGAGCCGCTGATTTTGCCGGGGCCGCGCCCGGCCAAAACCTCGGGGCGGTGCGCGCGTTCTACCTTTTTACATTCGCCGCCGCGCGGAAAATCCGCAGCAGGCCGTAGTCGTATTTTTCGCCAAGCAGTTCACGCGCGCCGACGATGTTACCCCAGCCGGTGCGCTTGAAGGCGGCGGCAATTTCCGCCTGCGCCTCGGCGTTGAGGAGCTGTGCCAGCTCAATGGCCTCGCCCGCCTCGATCGCGGTGCCGAGATGGCCGTAGATCGTGCCGACCACCAAACCGCGCGCCTCGGCGATTTCCGCCGGTGAATCGCCCGCGCGAAAACGGCGGAGCGTTTCGCGCGCGGTGTCGCCGAGGCTGGAACGCTGCGCCACCGGGACGACGAACGAATCTTCCGCAAAAATCTGGCGCGGGTTCGTGGCCAGATGCCGGGCGATTTCATTCAGAAAAACTTCGCCGTATTCGCGCAATTTCTTTTCGCCCACGCCGCTGATGCGGGCAAAGTCGCGTTCGCTTTCGGGATAATTCCGCGCCATCTGCCGCAGCGCCACGTCGGAAAAAACAATGTAGGCCGGCACGTCGCGCTCGTCGGCGAGCCGCTTGCGCAGTTCGCGCAACCGCTCGAACAAAACCTCGTCGCAGGTGATTTCGCCGACGTGATGGGTCTTCGTTTCCGGCGCGGTGACGGGTTTGGTGAGCGTGATTTTCTTCCGTTCCTTCAACGCGGCGCGGCCAGCGTTGGTGATTTCCAGCACGCTGAATTTTTCCGCCGTCTGGCGGAGAAAGCCGAGGCGGATAAGTTCACGGCCAATCGCCGCCCACTCGGGACGACTGTGTTCCTTGCCGATGCCATAAGTTGAAAGTTGCGCGTCGCCCCACTTGCGGATTTTTTCCGTGTCCGCGCCGGTGAGAACTTCGACGACGTGGTTCAGTCCGACGCCAAAACCGTTTTTCTCACGGATGCGATAGACGCAGGAGAGAAATTTCTGCGCAGCCAGCGTGCCGTCGAACGTGGCGCGCGGGGAAAGGCAGTTATCGCACGCGCCGCAATCATTGGCCGAAAATTCCTCGCCAAAATATGCGAGCAGTTCGCTGCGCCGGCACGCGGAACATTCGGCGTAATGCACCATCTGCTGCAATTGTTTTCGGGCGATCTCGCGCTCCTGCGGATTCGGCTTTTCGTCAATGAACGTCGTCTGTTTCACCGCGTCGCCGGGGCTGAACAGCAACACACATTCGCCCGGCAAACCGTCGCGTCCCGCGCGACCGGTCTCCTGATAATAACCTTCGATGTTTTTCGGCAGGTCGTAATGGACAACGAAACGGACGTTCGGTTTGTTGATGCCCATGCCGAAGGCGATGGTCGCGCAGACCACGCGGATGTTGTCGCGCAGAAAAAGTTCCTGATGCTCGCTGCGCTCCTTGGGTGTGAGGCCAGCATGATATGGTTTGGCCTTGATTCCGTTTTCATTTAGCCGTGCGGCCACGCTTTCGGTCGCCTTGCGAGAGAGGCAATAAACAATCCCGCTTTCCTTCGGCCGCGCGCGGAGAAATTCAAATAACTGGTCGAACGGCTTGTTTTTGGCGAGCACGCGATAAGTCAGGTTCGGCCGGTTGAAGCTGGCGACGTAACATTTTGGCTCGCGCAATTGCAGGTGCGTGACGATGTCCTCGCGCACGCGGCCGGTGGCGGTGGCGGTGAGTGCCATGAACGGGACGTTGGGAAAATATTTCCGCAGTTCGGAAATTTGGCGGTATTCCGGGCGGAAATCATGTCCCCATTCGCTGATGCAATGCGCCTCGTCAATCGCGATGAGCCGGACGTTCCAGCGCTGCAAATCGGACAAGAATCCCGAAAGCATCAGCCGCTCCGGCGCGACGTAGAGCAGGCGGAATTCGCCGTTGTGCAAACCGCGCAGGCGTTCGCGCGACTCGCCTTGCGCGAGCGATGAATTCAAAAACGTCGCCGCCACACCGGCGGCTTGCAGCGCGTCCACCTGGTCTTTCATCAATGCTATCAAGGGTGAAACGACGACGGTGAGTCCGTCGCGCGTGAGCGCGGGAAGCTGGAAGCAAAGCGATTTTCCGCCGCCGGTCGGCAGCAGCGCAAAGACATCCTTGCCGGCCAGCGAGTCGCGGATGATCTCCTCCTGCAACGGGCGGAACGAGGTGAAACCGAAGTATTGCTTCAGCAGCGGGAGCAGTTCGGGCGCGGCGGATTTCACTATTGGAAAAATAAGACAGGCAAGTTGGAGTTCAAGCTTTAGCTTGCGCAACACACAGCCGCCGAGGGGAACAAGCTAAAGCTTGAACTCCAACTCAATGATACTCCTGCACGGTCTTGACCGCGTAGCCGGATTTTTTCAGCGCGGCGATGCCGAGCGCGGCGGCCTTCGCGCCGCTCAACGTCGTCATGATCGGCGTGCCGGTATAGACGGCGGTGGTGCGGATTTTCACCTCGTCCGCGCGCGGGGACGCGCCGCTGGGCGTATTGATGACGAGCTGGATTTCCTTGTTCTTGAGCAAGTCAATCACGTTGGGGCGGCCTTCCTGCAATTTGAGAATGCGTTGCACTTGCAAGCCGGCTTTTTCCAAAACCGCCGCCGTGCCGCCGGTGGAAATCAGCTCGAAACCGAGGTCGGCAAACGATTTGGCCACGGCCGCGACTTCTTTTTTATGCGCGTCGCTGACGCTGATAAAAACTTTTCCCGTGAGCGGCAGCGCGGAGTTCGCGGCCATCTGCGATTTCGCGTAGGCCGTGCCGAGATCGGCATCAAGCCCCATGACTTCGCCGGTGGAACGCATTTCGGGCGAGAGCAAAATGTCCTGGCCGACAAACTTGTTGAACGGGAAAACGGATTCCTTCACCGCCCAATACTTCGTCCAGATTTCCTCGGTGAAGTTGAGTTCCTTGAGTGTCTTGCCGGCCATTACGCGCGCGGCGATTTTGGCGAGCGGCTTGCCGATGGCCTTCGAGACAAACGGCACGGTGCGCGAGGCGCGCGGATTCACTTCGAGGACATAGACCATTTCGCCTTTGACGGCGTATTGCACATTCATCAGGCCGACGACTTTTAATTCCGTCGCCATCGCGTGCGTGTATTTGCGAATGGTTTCAATGACGCTTTGCGAAAGCGTGTGCGGCGGCAACACCATCGCAGCGTCGCCGGAATGCACGCCGGCAAACTCGATGTGCTCGAGCATCCCGCCAATGACAATCGTCCCGCCGTTCGGCAGGCCGACGTCGGCGATACAGTCCACATCCACCTCGGTGGCGTCTTCGAGAAATTTGTCCACGAGCACCGGACGTTCGGGCGACGCTTCGACGGCGAACTTCATGTAGTGCGCCAGCTCGGCATCGGAATAAACAATCTGCATCGCGCGGCCGCCAAGCACAAAGCTCGGGCGCACGAGCACGGGATACGTCAGGCGCTTGGAAATCACGAGCGCTTCTTCCGCATTCGTGGCGAGGCCATTCGGCGGTTGCGGAATGTTGAGTTTGTTCAACATCGCCGCAAACAGCTTGCGGTCTTCGGCGATCTCGATGCTCTGCGGCGAGGTGCCGATGATGTTGACGCCGTTCTTCTGCAAACCGAGCGCGAGATTCAGCGGCGTCTGGCCGCCGAACTGCGCGATGGCGCCCCAGCATTTTTCGCGTTCGTAAATATGCAGCACGTCTTCCAGCGTGAGCGGCTCGAAAAACAATTTGTCGCTGGTGTCGTAATCGGTTGAAACCGTTTCGGGATTTGAGTTCACCATGATGGTTTCAAACCCGTCTTCCTTGAGCGCAAATGCCGCGTGGACGCAGCAGTAATCAAATTCAATGCCCTGGCCGATGCGGTTCGGGCCGCCGCCGAGAATCATCACCTTCTTCGCGGTGTTGCCTTTCACTTCGTCGTCGCCGCGGTCGTAGGTGGAATAATAATACGGCGTGTAGGCCTCGAACTCGGCGGCGCAGGTGTCCACGAGCCGGTAGCTCGGCACGAGTCCGATTTTTTTGCGCCAGGCGCGGATTTCGTCCTCGGTCTGGCCGACGAGGTTGGCGATCTGCCGGTCGGAAAATCCGAGCGACTTGGCTTGGGCAAGTTTTTCTGCGTTGAGTGATGACATTCGGCGAAATTAAATTCGCGATAGTAAGCCGGAAAATTTTCCGCCTGTCCAGAAAGTATGAAGCAAACGCGCTTGCCGCCGCGCGGCGATTGCTTTATCAAATCGTCATGCGGCGAATCAGAAAAGGCTGGTGCTGGCTGGCGCTCTTGCTCCCGCTCGCCGCCGCCGCGCAGATTGACCCGGTCAAGCGCGACCTCATCCAGCTCGGCTACGACCAGCCGCTCGAAGGCGTTTCACCGCTCGGCGCCTACGCGTTTTACTACCACAACGACCCGGAATTTTTGCGGACGAACCTCACCTGGCGGCTCGCGCTCGCGCCGGTCTATCTCGACACCGAACTCGGCTTCAACCACCTGCTCGGGCCGAACACGGATTTCGCCATCGGCGCGGCCGGCGGCGGTTTCGCCGACAGCTACAGCGAAGTGGACGGCGGCAAATACATTGAAGCCCAGTCCTTCGACGGCAACGACGGCGAGGTTTCGGCCAGCGTCTATCACCTGTTCAACCCCGGCGACCTGATTCCGCTGAACTATGTCCTGCGCGGCACGGCGCATTATTCCGCCTACGAACGCAACGACACCACCGCCAGCGATTTTCAGGTTCCCAAAGACGGCATGACCTACAGCGTGCGCACCGGCCTGCGCTGGGGCGGCATCGAGCCGACGCTGTTTCCCGCGCTCGCGATGGAAATTTCCATCTGGTATGAAGGCTATTTCCGCGCCAACCCCGGCGGCTATGGTTTTAACAATGACCGCGAAATTGAACCGTCCTCACATCAATTTTGGAGCGCGGCGGCGCTTTCTTACACGCTGCCGGACAGCAAACAAAATTTTTATGCACGTCTCGTCGGCGGCACGACCATTGACGCCGACCGCATGAGCGCCTACCGGCTCGGCGGCTTTCTTCCGCTCGTCGCCGAGTATCCGTTGACGCTGCCCGGCTATTATTTTCAGGAGTTCAGCGCCAAGCAGTTCGTGCTGCTGAACGCCAGCTATCTCCTGCCCATCGCGCCGAACCAGCGCTGGAACCTCGATTTCAACGCCGCCACCGCCGTCATTGACTATCTGCCCGGCACCGGCCAGTCGGGCAACTCCGTCAGCGGCGTCGGCGGGGGAATTTTATATCGCGCGCCGTCGGATAAATTCCGTTTCATCGCCAGCTACGGCTACGGTTTCAACGCCATCCGCGACGGCGAACGCGGCGCGAGCAGCATCACCTTCCTGCTCCAAATTGATTTGGACAAGCCGCACGGCGACGGCTTCAGCTCCACCCAGCCGACGCAGTGGCGCGGCTGGAACTGGCTGATGGGGCGCTGAAAAATCTTGCTTCTGCCGCGCCGTCAGGCAAGCTTTTCAGCCCGGTTGCGCATATGGCGGAATTGGCAGACACGCTACTTTGAGGTGGAGTGTTCCCAATTCGTGACCGTTCTTCTCCGTCTCTTCTGAAGTTGAAATAAGTGTTGTATTCATTGGTGATTCTTGCGTTTTAATTTTGCATCTCACCATACTCCTCAACGCCAAATTTTCCATAAAAAAGGCAAAAAAAGTGATTCGGGTTAGAACAAAAGTTAGAACGAAAAGCTACACCTCGAATTCTTTTGTGCGTGCTTAAATTAGAACGGCGACCAAAGTTTAAAGGCATCACCCATTTTCACGCAGACTTGTCCCGCCGCCAAATTTGAATCAACATCACCGGGGTTGCCGCAATAAAACCAACACACCGATATGGAAGTTGATCAATTTGGGCTGAAGATACGGAAAATTGAGGTTGAAGCTCCAACTGCTGCTCAAGGCGGGGTGGCGAAGGAGGACGTTAAACCGGTTCAGATTTTGATGACGCCGCAGTTGAAGCAGGCGGCCAAGGCACTGCAAAAAACATGGGGGCAGCATCAGGAAGAGCAGTTGGTGGAGTTGGGCATCGAGAATGTGCACCTCAAATTTACGGACGACAAGCAGCGGGAGAAATTTTTAATCGAGCTGAAAAAACTG
>Ga0316231_1005382_pt1 | contig 10230 bp, 6 predicted proteins | sample TBH18027metaG_FD_206002 | JGI IMG/M metagenome (GOLD analysis project Ga0316231, IMG submission 206002) | Freshwater microbial communities from Trout Bog Lake, Wisconsin, USA - TBH18027 | ecosystem: Environmental > Aquatic > Freshwater > Lake > Hypolimnion/Profundal zone | place: USA: Wisconsin...
GTATATGTAGCAAAAATAAATGGATTAAGGAAATATAAATCAAAACTCAAAAGTGAAATATGCATGGACAAAAAGATGTGTGAACTAATGAAAAAGTAACAATTTTCCTTAGGATTTAGTAACCGTTATTGATGCACTGTCACATGCTAATCTCTTTAAATTGACCAACTTATCTACAGCGTTATCACCTATGCTCTCACAATATTTACAGTAAAATGTTGTTAAATTAGTTAGTCTGCTAATACTCCTATTCGTTATCTTTTTTTACATCCATTGCAACTCAGATAGGTTAGATTTACTAAACGATCAATAACTCGGTCTGTTACGTTTTCACACCAATCACAACTGAGACTTGCTAAGTTTGTGGTTATGTTGAACAATCTTAATTCATCACATAAATGACAACTCAAATATGTTAATTTTGTTAATTTTTCTATACTCACATCTGTTATGTATTCACATCCATTGCAACTTAGGGATGTCAAGTTTTTTAATCGTTCAACACTCCTGTCTGATATGTTTTTACATCCATTACAATTTAATGTTGTCAGTCTTGTTAATCTTTCAATACTACCATTTGTTAGGTTCTTACAATTGTTACAATTTAAATTTGTCAATCTCGTTGAATGTCTTATGGTGTAATCTGTTATCCCATCAAATCCACAACACTGTAGGGTGTCGATGTTGCTCATGAAATACTCAACAGATGAACATGCTATCTTCTCTATGGTATCGTAATCAATAAGATACCTATTGATTTCACTTATAACATCACCACTTATTTGATTGAATTTCATTGGTGTGAGTATTATGGTTGTGCTGCATTGGTTGTTATTTTATATCAGAATTATGATTTTCAATTTTTTGATACTATAAACAAATATGTTGGTATGGCTACTGTAATATTCACCCCCTACTCATCACTAAACACTTCCACATTTTTTAACTCATCAATGCATTTTTTTGTTATGTTACAATCACAACAATACAATGTTTTTAGATTTACTAATTTCCTAATGCTCCTGTCTGTTATGTTCCTACAATATGAACAATCCAAAGTTGTTAAGTTTATTAATTTTTCAATGCTTCTATCTGTTATATTTTTACAACACATACAATTTAAATTTGTTAGGTTTGTTAAATATTCAATCCCATCATCTGTTATGTTATCACAACATGTACAATCCAATGTTGTTAGGGATGCTAATTTTTCAATGCCTTTATCTGTTATGTTTTTACATTCTGAACAATCTAATGTTGTTAAGGTTGTTAATTTCTCAATGCTTTCATCTGTTATGTTTCCACAACCTGGACATTTTAAAGTTGTTAAAAATGCTAAATTTTTAATACCTTCATCTGTTATGCTATTGTGTCTGTCAAACTTCAATGATGTGAGAGATGTTAATTTTTTAATATTTTCATCTGTTATGCTGTCACACTTCTGACAATCTAATGATGTTAGATTTACTAATTGCTCTATACTATCACCTGTTATGTTCTTGCAATATTTACATTTGAGACTTGTTAGATTTATTAACTTTTTAATGTTGTCGTCTGTTATGTCATCACAACTGTGACATTCCAATGTTGCTAAATTTACTAATTTTTCAATGTTTTCTGTTGTATCATCACAACAACATCGCAATGCCTTCACATTCTCTGTAAAATATTCCATCTGTGGACATGAAATTATTGGTGATATGGTATTGTAATCTGCAACATATTTGTTGATTTCAGAGACAACGTCGCTACCTACTTGTGTGAGTTTCATTTGATACTATTATATACAAGAATTGATTAATTCAATTTTTCAGAGATAGACAAAAAACAACTAACATTCATAAATGTGTTATGCCCCCTGGCAAGGCAATTAAATAATAGAACTCAAAAACGATGCTTAGAAAAACCAAGCGAAGCGAAGGTTTTTCGTAGCATCTTGTTAATGTCTGTTATTTCTGCTGTTATGTGTAGATAACTGGTAACTGTAAAAATTAACCCTCGTTGGCGTTATAAACTAAAACTATCTACTCCCCGCTACTCTCCACTAATCATCATAAACCTGTATCAGTTTCTTCATTTCTCCTAAACATTTCTTTGTTATGTTGTAACATCCAATATAACACAGTTTCCTCAATTTACTCAATTGGCTAATACTCTTATCTGTAATCTCATAACACTCCTTGCAATATAACTCTTCAAGGTTTATAAGATGTCCAATACTCTTGTCTGTTAGAGAACTAACATGACACATTAGTATGGTTAAATTTGTTTGTCCTTTAACTCCTTCATCAGTTATCTTCTTACATTGACTACAATTAAGATATTCTAATTGTAATGTTTTTATTCCATCGTTTGTTATGTTCTCACATCTACTACAGTTAAGATATTTTAATTGTGGTAAGGATTTTATTGTGTCATCAGTTACATTCACACATCCACTACATTTTAACTGAGTTAATTGAGTTAGTGGTTTGATACCTGCATCAGTAATACCACGACACATACTGATGTTTAATGTTTTCAATTTCTTTAGTTCTTTTATTGATTCATCTGATACACTGCATCCATAACATTCAAGAATTATTAATTCGTTTAATTCTTTACATCCTCTTCTAACATATGGACACCTGCTGCAATACAATTCCGTCAAGTTCTTCAATTCCACAATGGAATCATCTGTTATGTTATTCCCTGAGCATGCAAGAACTGTCAGATTTTTTAACTTCTGAATACTCGAATCAGTAATGTATTGACATCCCTCACATTTTAATAATGTTAGTTTATCACACATTGAGATGGAATCATCTGTGATACCATCACAAAAATTACATTCAAGCTTCGTTAAATTTGTTAGTTGTTTGATGCTTCTATCTGATATCTCTGTTCCACTGCAATTCAGATGTGTTAAGTTTGTCATTCCATTAATGTTACTATCAGTAAAGTCATAATATTTCATGCAATTCGACTTAATTATTTTTACTATGCTCTCCATGGCATCATATGTATCACAATTAGCACACCATGACAATGATAACTATGTCATACCTATAAACATCGCCAAGTTTTGAATTTCAATTGGATCGTATCCCATGTATTGCAAATGAGTAAGACTGGTTAATTTCTTAACATTGTAATATGATTCAAAACGACTTGCTCTAAACTTTAAAGTGGTTAGGGTTTTGATGGTTGCTAACCTGTCAAAATCAATGTTGTCTATGATTACATTGTTTAACTCTGTTAGTTTGAGATTTAATAACTTATTGATGTCTATCTTTGTTGATTGCTCAAATGTTAATTTCTTTAGATTTGTAAATCGTTCAACATCATCAATCCCGTTAATACAATGTAGTTCTGTAACATCATTACTGATTGATGGGTTGGTGGCTATCATCTCACTTATTGTGGCGTAATCCATTGTATTCTGAATGGTAGATGGCATGGTAGAGTTCATGTTGTATATGTTGTAATATATGCCAAAATATTTATTTTTCAATTTTTTAAACAAATGTACATGTTATTTATTTTATTGTTAAATGTACTGTATTCATTTTTTTGATGCTCAATCCATCCATTCTGCAAACTGTCTATTAATTCCATCACATTTAATGCATTATCATAATCTATGTTATTATATACATACTCCATTACTTGGTTGTATTTAAGGTATATTCTATCCTCACAATTTACGTTATTCATTATATTTTTAATTACACATGTTGATTATTCATTTTTTTGTGTAGTTTGAAATTACAATACACTCACACATCCCCTCCCATCGTAATAGTGAATAAATCTATCACATATTTAATCGGATCATCTGTCAGTTCAAATAACTTTATCCCATCTATGTTTTGCCTAAGTATGTAACTGTATGATATTAGTATCTCTGCTAATGTGTGAAAATTTGGTACATAGTCTGCTATACATACTGCAAGAAGATAACATATCGATTGTGGTGTTTTCGAAAATCCTAATATGTTAAACACAAAGTTATGCGCCATCATTATAGAACCTGACGGTCCCGCTAAATAGTTCTGTCCATATTTTTTCATTATTCTTTCATACACTCCATCCTTTATTATCGTACACCATTCAGAACCTGGAACAGTCACTTCTTCATCACTGTTGACTAAATCTTTGTGACAATTTAATTTTTCTCTTTTTATTGTTATTGTATTGCTTGTTTTTGATTCCGTTCCTGTTTTTGATTTCCTTTTTCTGATGTATACAGCATCCTCAAGATTTCTCATGTAAATTGATAACTCCACTGTTGGTAACTCTCTTGCCAATATATCAAGATATATTTTGTTGTTATTTCTATCTCCATTAGATACTATTTGCTTAATGTTTGCAAATGTCATGTTCGAATCACCATCAATGTTGAATATTTTCTTAAACCTCTCTACTATTATGTTTTGTAGATCCACACGGGTATCTATCATCTTCTCTGTCAAATTTGGATCCAATGCAAATCTATACCATGCTCCCATAATGTGATGTATCCCATATCTATGGGTGTAATCGTAATATAAAACTTTAATATTCTCCTCACCCTCTTTATCAATTCTTCCTATGAGGTTAAAAATATTCTGTATTTCATGGTCACCAAATCCTGGCTTTGTTATCTCGTTTGTGTGAGATATCCCATTATTATGTTCTCTCATGTTTCCTATAATGCTTTCATCACTGTATTTTGCAGCTCTTGCCCTTATTATCGAATAAAATAATACCTTTGATGCAAATCTCTTTATATCAGAATGTACCTTCAAATGACATGATAACAAATTTTCATGATGGATTTTACATCTTCTTATGTCATCAACTGTTTCTTTGTTAGTTTCATATGCAAGTTTAAGATAATCATAATCATCATTTTTAATTGAATCATTCCTATTTGCTATGGCGTTGCATTCTGTCTGATAAGTTTGTAATGTTCTTTTTAAATAATTTACATATTCATTCGATAAAAACATTATATTATTCACTCCTCCATCTTGGAGTTCATCAGTGGGGTTGTGTTGAACATTGGAGGAATTGGTTATTTCTATACACTCCCTTAGTCTGTCAATTTCATTCTTGTTATCACAATACCTGTTCCCACTTCCATCAGTGAATATATGAACATATTTATACTCCATTTGTTTGTTTTCTATGACTTTATTTTTGATTGGTATAAATATCATACTTTTTATGTGTGTGTTGTAATTGTCAATAAATGTATCGAAATCATTATCATCATCTTCGTTGTTAATCTTTATTAGTTGTCTGAGTTTGCTAATTTTTTGCAAATTAATAAACTGTTTGGGGTTGATAAACTCTTTGGGGTTAATAAACTCTTTGGGATTATCTATACCATCCAACTTACCATCCAGCAAACTGTTCGACTTTATTAGTTGATTTAGTTTGTCTATGTTTTTTTTAAAATCTTGTAGATTACCATTTTGTATAAATCCACCATTTATTCCCCCATTTATTCCCCCATTTATTCCCCCATTTATTCCCCCACTCATCCCTCCATAATTGTCAATGTCAAGACAATTGTAACATACATATTGCGTGTCACATAATATGAATTTTGTTGCATTATGTAATTGTTTTAAGCAAAATTGCCAATCCTTACATTTATCAAACAAATTATCATTTCCTTCATTTGCAAATGTTTTTATACCAACTGATTCAAAACAATTTATGCATATATTTTTTAACAATGCGTAGTTATCATTAACACGCACATCCACATAATATTTCTGTGGTCGATTACATCCTTGGTAATCTTTATCGAATTTCTTTTCAGATTCTAAATATCTAATACTTCCAAATGTAAATATACATGGGAATAATTCAAACAATGTCACAATGTCCCTATCCTCCTCCCTAATGTGACGTTCCCCTTCAATCAGTGTAATGTTGTCTTTGGTGAGTTTGACAGTATCTAAATATTTATTGATTTCATCATAGTCTGCATCACTAAATATTATATCATATTCTCCATACAGTATTACCACATATGCTAATATTCCAATATCACAAAAACTTATTACTTTTGATGTCCCTAATGCTTTTCCCATGTATCCCATCATTTTCACATACACTTGTGCAAATATCGCTATCAATAATGCATGCACATTGTCTTCAGGACTACACAATTTTCTCTTATCTACTACATAATGCACTAATTCATGAAAATCATATGACTTTGTTAAACATATGTATTTTGTCATCGTGTCCATTATCTTATCCATCGCATCCTCATAATTTTTACACAACGTTAATGAATACACATCAAGTTCATAATCCTCGTCAGGTTGATCAACTTTAACTAATTTACTCTCAATATTTGTACATACAAAGTATTGATTGGGTAATATCAATATCTCACATTCCTTCTCAAATGCTGAGTATTTATCTAAATATATCCATGATTTGTTCGTCCTGTCTATCTCAATCTGTAGTACAACCTTCTTGGAATTACAAAATCCTCCAAATTTAAAATTTTTATTGTATGATGTTGATAGAAATCCAGGAAATTTTATTACATCCCCAATTGCAAGTATGTTCAAATCATTCATTACATTGTTGCCATCAATAAAATAAATCATCGAGTGAAATGAATACACTGTAAATTTATCCTTTATCATTTCTCTAATGGTTGGTGCTGTTGGTACTATGGCGGCGTCCATCCTAACATCATCAAGCCATTTCTGAAAATTTTTATTTATTTGATGTATCCAATCTATCGCATCAGTGATTTTCATCTGCTTCTTATTGATGTCCATTGTGTTATTTGTTGTAATTCCTGCATCCATGTGTTTTATGTAATGATCAATTGTCCTCGCTCCACCACTTGTATAGTCAATTAAAACCTTCTCTGTATCAAATCCTCTCATCACCCCCTGCAATGTGATTGAGAGAGTACTATGTAACCGGTTGTTCTTAAATATTGAAAATTTTACCATATCAGTTGGATCATCTTGTGATACCATAAACGCTTCACATGGATTTATAAATTTATTGTTGTCTATCAGTTTATTTATCTTGTATATTGCCTTAGGTACAATTTCTTGTATTGGAATGTTGTTGATGATGTTTGTACCCTCAATTGTTAGTTTCCTGTTCTCAACATTGACGGTCTTCATTCCATTTTTGGGTAATATGTTGTCTTTATATAGGTTTAAATCTAACTGACTTACATTATTTATTAATGTACATTTGTAGTTAAACATTAACATCTTCATCAATTTATCAAAGTTTTTATCCCTTTTGGTGGTGTTTTCCGTTATATATGTTAATAGTTGATGCATTATGTATGTGTAGTCTGCATATACACTACCAGGAATTTGAAAACCTTCTCCGTTTTTACACCAAACTGGCAATCCAAACATATTTAAGTTTCCTGATATATCCATTATTGGTATGTATAACTCATTTTCTGTGTTTGGTGATACATTCAAATCATCCACAAATCCTTTAGCGTTGATATCTGGTCTATTCGTGTATTTTATCGTTCTCGGTTTACCGTTATCATCAACCACACAAAAGAAATTATCACCAAATTTTAATTTAATAAAAACACTCGAAATCGAATAGTTCATACTCCTTAAAAATCGAGAACCATATACAAATAGTTTCTCCCCTCTTGCATACTTTAGTGGTTCCCCAATAATTCGTGACATTGCTTTATGCATGTATGTCATCACATTTACATCATCTCTTATTGTTTTCTGTAATTCATCTGCTATGTATTTTCCTAATTCATCTACACGTTTGTTATTATGTACATGAACATCATAATCAAAAGATGTTGGTATAATTCCCTTTCTTACAATGTTGTTTATTGCCTTCCCTCCCGCTATCGTTAGTTCTATTGATGGTCTACTACCAACATCTTTTATATCCCCTATTTCTTCAAGTTTAACTCTGATGTGTGCATGCACTATCTGCTTAAATACTATCTCAATCGTGTTTATAAATGTCCTCATATCAACATTTTTTTGTTCATTCCCTCTAACATCATAACATCTGTTAATTTTGATTTTGTCATATGCTATGTTATTTACTACTATTTTAGATTGGAGGGGTTGCTGGATGATTGGCGGAATTACATTCCTTGCATTGGTTGATTGCATATAATATATGTACCTATATTTCTCATACATATCGAATACGTTTAATGTGAAATACACCTATTTTCTCAAACTTTTAGTTATTTTTAAATATTCATTTATTCGTTCACTATCTGTCTTGTTCTCACAATGCCTATTTCCACTCCCATCAGTGAATATGTGCACATATTTATACTCCATTTGATTATTTTTAATAGTTTCAATAGTTTTAATGATTTTATCCTTACTCTTAATTGGTATAAACATCATACTTTTAAGGTGTGTGTTGTAGTTATCCATATATGTATCAAAATCATTCTCTTCATCTGCATCAGTTACATTAACTTTTATTAGTTTCCTGAGCTTGTTAATACCCTGTAGTTTGATGAGTTTGGGTTGTTTGATGAGTTGGGTTTGTTTGATGAGTTGGGGTTGTTTGATGAGTTGGGGTTGTTTGATGAGTTGGGAGTGTTTAGATTGATCACCGTTAATTTCAACTTGTTTATTTGATTTTATCATGTTGTTGAGTTTTGCTATATTCCTTTTAAAACTTTGTAAATAAGTATCATCTTTTTGTGTTACAAACCCTCCAAATGTTTCTCCAACCGTTCCTCCAAATAATTCTTCCTCATTCATATCAAGACAGTTGTAACATACATATTGTGTATCACATAATATAAACTTTGTTGCGTTATGTAGTTGCCTTAAACAAAATTTTATATCCTTACATTTATTAAATAAATCTTCATTTCCTTCTGTCGCAAAAGTCTTTATACCCACTGCTTCAAAACAGTCCATACAAATATTTTTTAATAATGAATAGTTATCCTCATTAGTTTTAACAAAATATTTCTCTGTTTTGGTTGAATTGTTTAGTACCTCATATAGTTTATCAAATTCACTATCACTCAATACGTTACACATCTCACCAAATGAATATATGTTTTTTAATATAATAAATACTCTCACAAGTTCCTTATCATATCCATTAACACCATCTAAATAATTTGGGAAATTATAGATGTGAATGAATTTAATATTGTCCTCATTTAGTTTAACTTTTTCTAAATACTCATTGATCCAACCAATGGCGTGTTGATCGAGATTTACATCATACTTCATATTCAGTATCATCACATATGCCAATATAGCAATATCATTAAAACTTGGAGTTGTTGGCATGGGTGTGTCATACGACATGCTCGTATTAAATGATTTATTCGAATAACCCACCATTTTTATATACACTTGTGCAAACACTGCCATCGTCAATGCATATACATTATCCTCTGGACTGCATATTCTCTTTATTTTTGTAAGGTCATCCACAATATTATAAAAATCTAATGCCTTTGTTGCACATATGTATTTCTTCATAAAATTTATTGTTTTGTCATAGACATCAATAATACCATCACATAATGTTAATGAATACACATCAAGTTCATACTCGTCATTCCCTTTAACCATTTTACGCTCAATATTTGTACACATAAAGGGTTGATTGGGTAATATCAGTATCTCACATTCGGTGGGAACATAGGAATACTTATCTAAGTACATCCATGATTTATTTTTTTTGTCTATCTCAATCTTAAAAACAACTTTCTTAGAATTACAAAAACCGCCAAAGTTAAAATTCTTGTTGTATGATGTTGAGAGAAATCCTGGAAATATCATCACATCACCAATTGAAAACATACTCAAATCATTTATACATCCCATCCCATTAATAAAATAAATCATCGAATGAAATGAATACACTGTAAATTTATCCTCTATCAAATCCCTTAACATCGGTGGTTCTGTTAAATTACTATCGAGTTTTTCCTGAAACTCTCCACATATTTTATGCATTGTGTTAATTGCCTGTGGAATACTTATACCATTACCATCATGTGTTATTTGTATTCCTGCCATTGTATGCTTTATATAGTGATCTACTAATGATGCCCCATTACTGGTGTATCCCATCACAACGTCTTCCTTATCACATTCAACCATCAATTTTCTCATTTTTTCTGAGAGGAAATTATGTAACATTTTGCCTTTGAAAATTGAAAATTTATTTTTGTCTGTGTCACCTTTCCCTGATATCATAAAGAATTCACATGGTTTTGTGTGGTTG
>Ga0316231_1005383_pt1 | contig 10230 bp, 4 predicted proteins | sample TBH18027metaG_FD_206002 | JGI IMG/M metagenome (GOLD analysis project Ga0316231, IMG submission 206002) | Freshwater microbial communities from Trout Bog Lake, Wisconsin, USA - TBH18027 | ecosystem: Environmental > Aquatic > Freshwater > Lake > Hypolimnion/Profundal zone | place: USA: Wisconsin...
AGTAGGTTCAAATCTAATTCCTTATAATACTCCTGAACAGTTCTATGATATTATAAACTATACTCGTGAAACCGGAAAATCAGAATATGACTCTATCTTTAGTAAATATTATGAATTTTCAGGAAAGTACGGTCAAAATCTTATGGAAGAGGTTCAGAGATACGCATTGGTTGCTTCAGCTATAGCTTACAAAAATGATTTTGATGTAATACATGCTCATGATTGGCTTACTTATCCTGCCGGAATTGCTGCAAAAAAGATAAGTGGCAAACCTTTAATTATTCACGTTCATGCAACCGAATTTGATCGTTCTGGTGAAAATATTAACCAGAATGTTTATGATATTGAGAGATTAGGAATGGAAAAAGCAGATTTAATTATTGCTGTTAGTAATCTCACCAGAAGTATTATTATTGAAAGATATGGTATAAATGCTGATAAAGTAGTAACTGTTCATAATGCTGTTGAACCAACTTCCAGACCTGATTATTTCTTTGAAGAAAAACATGTGAAAGAAAAAATAGTAACATTCTTAGGTAGGGTGACATTTCAAAAAGGTCCTGACTATTTTGTGGAAGCTGCATATAAAGTTTTGCAAAAAGATAAAAATGTAAGGTTTGTTATGGCTGGGTCAGGTGATATGCTTAATAGAATGATAAGACGTGTAGCGCAATTAAGAATCTCAAAGAGTTTTCACTTTACTGGATTTCTAGATACTGAAAATGTTGATAAAATGTTTTCCATGAGTGATGTTTATGTTATGCCATCAGTATCCGAACCATTTGGCATCTCTCCTTTAGAAGCGATGCGTTCAAATGTTCCTGTAGTTATCTCAAAACAGTCAGGAGTATCAGAAGTGCTTAAATATGCATTAAAAATTGACTTTTGGGATATAGATGCAATGGCAGATGCTATATATGGTTTATTACATTATGATGCCTTATCAAGAATGTTTATAAGATATGGTAAAGAAGAAGTTGACACTATGAAATGGGATAGTGCAGCAGCTATGGTAAAAGATGTTTATATTAGAGCAATTCAAAACTAAATTTTAATTAAATTAAGAAATAAAAAAATCAGAATATGAGATCAATTTGTTTTTACTTTCAGGTACACCAACCTTTTAGGTTAAAAACCTATCGTTTTTTTGATATAGGAAAAAATCATGACTATTTTGATGAATTTCAAAACAGATATATTGCAAGAAGAGTAGCTGATAAATGCTATATTCCAACAAATCAAGTAATGCTAGATTTGATTAAAGAATATGGTTCAGGTTTTAAAATAAGTTATTCAATTTCTGGCACTGCACTTGATCAATTTGAAAAATATACACCTGATGTTATCGAAAGTTTTAGAAAGCTTGCTGAAACAGGTTGTGTTGAATTTTTAGCAGAAACTTATACCCATTCATTATCTGCATTGAAAAGCAAAGAAGAATTTGTAACACAAGTTGAATCCCAACGTAATAAAATAGAACAATTGTTTGGAGTAAGGCCAAGGACTTTCAGAAATACGGAGCTTATCTATTCTGATCATATAGGTGAAATGGTAGCCGGCATGGGATTTGAAACCATGTTGACTGAAGGCGCAAAACATGTTTTAGGATGGAAGAGTCCAAATTACATGTATTGTAATGCAATAAATCCTAAACTAAAATTATTATTAAAGAACTTTCAGTTAAGTGATGATATTGCATTTAGATTTTCTCAAAGAAGTTGGGAGAGTTGGCCATTAACTACTGAGAAATTCGTTGATTGGTTAAATCAGATTGACCAAAATCAAGAAGTAGTTAATCTATTTATGGATTATGAAACTTTTGGTGAACATCAATGGAGCGAAACAGGTATTTTTGATTTTATGAGAGCTTTACCTGGTAGAGTTTTCTCACATTCAAACTATTCTTTCAATACACCTTCTGAACTTTCAGAAAGAATGCAACCTGTTGCTGCTATTCATGTACCTCATCCAATTTCTTGGGCAGATGAGGAAAGAGATTTAACTGCATGGTTAGGGAACGACCTACAAGATGAAGCTTTTGATAGTATTTATGCAATAGAACAAAAAGTCAAATCAACTAATGACTTTAATTTAATAAAGGAATGGCGTTACTTACAAACTTCAGATCATTTCTATTATATGTGTACTAAATGGTTTTCTGATGGTGATGTTCATAAATATTTCAATCCTTATGGATCACCTTATGAGGCTTTCATAAATTATATGAATGTTCTATCTGATTTTAATATTCGTTTAGATAATTTTCATGTTACAAATAACATCCAAATAAATTCCGAAGTTAAGAATGTAGTTACTGAAAAAAAAGAGCAGCAAACTCAAAGTATAGAAATAACTACAGTTAAGCCTACATCAACTAAAGTTGAAACTACAAAAATTGCAAATATTAATAGTGTCTTAAATCTTACGGATTCAGATTTAAAGAAAAGATTAAAAGATATGGATGCTTATACTATTACAGCTGCATTAAAAGGGGGTAAAAATAATGTTAAAGTTAAAATAACATCTGTTTTATCAAAAACTATTCAAAAAGAAATTAATTCAATTGATATTAAATCAATAAATAAAGCTTCTGTTGATAAAGCTAGAAGTATTATAATAGATAGTCTAAAAGCATAGATCAATATTAGTTGTATACTGAATAGTCCAATAAATAGACCTCTTAGGTTTGTTTAAATGGATTGTTATTTATATTAAATTAAAATTAAAAAGTCTTTATAAATATGAGCCATTCAAACTCATTTTTTAACTGTAAAAGAAAATGATTAATAACATAACATTAAATTTACTTGTTCTTGTAGATAATGAAGTAGATTACTCAATAATTAAAGAAATTCTTCTAAAAGACAAATTATTAAGTTATCATATTGAATGGTTAAAACTGTCAGAGAATATAGATTTCTCATCAATAAATAACAAATTTGATGTGATTCTTTGTAATGCTATATTGCAAGATTCTCCTTGCAAGGATATAATAAAAAAAATAAACTTATTCAACATTAAAACTCCTGTTTTAATGTTATTTGATAAAGAGAGTCAATCTAATCATGATTGTGCGTTAAAATGTGGGGCTTTTGATTATATAATAAAATCAGACATGAACTTACCTCTTCTTAAAAAATGTATTCAATATGCTATAGAAAGTACTGCAAAAGAAACTATTTTGTTAGAAAGAGAAGTAAAATATAAAAGCTTATTTGAAGGTGCTCCAGATGCCATTATTCTTGCAGATGCCATTACAGGTATTATCATTGATGCTAATCCTGCGACTTCTATCTTATTAAAAAGATCTCATGAAGAATTAATTCAACTTCATCAATCTAAGTTACATTCACAAGACAACTATAAACTCGGAGGACTTTCGTTTACTGAATTTATTCAGAAATTAAAAGAAACAACAGGCACCTATAAAGCCGAAACAATATTAGTAAGATCAGATGGTTTTAATATACCTGTTGAAATGACAGCCGGATTAATTGATATTGATGGTAGAAATATAATGCAGATCATTATTAGAGACGTTACTGAAAGAAAGTTAACAGAAAAAGAACTTATCAAAGCAAAAGAGATTGCAGAATCAGCTGCAAAATCAAAAAGTAGGTTTCTTGCAAATATGAGTCATGAAATCCGAACTCCTATGAATGGAATTATAGGTATGACGAATATTCTAAAGAGTACAGACTTAAGCTCAGACCAACGAGAACATTTAAAATTAATAAGTATTTCATCTAATAATTTACTTGCAATTATTAATGATATTCTTGACCTATCGAAGATTGAATCAGGACAAATAAACATTGAGGATATTGATTTTGATATTACAGAAAATCTTCAAGAAGTTATAAAACTTTTAAGTTTCAAATCGAAAGAAAAAGGTATTACAATAAAAACTCATATTAATAAAGACGTGCCTAAATATCTAAAAGGTGACCCTATTAGATTAAATCAAATAATTTTAAATCTTGCAAATAACGCTGTTAAATTTACTGAAATAGGAGGAGTAGATATTTATATAGATTTTGAATATGAAACAAAAGATGGCATTAAATTAAAATTTAGTATAAAAGATACAGGTATAGGTATCTCACATGACGGCATGAAAAAATTATTTAAAGAATTCTCTCAAGTTTATTCTTATACTACAAGAAAACATGGTGGGACAGGTTTAGGACTTGCTATTTCTAAAAAACTTGTTGAGGTTATGGATGGAGAAATTGATGTAGAAAGTGAGTTAGGGAAAGGTTCTAATTTTTGGTTTACAGTTATATTGTCTAAAGGTAAAGAACCTAATAAATATGAACAAGAAACTAACGAATCAGAATTTGAAGTGTCAAAAAACAAATTAAAAATACTCTTAGCTGAAGATAATATAATAAATCAGAAAGTTGCGAAGATGACCCTCGAGAGAATGGGACATAATGTTACTATAGCGGAAAATGGAGAGATTGCCGTTGAGAAATTTCTATCTACTGAGTTTGATTTAGTATTAATGGATGTTCAAATGCCTATAATGAGTGGTATTGATGCAACAAAACAAATTAGAAAAATTGAAGAAGCTATTAACAAACCAAAAGGAATACCTATAATTGCAATGACTGCTAATGTAATGAAACAAGACAAAGATGAATATCTTGCTTCTGGAATGGATGATTACATTTCAAAACCTTTTAAACTTGCTGAATTATTATCATTACTAGACAAATACAATAAACAATAATCAAAAACTATTAAATACATAAAATGACAAAAGAGAATCTAATAAAATCCGATTATATATTTGAAACCAGTTGGGAAGTTTGTAATAAAGTAGGTGGAATATATACGGTAATTTCAACCAAAGCACTAAGTATCTTAAATGAAATAAAAGACAATTATATACTAATAGGTCCGGATGTTTGGATGGAAACTCATCAGAACCCTGAGTTTACTGAAGATAAGTTTTTATATAAATCATGGTGTGATAAAGCAAAAGAAGATGGTTTAAAATTTAGAATAGGTAGATGGAATATTGTAGGTCATCCTATTGCTATATTAGTTGATTTTACTCATTACTTTGCCGAAAAGGATACTATTTTTGCTCATTTCTGGGAAAAATACAATCTTGATTCTTTATCAGGTCAATGGGATTATGTTGAACCTGCCTTATTTGGTTATGCAGCTGCTAAAGTTATTGAAAGCTTTTATGAATATAATTTAACTGCTAACGATAAAATAATTGCCCATTTCCATGAATGGATGACTGGCACAGGTGTATTACATCTCAAAGAAAATGTACCTCAAATTGGGACTGTATTTACTACTCATGCAACAGTTTTAGGAAGATGTATTGCAGGTAATGGATTACCGCTTTATAGAAATTTACATTCATTTAATGGTGATTTAATAGCAAAAGAATTCGGTGTAATTTCTAAGTTCTCACTTGAGAAATTATCTGCTGAAGAAGTTGATAGCTTTACTACAGTTAGTGATCTAACTAATAAAGAATGTAATCAATTTTTCAATAAAGGAGTTGATATTGTTACTCCTAATGGTTTTGAAGATTCATTCGTTCCTTCTCCTGAATTATTTGAAAAGAAAAGAAATGAATCAAGGAATAAAATTATTGATACTGTAAGTGCATTATTAAATCAACAATTATCTAAAGACAGTATGTTGATTATAAACTCAGGGCGATATGAATATAAGAATAAAGGAATTGACTTATTTATTGACGCATTAGGAAAGCTTAATAAACAACAAGATTTACAAAAGGATATAATTGCTATTATTGCTGTTCCTGCTCATCAAGCTGGAGCTAAACAAGATCTTTTAGATAGGATTTCAAATCCTGATTTTTATAGTCCTATTTCTAATGAATATCTTACTCATAGATTATATGAGCCGGAAAATGATCCTATCTTAAAACAAATAAAAAAGAACGAATTAAATAATTCTCCAACTGATAAAGTTAAAGTTGTATTTGTCCCGGCTTATTTAAATGGTAATGATGGTATTTTTAATATTGAATATTATGACTTCTTAATAGGTTTTGATGGTTCAGTATTCCCTTCTTATTATGAACCTTGGGGATATACTCCTTTAGAAAGTCTTGCATTTCATATTCCAACAATAACGACTACTTTAGCTGGTTTTGGATTATGGATTAATCATATCAATGATAATCCTAAATCATGCATTACAGTTATAGAAAGAACTGATGATAATGATATTGAAGTAATCGATACTATCACTAAAACTATATTTTCATGTACTTTTAAAAACAATAACGATATAAATGATGCAAGAAAGATATCTTATGATATTTCGAGATGTGCTTTATGGGAAAACCTTGTTACTTATTATTGGCAGGCATATTCCATTGCTTTAAATAAAGTGAATGAAAGAACGGAACTTTTTATTGGCAAGCAACAAAAGTTTTATGAAACTTCTTTTAATAAATTAAAAGAATCAAAACCTGAATGGAAAAAAATTCTTGTTAAACAAAGCATAAGTCCTGTACTTGCAAGCTTGGATCGTTTGTCTAAGAATCTTTGGTGGACATGGAATTACGAAGCTTCTGAGCTTTTCGAAATGATTAATAAAAAGCTCTGGTCTAAATTAAATCGCAATCCAATTGCATTGATAGAAACCTTATCTATTGATGAAATGCAGGATCTTGAAAAGAATGATCTATTTATAAAAAAACTTACTGAAGTTACAGCTATGTTTGATGCTTATATGTCAAAAGCTGTTGAGAAATCAGATGATCAGATTGCTTATTTTAGTATGGAATTTGGATTGCATGATACTATTAAGATCTTTTCAGGAGGTTTGGGAATGCTTGCCGGGGACTATTTAAAGGAAGCAAGTGATTGTAATATCAACATGGTTGGTATTGGTTTACTATACCGTTATGGCTATTTTAAACAAGATATTACTTTAGCAGGTGAGCAACTTGCTGAGTACACACCTCAAAAATTTTCTCAGTTACCGTTATTTCCTGTAAGAGATGAGCATAATAATTGGATTACTATAAATATTGCTTTAACAGGAAGAAGATTGTATGCTAAAGTATGGAAACTAATGGTAGGGAGAGTTCCTTTATACTTATTAGATACTGACTTTGAAGTTAACTCTGAAACAGATCGTTCTGTTACTCATAGATTATATGGTGGGGATTGGGAAAATAGATTGAAACAAGAATTGTTACTTGGTTTAGGTGGTATCAGAATGCTTGAAACACTTAATATAAGCCCAACTATCTATCATTGTAATGAAGGGCATTCAGCTTTTAGTACTTTAGAAAGATTGGCAAAACTTATCCAACATAATAAACTCTCGTTTGAAGAGGCTGTTGAAGTAGTTAGAGCTTCAACTTTGTTTACTACTCACACACCTGTTCCTGCGGGACATGATACCTTTACAGAAGATTTATTAAGAATGTATATCCCTCATTTTGCCGAACATCTAAACATAACTTGGGATCAATTGATGAACCTAGGTAAGTTTGTAGAGAACGACATGAACGAGAAGTTCTCAATGAGTGTTCTTGCTACTAAATTATCTCAGGAAGTTAATGGTGTAAGTCTTATCCATGGCAGGGTTTCCAGAGAGATGTTTTGTAAATTATATCCCGGATATTTCCCTGAAGAAATCCATATTGGTTATGTTACCAATGGTGTTCATTATCCAACTTGGACTGCTAGATCATGGCAACAATTATATGCAAAAGAATTGGGTGTAGAGTTTTTACAAGATCAATCTAATCCTGAATATTGGCAGAAGATATATAAAGTAGCTGACGAAACTATTTGGAAACTACGTTTGAATAAAAAAACACAGTTGACCGATCACTTAAAATATAGGTTAACTAACGACATGACGCAACATAATGTTAATCCTAAATTTATCTTTAAAGTAATGGATGCCTTTAATCCAAAAGCTTTAACGATTGGATTTGCCAGAAGATTTGCTACTTATAAACGTGCGTTACTTATATTTTCTAATCTTGAGCGATTATCAAAAATAGTTAATAATAAAGAAAAACCTGTTCAATTTGTTTTTGCCGGAAAGGCTCATCCTAACGATAAAGCAGGACAAGACTTTATTAAAAGTATTGTTGAAATATCAAAACAACCTGAGTTTATTGGTAAGATAATCTTTGTTGAGAATTATGATATGGAACTTGCTAAATATCTTATCCATGGTGTTGATATTTGGCTTAACACCCCTACTCGTCCGCTTGAAGCATCGGGTACTAGTGGTGAAAAAGCTATAATGAATGGCGTTGTTAATTTTAGTGTTCTTGATGGTTGGTGGGCCGAAGGTTATAAAAAAGGAGCCGGTTGGGCTTTAAAAGAAGAACAGACTTACGAAAATCAAGATTTCCAGAATGAACTGGATGCTGAAACTATTTATACTATTTTAGAAGATGACATTATTCCAACTTATTATGATACTAATGCAAATGGATTCTCAACTAAATGGATAGCTCACATAAAGAATACTATTGCTCAGATTACTCCTCATTTTACAATGAAACGTCAGTTAGATGATTATTTCTCTAAATATTATAATAAGTTAATTGAAAGATCAGCTAAATTACAAGATAATAATTTCCTTTTAGCTCATAATATTGCATCATGGAAACATAAAATGCTGCGTAGCTGGGATAGTATTGAAGTAGTTAGTGTAAATCTACCCGACTCCAATACTAAACCATTAATGCTAGGCGAGGATTTTATAGCTGAGATAATCTTAAACATGAATGAACTTTCGGGATCGGATATTGGTATTGAAGTTATTTTTGGTCAGAAAGTAAATGACGAAGTTAAGAAACCTATATTTATACGTGAGTTAGTTGCTGAGAGATTGGACAACGGACATTTAAAGTTTATTTGCAAAATGCCTGCTCCTACAGCCGGTGTATTTGATTATGCTTTCAGAATGTTTCCAAAACATCCCGAATTACCACATCGACAAGATTTCAATCTTGTTAGATGGATATAAATTATAAAAAAGGCTGCTTTATAAAGGCAGCCTTTTTTTATAATATATTGTAGGAATATGCCATGGCATGTCCCTACTAGTTTATTCTTAATGTTACAGATTCTGAAAATTCAGTTAATTCATTTCTTGTTAACACTGCCTGAACTCTAAAGCTATATTTAGCTCCTGAAACAAAACCTTTTAACCTAGCAGTAGCATTCGATACATTTATAATATTTACAATATCTTCGCCTCCAGATTCGCTAATCTGCGTACATTCTAAATTATAACTATGAGCACCAAAAACTGCTAATATCGTAGCTATTATGTCACCTGGTGTAACATCATTATCAACAGCAAGTGGTGCTTTGTGCTGTGTCCTCTTGTCGTTTGTAATTGTAAAACCAAACAATTCAGCTAATTCTATTTTTCTTGTCAGGTTTATTTCCTTTTCAAGATCATGTGCATTAACTCTATACATATAACGAAGATCATTAATTATTGATTTAAGCTCAGAAGTCTTATTGAATCGTTTTGCGATTAAGAATTCTTCAACTTTCGATTTAATAACTACACCTGTATAGGTGAAAAAAGCACCTTGAGCTGCATTTTTTATTCCTAAGTTAGCAATTCTATCATAAAAAAAGAACAAATCTCCATGTGTACTCATAGATGTTCCGTCGTTTATAAAAATATATTTATTCATTTTTATTTATTATTTTGTGTTTGTTAGTTGATTTTAATTTTTGTTTTTATATTAATGAGTTTATTTATTTTTTTATTTATTTTGATAAGATTTATTTTGATTTATTGTAAAGAAAAATATATCATAATAAGTAAAAAGAAATTTCTTTAAAAAGATATTAACTTTTATAATGTTCATATTAACAGCATTTAAATTACAAAATCTTTTAATTATCGACAAATACTCATAGTTTGGGTGCAAATGTTCTTCTGGAGGCAGAAACAATATAGTTGTAACCTGAAACAATATAGCTATAGCTTGAAACAATATAGTTGCAGCCCGAAACAATATAGTCGTGACCTGAAACAATATAGTTGTAGCCTGAAACAATATAGTTTTAGGTCGCAACAATATTGTTGTAGCCCGAAACAATATAGTTATAGGCTGAAACAATATAGTTATAGGCTGAAACAATATAGTTATAGTCCGAAACAATATAGTTGTGGGGTTAAACTTGTTTTTCCTATTAATATATTCATAATTAGCATAATTAATAATAT
>Ga0316231_1005386_pt1 | contig 10228 bp, 10 predicted proteins | sample TBH18027metaG_FD_206002 | JGI IMG/M metagenome (GOLD analysis project Ga0316231, IMG submission 206002) | Freshwater microbial communities from Trout Bog Lake, Wisconsin, USA - TBH18027 | ecosystem: Environmental > Aquatic > Freshwater > Lake > Hypolimnion/Profundal zone | place: USA: Wisconsin...
GGCTGGCTGTATATGGCAGCAATCATTGACGTGCATTCCTGGTTTCTCGAAGACTTTGAATTGTCGACAACGATTGATAGACAATTTGTGCGCATCCTTTTGAAACGGGCCTTCACCAAAGCGAAGACGAATATCCTTAATAGCGATCAGGGCAGCCAGTTTACCTGCGACAAGTACATCAAGCTCGTAAAAGAAGACACCAAGATCAAAATCAGCATGGACGTCAAAGGGCGTGCGCTCACCTTACGTCCTAAAAAAGGGTGTCTTGACGGTGGGGTCATTAAATTAACGCTTTTAATTCGCCGTTTACTGGTCTAAACTTTCAGCTATAAGGTGGATAACCGGCTCACATCTTCCATGAGATCTGTGCTCAATTTTGATATGTCCTCCAGCGCTCCGGAGATTTGTTGGATGGAATCCCGTTCACGGGTGGTATTTTTGTTTATTTCGGTGATGTCTTTTTGGTTATCCAGCATGGTTTCTGCCAACTCGTTTATTGCCGGCCCAATGCTCTTTACAATGCTTTCCATGCTCTTAATTTGCAGTCTGATGTTGTCTGTTGACCTGTGGCTTTCTTCTGCAAGCTTGCGCACTTCCTGGGCAACCACCGCGAATCCGCGGCCTGCTGCACCGACCCTGGCCGCTTCAATTGCCGCATTTAGGGCCAGCAAGTTGGTTTGTCCGGCGATATGCTTAATCGTATCCACCACGGTGGCAATATTGCGTGATGACTCGATGAGCGTTTCGCCAAGCTTGGCGGCATTCTTTGCCTTTTCTACATCCTCAGATATTTTGTTGTTTACGTTTTCAATGGTTCTTGCCGTTTCCTCGGTTGACCGAAATACCTCAGAGCCAATGGCACTGATCTCCTCAATGCGTCCATTCAGATACTGGGACATTTGGGCTGTTTTTATCGCTGATTTTTTTTGATAAAATAAAGTTTCCCACCGAATTAGATCACAGGCGGTTTTTTGGGTGGGAGAGCGGTAGTCGTGGGCTACAAGTGTCACGTTTTCTTTCAGATACTTTCCATATTGGAGATACAAAGGTCCGGTTTTGTTAACAAAAAGTAATGAGCCTATGACATAATCGACAGAGCGTAAAACGCTACCGATTTCTGCCTCGTTCATTTGGGCGAAGGCGACAGGTTTAAATGTAAGGTGTTTGATGCCATAGTGCAGGCAGTCATTGATAATATCTTGGCAGCCGGCCATGACGTTATTATATACGGCGACGGTTGAACCTTCAGGAATACGATAACTGTCAAAATAGAATTCAACCGGAGGCAACAGTTCAAGGCCTACCAGCTTATCCCGGGGTACAATTTTCTGGGCTTGGTCATAAAAATTGGCATAACAGACAATCAAATCAATGTCATTACAATCCTTCAAGTCACTGTTGATTGTCTTTGAGATTCGGGCTTCCTTTAACAATTCTTTAACCGAATTTGCGAGTTCAGAGGCAGTCGCTTCCCCTCCCCCGCTAATCAGGACTCTCAATGCCGCGGACATACCACACACCCTCTCTTGCACATTAGAATTCATATAACGATAAAATGAATTCTGCGCTTTCGGATAAAATCCTTTATCCTGTTCCGAAAATCCGAAATACGAATTATGGGGTATTTTAGCATAGGGAGGAATTCCCCGGACAGTATCGAATCATTACTGGGAATAATGAATTCAGTAACTATAAAGACCTAGACGGAGGAATAACGTGACTAAAGCTGTTAAAGATAAGGCGACAATGGATGCGAACAATCCGACACTCCACGTATATAGGATTTTGAGGGAGCAGATATTGAGCTATAAACTGGCGCCCGGCAGCAAGTTCAATCAGGAGGAATTGGCGAAAGAACTTGGTGTTAGCCGCACTCCGGTTGTGAAAGCACTGCACAAACTGGAGACAGAAGGCCTCGTGGACAATATCCCGCAGCGGGGTTTTTATGTTCACCAGCTGACCATAAAGGAGCTATTGGAATTATTCACTTTGAGGGAAGCCCTTGAAATGATGTTGATCAACAGCGTTATCGATAAACTGTCCCCGGAACAAATTCAAAAACTGGAAGATATAATGGACCCATTCAAGGGACAGTGGACTCCCCAGATCATCGAAGATTACTGGATTGCTGATCAGACTTTTCACAATTCGTTACTGGAAATGAGCCATAACGATTTGGTGTTAAAGGTGAATGATACGTTTCAGGTTTTCAATAGAACCTATATGGGCGGGATCATCCGCAAACCGAGCGAAAGCCTTAGTGATCATAAGATTCTTATTAAGGCTCTTCGAGAAAGAGATGTTGAGACAGCCCGGCGAACGGCGGTGGGACATGTCGCCCAATCCCGGCGATCACTCCAAAACGCGGTTGACAAGTTGAACCAGCTTGGCGTAGATTCGGCGAAGCTGCCTGTCAAAACTCTCAGTGAAGAAGGGTTCCGCGAATAGGGCCCCCTTTTTTTAAAATTTAATGAATTCATTATATTAAAAAAAGAATCTAAAAACACAAAAAATAGTTGGAATATTTAATGATTTGTTATAAAATGAATTCGAAAGTGTAGGAATAGTTTAGCGATATATTTTTTTATTACGCAATGAATTCATTTTTACATAAATAGAATCTTAAATCAGAACGTCTCGATGCAGTAATGATTTTGGAGAAAGGGGGAGTATTACAGCGATCAGGGATACTATCAGGAAGGGGTTGAGATAACGCTCGGTTAATCATAGGGTTAAAGATTGATTTGCAGGCGAGACACGGCCTTATAGAAGAGAGGGGGTTCATCAATGGACAAAATCAAAAGCATGGCGGCCTGGGGCGTGGTGATGGGGATATTCTTCTGCACCATGGTCAACTACATGGACCGCGTAAATATTTCGGTCACAGCGCCGATGATGATTAAGGAATACGGCTGGGATACCCAGTCGCTCGGCTTTGTCTTCTCTACTTTCTTTTGGGGGTATTTTCTGCTTCAGATGCCTATGGGTTGGATAGCTGATAAATTCGGACCACGGAAAATTCTCGGCATTTCGGCAGCTTACTGGGGTATATTTACCATATTTTCTGCTATCCCGAGCAATATTTACGCATTGAGTACGGTGCGTGCCTGTTTAGGTGCAGGTGAAGCGGCCAATTTTCCGGCGCAGACCTCGTTTATTGCTCGTCATCTGCCACGGCGGATGGTTAGCCGGATTCAGGCTTTCAATCTTTCAGCCATATCATTAGGACCATTCGTAGCGACTCCATTTGCGGCGTATATGATGACCCATTACGGATGGCGCAGTGTGTTCTACTCCTTTGCCGTCATTAGCTTTGTAATCGGGGCATATTGGATGTACGTGACTAAAAAAGCTAACATGACAGACTCGGTTTTCCTGGAAGAAAAACAAGAAACTGGCACAGAGAAGAAAGTTGTGGCGGCTATCTTCGATAAACCGCTACGAGAAATCGAAGTATGGGGTTCTTCCATGGCCTGGTTTAGTAACAGCTATGTATTTTCTTTTCTGGTCATGTGGCTGCCGCTGTACTTCGTCAAAGGACGCGGTATGTCGGTGGAAGAAATGGCTGTCTTCGGTAGCATACCTTGGGCTTTCCTCTTTATCATGATGAATGTTGCTGGGTATATTGTGGACTGGGTCAAAAACAACACCAAGCATAACGTATTCTGGCGTCGAATGATTTTTGCCGCCGGTTACCTTTGGTGCGCGGCTTTCATAGTGATGATCCAGAATGTTCAAACCAGTAATGAGGCGCTGATGTATATTTGCACTTCCTTCGTGGGGCTGGCATTTACTTGGCCGGTAGGCTTTTCACTGCCGATTGAGTACGCTGGACCTAAGGCAGGTATTGCCACAGGTTTCATGAATTCCTGGGGCCAGTTGGCGGCAATTATATCGCCACTGATCACTGGCTATGTAGCTTCCACCAATAATTGGGGCCACGCCTTTTGGTGGGCGGCGGTATTCTCGCTGGCCGGGGCCATAGTGGTGCTGGCTACCAGCAAATATAACACGGGAGTCGACGACGAAACAAACGCTTCGCAAGCGACCGCGAACTAACTGTCATGATTTCAGGACATATATTAGGAGTGATTTAATATGGATTGGAAATATTCCGTGATAACTGGGTTTATGGGTGGATACAAAGACCGATTCATCAACTATGCTGATCCACGTAATATCGAGCAAATTTTCGAAATGGCATCGCGGATCAAAGGGTGCTCCGGCCTTGAAATGGTATATCCCCAGAATTTTTCGGACCCTGTCAAGGTTAAAGGCTTGTTAAAACAATACAATCTGGGTGTTTCAACCCTCAATCTTAATCTTAAGGGTGATGAAATCTGGCGTTTTGGCAGCTTTTCCAGCCCAGACCCGAAAGTACGCAAGGAAGCCGTCAAATGGATGAAGACCGCAATGGACTTTTGTGCCGAACTTGACTGCGATACGGTGACCTGCTGTATTTTGGCGGACGGTTCCGATTATCCCTTTGAACTCGACTATGTCCGGGCGTTCAACGACACTATCGAGGGTGTGCGGGAATGCGCCGACTATCGTAAAGATATTCGGATCAGCATGGAATACAAGGTGTCTGAGCCCCGGGCGCACTGTTTACTGAGCGACGCCGGTAAGACCGCCTATTTCTGCAAATTGGTAGGCAGGGACAACGTTGGCGTAACCCTTGACTTCGGTCATGCAGCACAGGCTGGCGAAATTCCTGCTGATTCTGCAGCCTTCCTGGGTTCGACTGGATTATTGTACTACGTCCATATCAATGATAACTATCGCAACTGGGACTGGGATATGGTCCCCGGGACAGTCAATTTCTGGGACTATCTCGAATTCATTATTTATTTGAAGAAGGTTAACTACACAGGATGGATTACTGCCGACGTGTTCCCCTATAGGCATGATCCGATTCGGATCATGGAAAAGACCTTCGAGTGGATGGATTATCTGATCGCTGTAACTAACCAAATTGACGATAAGACATTGTTTGAAATGATGAAAACCAAGGATGCTTTCGATATTCTTGATTACGTCCGGTCTTGCGTCAAAAAAGTCTAGCAGGGAGATGGCTGACTTGGCCTATCAATTTATCACACAAGAAGTAAGTGATGGAATCTGCATTTTAACCCTCAACTGTCCCGAACAGACTAATAAACTAACGATTCCCATCATGCAGGAGCTAACCGCCGGATTGCTTTCGACCGAGGCTGACCCGGATTGCCGGGTGGTGATCTTGACCGGCGCCGGGGAATGTTTTTGCGATGGAGGCAATCTTGGCGATTATCGGGCACAAAGTCCATTCGAGATTCGGCAGTTTGGCGACGCGTTTATTACGCTGCACATGACTATTGTGAAGCTGACGAAGCCGGTAATCGCCGCTGTCCAAGGGCATGCCCACGGTGGCGGGCTAAACTTGGTCGAGGCTTGCGATTTGGCTATTGCCGCCTTGGATGCGGAGTTCAGCGTGCCGGAGATGCGATTTGGCATCGCGCCGATGATGGCCCTCACCGGTCTTGGAAGGGTTCTTAGTCGTAAAGGCGTCATGCAGTTGGCACTGTTTGCCGAAATGATATCGGCAGAGAGGGCGATGGAATTTGGCTTTCTCAATTGGGTCTGTGCCAAAGAGGAAGTTTTGAAAGAGGCTAAAGCCATAGCCGGACGGTTGGTAAATATGAGCCCGGTCGCAATGGCATCCTGTAAGCGGCTATACTATGAGGCGGATGCGCTAAACTATCAAAAACAATTGGAAAGCGGCCTAAATATGTTGGTCACGCTATTGAAGTCGGATGATGCCGCCGAAGCAATGACCGCCAGGCAGGAGAATCGTAAGCCGGTATGGTCGGGTAAGTAGGGCTCGAAGATTGAGGCGATTACCTCTGTGGGCTGAAATGGCCCTCATTTGAGGGCCATTTCCATCTACTATTACTTTGGGAGGAGCGACTGCGATGAAGAAACTGATTAATGAGCCTTCCCAGGTTGTCAAAGAATTGATCGAAGGTTATCTTGCTGCCTATGGCAAGACTGTAGAAAAAGTGCCTGAGGTCAATGGGATTGTAACCAAAACCAAGCAAGAAAAAGTCGGTGTGGTCATCGGTGGTGGCAGCGGCCACGAGCCACTTTTTTTAGGCTTCGTCGGCGACGGTCTGGCGGATGGCGTGGCCATTGGCAATGTATTCGCCGCTCCACCGCCTGATACTGTTTATGAAGTGACAAAAGCCGTTGACTCGGGCAAGGGCGTGCTATACGTTTACGGTAACTACGCTGGTGATGTGCTCAATTTCGATATGGCTGCCGAACTTTGTATGGCTGACGACATTGAAACCAGGACGGTTTTGGTTTGGGATGATGTTGCCTCCGCTCCTCCGGATAGGACAATCGACCGCCGGGGAATCGCCGGCGACGTATTTGTGATTAAAATTGCCGGAGCGGCTGCCAGCGCCGGGCTTTCTTTGGCAGAGGTATGCCGGGTGACGGAAAAGGCTAGGGATAACACCAAGTCCATCGGCATTGCTCTCGCTCCCGGCTCTATTCCCGATAGCGGCAAGCCAACCTTCACTTTGCCAGAAGACGAAATGGAATTTGGTATGGGGCTACACGGTGAACCTGGTGTGAGACGAGCCAAGCTTATGAAGGCCGATGATATTGTCAGTGAAATGATGGGCTATTTGCTTCAGGATATGCCGCTGGGGAAAGGCGAAGAGGTCTGCCTCCTGGTAAACGGACTGGGTTCGACCACGGTTATGGAACAATTCATCGTCAATCGCAAAGTTGCGGCAATACTTGCTGATCGGGGAATCGCCGTCTATGACACGCTGGTGAATGACTACTGCACTTGTCAGGAAATGGCCGGCGTGTCGATCACGTTGATGAAGCTGGACGGCGAACTGAAAAAATACTGGGATTATCCTGCACACTCACCCTATTTCAAAAAATAACCGTAGGAGAAGCGTTATGATCAGTAGCTTAAACACAGAGGAAACAAAAACGATGTTTGGGTATGTTGCCAAGCAGGTGATAGACAATAAACCATTGCTGACTGAAATCGACAGCGCCATCGGTGACGGCGACCATGGGATAGGAATGGCGGTCGGATTTTCCGCAGCAATGGAAAAATTGCAAGGCTCCGATACTCATTCCATCAACGATATCTTTAAAATAATCGGGTCGTCGATGATCAAATCGATGGGTGGCGCGTCAGGAGTAATTTTTGGCACCATGTTCATGTCGGGAGTAAAAGGGTTGCCGGCCATGGAGGAACTGAACACGGAGGCTATGGCTGCTGTATTTGCCGGTTCATTGGCTGCTGTCAAAGAGCGCGGCAACGCCAGCGTGGGGGACAAGACGATGATTGATGCCCTGGAACCTGCTGTGGTCGCGCTGCGTCAATGTGCGGAGGAGCAGTGCAAAGATTTGCTGGTGGTTTTGAAACGGGCTGAAGAAAGCGCTCTAGCCGGAGTCGATAGCACTAAGAGACAGTTGGCGAAGTTTGGACGGGCGCGGTCGCTGGGCGAGCGGGCTCTGGGACACCAAGACCCTGGCGCTACCTCAGTCTGGCTCATCATCAAAGCCATGCGGGAATGGGTCGAGCAGCACCGGCAATCGAAGTAATGGAGGGAAACTACTGTGAAACTGGGATTTTTAACGGCAATATGGGCGACCGCGGCGATTCCGCTGGGTGAAAGCCTGCGGCGCGCCGCACGCGGTAATATTCACTATGTCGATATTTTTGCCCGCAATCAGGGTGATCCTACCTATCTGAGCCAGGCAGAAAAAGACGAGGCTGCGCGTATCATCCAGGGAGAAGGGCTGACAGTATCGGGAATGGTGTCGCTGTTCCAGACAAGCGCCGCGATGCCGGACAAAAAGGCCGAAGTGCAAAACTGGGACTATATGCTGCAATGTTTTGACTTCGCTGAACAGGTCGGGGCAAAACAGCTGACATATCTACCCGGCGACCGCACCCGTAACGTGTCCCAGGAGACTGCCTGGGAGTGTTCGGTTAATTTTGCCCGGCGCTGCGCGTCAGAAGCGAAAAAAAGAGGCCTATACCTAGCGCTGGAAGTGGAGCCGCTATTATCGCAAGTCGTCCACGACGTACCAGGGACCAAACGGTTTTTGGCTGAGGTTGATTCCCCGTATTTCCGCCTGAATATTGATACTGGCCACTTCCACGTATTCCGTACGTCGGCCCAGGACCTGCATGACTTGGCCCCCTATATTATTCACGCGCACCTGAGCGACAACCGAGGATCAATCGATGAGCACGACATCCTGGGCAGGGGCAATTGCCCCAATACGGAATACATTACGGCACTTATTGAAGGCGGTATTGATCAGCGCTGCCAGGAACTCGGGCTGGGTGAAGCGGTGGCGGCCATCGAAATTCACTTCAATATGGTGCCCAATCTGGTGCGCCCGGGCATAGACCAGGCAATTCATGATTCGGTGGCCTGGTGTGCGGAACATCTTCCATTGCTAAAGCTTTAGTATAGGAAGCGGGAAGGATTATTCCATGAAACGATTCATCATTGGTTCAGGCTGGAAAATGAATAATAACATGGCCGAAAGTATAGCTTTACTCCATGCTTTGAAAAAGGCATTAGGCCGTTTCGACGACTTTCCCTTATTTGTATTGCCGCCGTTTACCTCATTGCATGCGGTGGGAATGCTGCTTGGGCAGGAGAAACAGATCAAATTCGGCGCCCAGAATATGCACTGGCAGGAAGCTGGGGCTTTTACCGGGGAAATATCCGCTCAGATGCTGGTGGAGTTGGGTTGTACCTATGTTGAACTCAACCACCAGGAACGAAGGACATACTTCAAGGAGACCAATCAGACTACCAACCTGAAGGTTCTTGCCGCGCTGAACCACGGACTGAAACCCATCCTGTGCCTCGGGGAAGAGAAAAAACTCCCGGAGACGCTTACTCGTGAGTTTCTTCAGGCGCAAATGAGAGAGATGTTGGATGGAGTCAGGGAAGATGACGTCTCAGAAATTCTTTTTGCTTACGAACCGCGCTGGGCCATCGGCACGACTGAGGCAGCTCCGTCTTCTCATATCAAAATGGTCCACGGCACTATCCGCGCTGTTCTTCAGGAGAACTACGGCACGGCTGTCGCCTCGGCGACCTATATTATTTACGGTGGCAGCGTCGACCAGAATAACGCCGTGGAAATTGCTATCCAGGACGGGGTGGATGGCTTATTTATCGGTCGGGCCGGCCTGAAGACGGAGACCTTCTCGGAGATAATCCAGGAAGTGGCTAAGGCCTTGAACAAGATTCATGCAGGGGGAGAATAATATGAGAATCGCTATAGGCTGTGACAATATTGGGTTTAAGCTGAAAGAAGATATAAAGGAATTTATTAAAACCATCGGACATGAGGCTGTGGATTGCGGTTGTCATTCTGCCGAACCGGTGGATTATCCGGATGTGGCCAAGATTGTCGCCGATCATATTCTCAAAGGTGAAGTCGATCGGGGAATTCTTTTTTGCGGCACGGGCATCGGTATGGCAATGGCTGCGAATAAGGTGAAAGGAATTCGTGCTGCTCAGTGCTATGACGAATATTCGGCCGAACGGGCGGCAAAAAGTAACGACGCCCACGTCATTACTTTGGGTACAAAGACCGTTGGGCCGGAAAACGCTCAGCGAATTATCAAGACCTGGTTGGACAGCCACTTCAGCGGCGGCCCGTCTGCGCAAAAAATCGCTAAAATTATGGAACTCGAAGGCAACGGTTGTTCGGCAAAGGTAAATTGACTCATAAGATGGAGGGCTATTCGTAATTCTCCTAGTTCTGCTTAAAGAAAAATAGATGCTACTCTGCAAGGCGAGGGCCGGTGGGAGCCAGTCCTTGCCTTGCAATTTAACGGAGCATAATGGTCCCCACGGGGATGGTGGTTGGTCACTATGGGATTGTGCTCGCTAGTAACCTGCCCTTATAGGCACAAAGCAAAACCACCCGATACGCGGGTGGGTCATTATTGCGTTGTCCAATTCGGTGATGGGGCCGATACGTTACGGGGGGCGGTCGATTCGATGTTCCTGTTGTTCGTGTCCGGAAAATGTGATGCAGTTTTAAGCTTTTACCATGACCAGGGGGACATTGCCGCCAACTTCGCAATTTTCCCAAGACGGTGAGTGTAACAATAGGTCTTCCCTTTATCAGGACCTCGATCGACCACGGCACAGCCATGGATATTGCCGGAAAGGGTATC
>Ga0316231_1005395_pt1 | contig 10218 bp, 9 predicted proteins | sample TBH18027metaG_FD_206002 | JGI IMG/M metagenome (GOLD analysis project Ga0316231, IMG submission 206002) | Freshwater microbial communities from Trout Bog Lake, Wisconsin, USA - TBH18027 | ecosystem: Environmental > Aquatic > Freshwater > Lake > Hypolimnion/Profundal zone | place: USA: Wisconsin...
TTTTTAAAGATACCAGTTATTTCATATAATGTTGGCAGTATTCACGAAATAAACACTAGCAACGAAATTGTTACCCTTATTGACAAATTTGATATTAATGGTCTTTCTAAAGCAATTATTAAACTACTAAAAGATGAAAACTTACAAAAAGAAAAATCTGAATTAGGCTATAAACGCGCGTTTGAAATGATCTCTGATAATTCAACCATAAAAGAAGACATACTCAAAGCATATAATATAGTAATTGAAGATTACTTAAAAGAAAATATCTATTTTAGATAATATGGGATTTAAAAGAAAAATAATTGTAGGTGGTGAACATATTATTACACCTAGAGCTCTTTTTAGAAAATCACATAGGTTTATCGATAATTTGATTTATGAATTTAAAGATGAGTATTATGTAAATTTTACTTTTGGAGGATATTATTCAATTTTAGCAATTATTGATGCAATTAAAGCAAAATTTGAAGATGATTCATATATATTATTACCTTCTTTTTTATGTCCTTCAATATTAAAACCATTTAAATTAAGAGGCATTAAATATTTATTTTATAAAGTAGATGATGAGTTATTTATAGATATTGATTATTTAAATACTATTATTAATCATAACGATAAAATTAAGGCTGTTTTTTTTATTGATTATTTTGGAGCTAATCAAAAGGAAAGAATTTTACCATTATTAAATAAACTAAAATCTAAAAATATATACATTATTCAGGATGTAGTTCAATGTCTTAAAATTAGAAAGGAGCAATTATATGGTGATTTTATTTTTAATAGTTTTAGAAAATTCTTCCCATTTGAAGGGAGTATGCTAATAACAAAAGAAAGAATTAACATAAAATATGGAAAAGATAAGACTAAATATATAAAATATAAAAGAATTGGTCAAATATTAAGATATCTTCATATTACATATGGCATTTTTTCAGAAAAATTATTTTTAAATTTTTTACAAATAGCTGAAAAAAATTATTATTCAGAAGAGGTTTTAAAAATGCCAAAATTTAATCATGAAAACCTTAATAAAATAGATATAAATTTACTTATAGAGAATCAAACATTTTATTATAATCAATTATTAAATATTTTTAATGATAAAGTTCCAGATTTGTTATTAAATAACAATTTTATTCCATTAGGATTCATTATAAAATTAGATAAGAGAGACATAATACGGAATTATTTATTTGAACAAAATATATTTACACCTATTCATTGGAAATTATCAAATGAAATTGACAAAAAAAAATTCGAGAAAAGTATTCTATTATCATCTAAAATACTAACTCTACCTTTAATTGGATTAAGTCAACGAAATTTTCAATATTTGATGAAGACTTCGTTTGATTTATCATTAAACTAATATAAAATAATTTTGATTAAATTAATATAATGAATTTACCAGATATTTATTTTGAGCCAATATGGGGTGAATTATATGCTGAGAAAGATATAGGGACACATCATACGTTTGAGTATAATTCAAATAATGGGAAAGTATATTATTCATTTATTAAACGCAAAATAGATTTAACTATTGATAGTGTTTTTTTATATGACATTATTACTCCTTATGGCTTTAGTGGTCCAATTGTTTTAGAAACAAAAAATAAATCTGTTCTACTTATTGAATTTAAGGAGGCTTTTGATATTTTTTGCGAACAAAATAATATAATAACTGATTCTTGTAGGTTTAATCCTTGGATAAAAAATCATGAAGACTTTAGTCATATGTACCAAATAGTTCCTAGTTTTACAACTTTAGGAATAAAATTAGATGTTGAAGATATTTTTATAAAAGAATTTAGCTCCAAGAAAAGGAATATGGTTAGAAAAGCAAATAGCTTAGGTATTCAAATACATTTTGATTTTGAAGGAAATAATATTTCAGAATTCTTAAAAATTTATAAAAATACAATTTTAAAAAATAATATAACATCTTATTATAATTTTAATATGGAATTTTTGCTTAAAAATTTTAAAATATTAAAAAATAAAATATTTATAACTTATGCTGAATATGAAAATCAGATTATTTCAATTGCAATATTTTTAAAAAGCGATAAATTTATTCATTATCATTTAGCAGCGAACGATACAAATTATAATGGAATACCAGCAAATGATTTGTTATTATATGAAGTAGCACTGTATGGGAAAAAAAATGATTTTAAATTTTTAATGCTAGGAGGCGGAGGAGGAAATTTAAATTTGCATAATTATAAGAAAGGGTTTACTAAAGACACAGAATTTGATTTTTATAAAGGTAGAAGGGTTTGTAATTCCGTAATATATGATAAAATTTTATCTAAATGTAATAAAATTGATGAATCTTATTTCCCTTCATATAGATAAAAAAAATAAAATAGTTTATTTAAATAATAAAAGATGCACTTAAATGAGTAACTTTGAAATCTTAGATTTAAGTAAAAAAGATTTATGGGAGGAATATTATAGTAAATTACATGTAGATTTACAAGATATTTATTTTACTCCAGATTATTTTAAACTTTATGAAAAGTTAGGTAATGGAATACCTCAATGTGCTGTTTTTGAACAAGATGGGGAAATTGCAATATATCCTTTTTTATTAAATTCAATTAATGAGCTAGGTCTTAATTTAAATAAACAATTTTTTGATATACAAGGAGTATATGGTTATAATGGAATTCTAACGAATTGTAATACAGAACGTTTTATTCAGAATTTTTTTAGATTTTTTGATCAATATTGTTTACAAAAAGGAGTAATAGTGGAATTTATCAGAATTAATCCATTATTACAAAATATATTTATTCATCGTTCAGATTTTAATCAAATTTTCAATCAAAATAATATAGCAGTTAATTTACTAAATGAAAATATATTTGAAACAGAATATGAATATTCAACAAGAAAAAATATTAAAAAAGCGATTAATAATGGTTTAATTTTTAAATCATTTCTTGGAAATAATATAAATGATGATGATATCGCTGTTTTTTGTGATATATATTATAATACAATGAAAAGGAATAATGCCGATGAATTTTATTATTTTGATGAATATTATTTTAAAAATATTTCGATTTATTTAGGTAAAAAAGCATTATTTTCATTTGTTTATTTAGATAATTTTGTTATTTCATGTGAGTTAATATTATTAGGCGGGGAAATTGCATATTCATTTTTAGGAGGTACAAATAATGAATTTTATCAATATAGACCAAACGACTTCTTAAAACACAAAACTATAAATTTGTTAAAAATTATGGGATTTAAATATTACCTACTTGGAGGCGGTTCAGAAGGAATTTTTAAGTATAAAAAATCTTTTTCAAAAAATGGAATATACCCATTTTATATCGGTTATAAAATACATAATAAAAAGATATATGATGATGTTGTTAGACAGTGGACTGAATTATATCCTGAAAAATTTGATAAATATTCCCCATATATTTTAAAATATAGATATTAGTTATGTTAATACAGAATAGAACAATATCTGATGATTCTAATTTATTAGATGCATTGAAATTAATGGATTTAACAGGATGTCGCTCATTATTAGTAATTAAATCAAATAATAAATTTAATGGTATCTTGAGTATAGGTGATATACAAAGAGCTTTAATTAAATATAATCGACTAGATATTGGCATAATCAATATACTTAGAAAAAATCCTAAGATAGCTAAAACTACTACTTCTTTTAGTGAAATTAAAGGAACAATGACTGAATTTCGAATGGAATTTATACCAGTTATAAACGATAATAATGAAGTTGAGAATATTTATTTTTGGGAGGATTTATTTGATATTAATATTAAAATTCCAATTTCTCAATTTAATATACCTGTTGTAATTATGGCTGGTGGTTTAGGATCACGATTAAAACCATTAACAAATGTATTGCCTAAACCATTAATTCCTATCGGTGAAAAAACAATAATTGAAGATATTTTTGAACGTTTCTCTAAACATGGATGTTCTAAATTTTATATATCCGTAAATTACAAATCTGATTTAATTGAATATTATTTATTAAATCAAAAGTTACCATATGAAATTCACTTTTTTAAGGAAGCAAAGCCAATGGGTACAGCAGGAAGTCTTTCTTTATTAAAAAATCAAATTATTGAAACTTTTTTTGTAAGTAATTGCGATATTTTAATAGAACAAGATTATTCTGAAATATTACATTATCATCGTTCTAATAAAAATGAAATAACTATAGTGGCAGCACTTAAGCATTTCCCAATAGCTTATGGAACAATAGAAACTGGAGAGAATGGTAGGTTATTAAAACTAATTGAGAAACCTGAGCTCACTTTTAAAATTAATAGTGGTATGTATATTTTAGAACCACATTTGTTAAATGAAATACCAGAAGACATAAATTTTCATATCACAACATTAATTGAAAAAACACTTAAAAGAAATGGAAGTGTAGGTGTATTCCCTGTTAGTGAAAAATCTTGGAAGGATATTGGAAGTTGGGAAGAATTAAAATATAGTTTCAAATAGAAAACATGAAGATTTTATATAAAATTCCTAACATTAAACTTAAAGAGTTTATTCAAAATGAAAATTTTAAAAAAAATATTATTAATAGTTTTTATTATTTTGGGGGTACATTTATCCAGTTTATAATAGCTATTTTTACTCAACCAATTTTTTCTAAACACCTTGAATTAAAAGATTTTGCAATAATGGGATATTTTTCTGCTGTACAAGCAATTTTATATCCTTTATTTAGTATGAGTCTACCATTCTATTATCTTGCTAAATATTGGAATGTTAAAAATGGTGAAACACCTCAAGAAAATTTATCTTTTATATTAAATTTTTTAAATTTTTCGAATAGTATAATTGCAATTCTGTCATTTATTTTTGTTAGTATTTATTTTAAAATAGTAAATGTAACTATTCCACTTACACCCTTTATTTTTATTGTTCTTGCTCAATTATTTTTCGAAAAATATAAATCTTATTATTTAATTGAATGTCGAATTCAAAAGAAAGGTTTAAATTATTTTGTGATAAGTATAATACAGATTGCATTAAATACAGGATTTAGTTTATATTTTGTAGTATACTTAAATTCTGGTGCAACAGGACGTATGGGCGGGATATTTATAGGTGTTTTAATTACTAGTTTAATTGCTCTTATCATATTTATAAAAGAAAAAAGATATAAATTTAGATTTAATATTAATAAAACGAAAACAAAAGAGGCATTAAAATATTGTATTCCTTTAATAATTGGTTCTTATGCTTATTTCCCAATAGGTAATATCGATAGAATATTTTTAGAGCGTCTCGGCAATATCTCTGAATATGGGTATTACAGTATAGGTCTTACAATATCTGGATTTGTTGGTACATTTTTTCTAGCACTTTACCAAAGTTTTGAGCCTGATCTATATAAATTTGTTTTGGAAAAAAAATACAAGCAATACTTTTTATATCTTATATTTTATTTTTTTATTTTAGCAATTATTTCATTAACATTTATTTTCTTCTCAGAAACTGTCGTGTCTTTTTTGACCCATGGACGATATACACATGCAAGTAATTTCGCAAATATTTTTATAATAGGTATTTTTTTAATGCAAATAGGTGGTGTTTTTGAACAATTATTTACCGCTTATGGTGCAACAAAATATGTAATGTGGAGAAATATTTTAATGGGCATTTTTTGTATAATTTCTTATTACTTTATGATTAAATTATATGAATTTAAAGGTGCAAATATTACAAGAATTATAACATCTTTATTTTATATTATTAGCGGTATTACAATGTTTTATATTTTTAAAATTAAAAATAAAAAAAATGAAATCTATTAGTTCTCCTATATTATTCATGGTATTTAATAGACCAGAAAAGACTAAGTTAGTTTGGGATCAAATTAGTAAAGCCCAACCTTTAAAATTATATATTTCTGCTGATGGGATTAGAGATACTGTGATTGAAGACAAAGTAAAATGTGACCAAGTTAGAAATATTGTTTCTAATGTAGACTGGGAATGCGATGTAAAATATCTTTTTCATGAGAAGAATTTAGGATGTTCTTTAGCCGGCAAGACAGCTTTTGACTGGGTTTTTAGCTTTGAAGATAGAATGATAGAACTAGAAGATGATACTATCCCTTCTCAAAGTTTTTTTAAATATATGGATGAAGTATTAGAAAAGTATAAAAATAATGAACAGATTGGATTTGTTACTGGTCAAAATTTCATGGGAATAGAATCTGGAAATTCAACATATTTCTTTTCTCATTATGGAGGTAGTTCAGGATGGGGTACATGGAAAAGAGTCTATGAAGGATACGATTTTAAACTTGATAAAATAGATAAAATATACAGCAAAGATTTTAGAAAAAATTTTGACGATTCTTTTGAATATAAATATTGGTTAAAAAAATTCACTAATTTCTATATTAAAGGAGGAAGTACTTATGATTTGCAAACTGTATTTCTTGTATTTGAAAAAGATTTAATGAATATATTTCCTAACAAAAACATGATAACAAATATTGGATTTGATAATGAAGGCACTAATTATAATGGCGGTGATAGTAAATTTTCTAATAAGGAAAGATTCGAAATACAAAATATAATACATCCTGAAACTATCGAAAGAGATATTGAAATTGATAAAAAGATTTTTAAATATCATTTTTTAAATAAAAGTAGATTTAGTTATATATTAAGGTGGACATTTGGGCCATATATAAGAAAAATATTTCCTTCTAAAACCTAAAACAATTAATTATAATAAAAGTAGTTTGATTATGTCATTTTGCTAAATAGAAAATGAAAATATATTTTAAACCTCTTAATGATAAAGAATTTACTCTATGAATTAATAATTTAATTGAATTGTTTCAAGATTGAACAGGCGTTGAATTGCATTTAGTCGACCTACTGGTTTAATAAAGGAAATTTTTCTTTTTCGAGAAATAGAATTCATTATCATTTATTCCGAAAGATTTTTTCTTTTATCTATAAATCTAAATAATTTTGATATTTGTATTAAGTAAATGATGCAAATTGTTTTGTCTTTATATCCAATAAGTAATGTTGTTTATACATGATTACACTATTGCAGGTCCTAAATATAATAAAAACAATAGAGGAAAAGAAGTGACAATAGACTGCCTATTCTTTGCACATGTATCCTAAGAGTAAAGGATTGAAGATATACTTGCTGAAATTTCGATAATAAAAAAAAATATCAGACTTTATCTCTTTCTTTTATTGGTGGATTAAAAATTAATTATATGAAACATCATAAAAAATTATGCACAGAATTAAATATAGAAAATAAAGGTAAATTTTGGGGGTCTCTACCAACTCAGGATAAAATATACAAATATGCTTTACAGGCTAAAATATGCATATTACCAAACTAATATGATATTATTCCCTGTACGATAATTGAAAGTATATTTATGAAACCTCCTGTAATAGCTTATGCTGTTGGTGGTATCCCCGCATTAAATGAAAAAGATGAGACCTTATTTCTTGTTGATAAACTTAAAATTTATTAACTTGTCGATAAGATTATACAATTAATTAATTATAATGATTTACGAAAAGCACTTACTGAAAAACATATTTCTAAGTAATTGAACGGTTAAACAAAGTTATGATAGTTACTGATGTAATATATGCTTATCATTATTTATAAATAAAACTAGATAAATAGAAAATGCAAGGAATAACAAAACAAAAATATTTTTATTATTTAGCATTTATGCTTATAATAACAACTTTTTTACCTTTAGTAACCAATAATTTACCATCAGTTTTTCGAAGTCATCACTTGTATACTACAGTTTGGGTAATCTCAATTTTATTTTTACATCCAACAATACTTATTAATAAAACAATTCTTTATACAATTACTTATGGTCTATTATTTTTTCTTGCAACAAAATCAATATGGTATAATTTAGATGATTGGAATTTTAGAGAATTTTACACAGAGTTTTATAATATTATTATTGGGATTAGTATAATTACTTATTTTTTAACAAATAAAGATTATGTTGGTTTAGCAAAATTAACAAAATGGGCAATTGTCTTTTTAATTATAACAGCAATAATGTCGATTTTTTCATCATATATTGATCCAATGTATGCTAGAAATTTTGGAGGTTATTCAGAACTAAGTGAAGGGAAACAAGCAGAAATATTAGGATTTAAACGTTATGGTGGGGGAACCTATTCAACTGCCGGCGCTTTTATGAGTTTATTCCCAATATTTATTTATTATTATAAGAATATTGAAAGAAGTTTAATTTCTAAAAGATATATTATTATTATATCTTTTATAATATTTATTGGATTACTTAGGATGCAGATTTTCACTAATATATTAATTGCTATTTTATTCGGTTTTATTGCATTTTTAGGAATGAAAAAAATTAATCGAACACTAATAATAATTGGATTCATAGTTTTTATTTTATTTTTTATTCCTAAATCATATTATGTAAATTCATTATTTTCAATTAGCACTAATTTTGATAAAAATTCTGAGACTTATAACAAATTAACAGATTTAGCTTTTTTTATTAATAAAGGTGTTGACTTTGATGACACTAGTACTGGAGCAGGAGGAAGAGCACAACGTTATCCTATTCTAATAGAATCATTTGTTAAAAGCCCTTTATTAGGATGCTTTTTTCTTTCAGATAAAAATGGGAATGGATATGATGGTGCGGGAGGTCATCTGCATTGGATGAATAAATTAACTACTACAGGTGTTATTGGCTTTTATTTTTTTTTACTAATAATTTATATGTTTATTAAAAGTCAAAATCGATATTTTTATCATGAATATAAATTTTATTATTTAATTGCTTCTTTTTCTATCTTGGCTTATGGACTTTTCAAAACTATAGCAGGTAGAGAAACATGGTATGCTTTTTTTATTATTTTACCGGGTCTATATTATTTGCCTTTATTAAAGAAGGATAAAAAGAATAAACAGTTAAGATAATAAGCATAATGTTAATATTAAATATGAAAATAACTGTTATTATACATAAATTTTCAATATTAAAAGCTGCTCTTTTAAAGCAATATTTTACAAAGTTGACTTACTTAAAATATAGATTTTACCCTAATTTTGAAATTAAAGAAGATAATATATTTTTTGGCTTTCCTTATTTTAAAAATAAACCGGGAGGTAGAATAAAAATTGGTAAATTCTGTACTTTTTTATCAAGGCATACATCGAATTTAATAGGGATTAATAGGCCATGTATAATAAGTACTTTAACAAATAACGCTCAAATAATAATTGGGAATAACTGTGGATTTAGTGGTACTGTGATTGGAGCGTTTATAAGAATTGAGCTTCAAAATAATGTACGTTGTGGGGCTAACACTTTAATAACAGATAGTGATTGGCATACTGATGATCCTCGCTCCGGCATACCAAAGCCAATTTTAATTGAAGAAAATGTATGGTTAGGGGAAGGAGTAAAAGTATTAAAAGGAGTCACAATTGGAAAAAATTCTGTTATTGGAGCAGGAAGCGTTGTAACAAAAAGTATTCCTTCAAATGTAATTGCAGCTGGTAACCCATGTAAAGTTATTAAACCGTTGTTAGTTAAATAATAAAAATTTAATATTTGCACAAAGAAAATTATATAATGATTTGGTCTGAAGGATATCCTGTCAAAATTTCAGCATCAAATGAAAAGAATAGATTAATTGCGCAGATTTTCCAAGAAAGTAATTTTGATTATTCAATAACAAGTAAGTTATATTATAAGGATAGCCATAGTTTTATTTATAAAGATGCTATTTTCTTTAATACAAAAAGCAACTCAAAATTAAATTTTATTTTAAGTATATTTAAAGAAATTAAGTATTTATATTTGCTTAAAAAAAGATATAAAAAAGTTATCTTATTGATTTCATATACTAACTTTTTTATATATTGTTTTTATACTATAATATGTAGATTGATAAATGTTAAAATAATATTAAATATTATGGAATGGCATATTGCTCAATTTGAAAAGTTTAATTATTTTAAAAAAATAAATCCTTATTTGTTTGATAAATATGCATTTAGATTTTCTAATGGATCAATAGTTATAAGTGATTTTATAGCTGAAAAACTAAATAAACAAATAAATAAAAAGCCAATACTTAAAATTCCTGTTTTAGCAGACATAGAACAAATTGATTCTATTAA
>Ga0316231_1005397_pt1 | contig 10216 bp, 6 predicted proteins | sample TBH18027metaG_FD_206002 | JGI IMG/M metagenome (GOLD analysis project Ga0316231, IMG submission 206002) | Freshwater microbial communities from Trout Bog Lake, Wisconsin, USA - TBH18027 | ecosystem: Environmental > Aquatic > Freshwater > Lake > Hypolimnion/Profundal zone | place: USA: Wisconsin...
TCCATGGCGGACTTAGGTTGTCAATCAAAAAGTGCTTTGCGTCTTTCGCATAGGTTTTCCTATCGTTAGCGTCGGTTCCTTGCGGGCAATATAGCCCATCATAATCTCCCGCCCCGGTTACACGGTAAGAGGGAGCGCCTTTCACAAAGGCATAGTGGTGACTGATCGGCGCCGGAATAATGGGTGCTGCCACAGGCTTCGCGCGCGATGTGACGATTCCAAGCGTGATCGCAACTACGACGACGGCGCCAATTGTTGCGATTGGGTTGGATGTTCGGTTGTCCATGTAAACATCCTAATTCGTTTTTGTAATTTTGTCAATACGCGAGGTTAGAACTTGACAATTAAACAGTTTGCTATAGCCAATTAAACAGTTTGTAGCGGTCTTCAGCGTGTCGGCTTCAGTTCAGGCTCCCTGAGAAGGTTGGTGCGAACTCGGACCGCAGCCTTCCGATAATACAGCCAGGCCGCGCAACTGCGAGGCCTGGCTTGTCAATTGCAGATATTCTGGATGTCGCAGCTAGATCGGACTGAACGTTGCGGACGGCGCCACGCCTCCCGCGTTGAATAGCCCGCTGGTACCCGCTGCATGGCAGGTGTTATTAAACACGCTTGATGCGGAACTAGCCATGAAGCCCGGGCAGACCTGGGTTGGCTGCAGGTACTTGACATGCCCGTCGGCCAGAACATAGTTTGCAGCGCCCAGGTGCCGACCGCCAAGTGTAATATCGCCTGCGTTCGGGTAGACCTGACCTGCGCCCGAGGTTGTATCGCCGGCACAGAAACTTTCGCCTTGTGCTCCGCCGATTACCCCCGTGCGGTAGATCTGCCCGTTATAAGGCGCGGAGTTCTTTGGGTAGTCACCTACGTTTCCGCCCCAGCCGCCCCAGAGTTCGCTGCCGTTGCCTGCAGGAGTTAATTCGAACGTCTTCGTATTCCCGTTGGTCTGGTCCGATCCCTCCAGAGGATCTGATACATTCGCGCTGAAGCCCGAAACCTCGAACAGCAGCACGGTAACGGACGGCGCCGTCATCTTTGTGATGTTGCCATTAATCGAAAGGCCCGAGATTCGAAGAATATCCTCATTGGCGCCGTAAGAAACCACGGCGTCTCCGGTAGGCGTGCCGTAGGCAGGGCTCGGATTGACCTGCGACGTGTCGCTTGGGCAGGTGAAGACGCTCTTGCTCTTCACATAAGAATACATCTGCCCGCCCCAACCCTGGCCGACAACGCTGCCGGTCAGACCTGTCGGAAAACATTCGTCGTAGTCTTGCGCATATTCGATCATGCCTAGACCGAGTTGTTTCTCGTTGCTTAAGCACGCTGTTTGCCGCGCCTTCTCGCGCGCTTGAGCAAATACAGGGAACAAAATAGCCGCCAAAATCGCAATAATGGCTATAACTACGAGCAATTCAATGAGAGTGAAAGCTGATTTTCGTTTCAACATGATGATACTCCTTCTACATCCATAATATCACGAAGTGTGGCCGTTGTCAAGCGGCGGGTCGGCGATATTGCGAGGTGGCGCTATTGCGGGGCCGCGATATATGAGTTAGAGCAACTGTGCCATTTTCAAATACAATCCAAGCCCGAAACAGACATTCGTTAAACATTGAAAATCTTTTGCTGCACTATGAGAATGTATGTTATAATAATTTATTCTCTCCGGAAATGACCAACTCAACCGGGAGCAGAGTTCCTCAAATAAGGAACAGCAATCTAAGGCTGAACTGGAACAGTTCCAACTCCTCTTCATTGAACCGTTCAGCATATAGCGGACCACTATGTAACGAATCCGTGTGGTCCACACGTACTGATATGGAGACCACTTAACAAGAACGCACCGCCCCATCGCGAAATTCATCTAGTTAGGAAGATCAAAGAGAGTAGACCCAGGAAGGGCACGTCCGCCGTGCAACAACATGTTTAACTTAGGAGTCGATCGCAAAGCGTTTACGCTTATAGAATTATTGATTGTCATAGCTATAATAGCTATTCTTTCGAGTATGCTGCTGCCTGTCTTTTGGGGAGCCCGCGACAGGGCCCGCGCCACCGCCTGCATATCGAACGAGAAACAAATTGGCATGGCGATGTTGCAATACATACAGGACAACGACGAAATGCTGCCGGCATATCAGCCGATCGCAGGCTCGGTCTACTGTTCAAATACGTATAACCCCTACACCGAGCTCTTGCCTTACGCCAATAATCCTTCGATATTCATCTGTCCTAGCGATCTAGGGACACCACCGACCCAAACGGCTGTACCGACATCTTACAGCGTAAATCGGTCCCTGTACGCAAGCACGAGCCAGGGCGGCGCGGGAGGCAACTATGGACGGATCCAAACTCCTGCCAGCGTAGTCGCGTTCGCGGAATGGTGCGATAGTGAACAGCCGCGCGGGGTTGCCGCCAGCGACTACCAATATATGTATATACACCTGCAATCGGGAGGCACATGGCAAGCCGAAGAAGCGATGATCTACCAGGCGATCATGCGCCATCAGGGCGGCGTAAACTATCTGGAGTGCGATGGACATGCCAGGTGGTTCAGGCCCGACCAGCTCGATATGACCGAGGTCGGACCCGGCGCATCGCCGAACCCTGCCTTTACTGTAACGTTTTTGTCGAATTGAATGAACGCTTGGTTTACTGCCCGTATGTGGTCAACAATGAGGAACGTCGCTAGTGAAATAAGTGTTATATAAGTGAGGGTGGATCGATGAAGAACACGATAGAAAAAAGAAGAATATTACGATTTGAAGACACCCTGGGAGGGCACGATAGACGTGCAATCACCATGCTTGCCAGAAGTGGACGAAGAGGGTTCACATTAATAGAATTGTTGGTTGTTATGGCTATAATCGCCATGTTAGCGTGCATGCTCTTGCCGGTATTTTGGGCCGCCCGCGAAAAGGCACGTGCAATCTCTTGCATGTCGAACGAAAAGCAAATTGGCCTGGCTTCCTTGCAATATGGACAGGATTACGACGATATGCTGCCATGGTATCAACCCTTGCCGGGATCGGTGTACTGCGCCGATGCCAGCAGCCCCTATAAGGCGATTCAACCCTATCTCACCAAAGCCGTATTCGTTTGTCCAAGCGACCTCGGAGTAGCGGCCCCACAAACGACTACTCCTAGTTCTTATTGCGTTAATCGCTATCTCTACTTGACGCCCGCTCAAGGAGGCGTTGGGGGGAACAATGGACTCATTGGGTCCCCAGCAAGTGTAGTCGAGTTTGCCGAATGGACGCTCAGTGACGGTCCACGCGGAGTCGGCGCCAGTGACTACATATACATGTACATACATTTGCAGCCCGGACAGGCGTGGCAAGGCGTTGAAGCCAAGGTATACCAAGCAATCACACGACATGAGAGCGGTGCAAACTACCTGGAGTGCGACGGACACGTAAAGTGGTTCAGACCGGATCAACTGGACCTGACGTATGCGGGTCCCGGCGTAAAGCCGAACCCCGCATTCACCGTCACGTTCGTGCCAAAGTGAAGCAAGCTCGCTTCACTCTGGCATGTCGCTCAGTTATAGCGCTACCGGATCTGCTCCAACCAGAGTGACCGGACCAAAGAGGCCGGACGGGATAAGCGGATCGGTAGGACTGTAGAACTGCTGAGTAGTCGAGGCAATGCGCTGGTTTGACGGCAAACCGTCGTCGCCTATCAGTCTGTTAACCCAGGTATCGGTCACTTTTATCTGAAGCTGATTCGCACCCGGCTTGAGAATACCGGACACGTCCGCCCGGTATGGCGCAGACCAGAGGCACCCAACATACTGGCCGTTCAGTGTCACATTGGCCAGGCTTTCCAGATCGCCCAGGTCGAGATAGATGGCTCGGCCGGCCTTAACCCATCCATCGGGAACGTCAATGGTCTTGTCATATTCGGCGGTGCCCGAGTAGTATTTGATGCCGGGTTCCGGGCGTTTTGTCCAGTCGACAAGCGAATCGAACATCACGGTTTGGGGTCCGCCCCATCGTGGATCGAAGTGAACCGTCCACGCGCCCTCGATCTCGATCGGCTTCGGAGGTGCCGAGATCTGCCTCGTTATGGTTTTCCCTGCCGAATCCTTGGCCGTCAATGTGCCGGGCGTCCAGGAAACGATCGCAAGGTGCGCAGGCGGCTCTTGAACCAGTGCGTACTTGACATCCTGGGCCTTGGTGGCGGAAAGGTCGAGGGTATCGTTCTCCGCGACGCTTACCGAGCCGGGGACGCCGCCGATCGTATAGTCGATTCTGGCCGACTTGACAATATTCGGCGCCGGATCGGTTCCGGCAAATTCATTGCCTATCTCCACCTCTATTTGATTGTCTTTGACAAGCCCTGCGAGCTTCGATGTGATATCTAACGTGGCGCCCTTCCCGGCAATGTCTCCATAGATCGCCTTTACGATCACAAGGATCTTGTCGGGGGAGGCGCCTTGGGCCAACGACGTAAACGACGCCGACACCAGATGGTTCTTCGCCACGGGCTTGCGAAAAACTACAAACAGGCTCTGGGCGGGCGCAAGCTGCAGGGCGACATTGGTATTCCCATTGCCATCGGCGCTCCACACGGTCGCATCCGACACGGTTCCTTTTTGCGGATCGAAGATTTCCGGCTGCTTGCCCGACACACGAAATGTGGCGTTTGTCGTTACTGGCTCAGTCACCTGATTAGTGATGAAATAGGAATCGGCCTGATCGATTCGACGGTGCAAGTAAAGCAGTCTTCCGCCATGAACATCGTATGAGAAGTCCGGCGCGATGTGCAGATCGTCCAGAACGGCGTCCACCTTCTTGAAATCGCCGGTCCAGTAGACCCAGCCCTTGCCGACACGATTCTTGATCGTCGTCTTGCCGTCGACACCGCCCCAGAGCACGTCGGCAAGCTTAGCGACCTTCTGCTCGCTGCCTGGATAATCGATCAGGCCCAGGGCATGCACAGGGCGCGGTCCGAAGACGATTGCGCCGGCGCGCACCAAAGCATCGACTTTCTCCAAAACGGGCAATGAGATGCTGTTTGTGTTGGCCAGGGCGAGAATTCGATAGTGCTGCCCGCTCGGCAACATAAGTATGCCATTGGCTACCGTCAAGCTTTCCAGCATGAGGTCGCGATCGATCTGATCGCTGGCATACCCGCGAGGCGGCATTGAAAGCGACTGGCCGCCGTTTCCTTCCTCCCCTTCATAGGCGAGGATGTCACCGATAAAATGCCCCTGCTGCAGCAGCGATTCGCAGCGCCCCAGGTACGCGAAGTAGTCCTTTCCGGTCTCGTACCAGGTATTGTTGCGGTTCTGGAATATGCCGCACCCCCAGGTCATTCCCGGCGATCGCCCATCGGTCCATGGCTGATGCGCGCCCGAGTGGAAATAATAGCGATTGACGCCGCCGGCAAAGATATTGTCTCCTTCGCGCTTCATGTTCCATGGCGTGGCGCTGAAATAGTTGCCGCACGACGTGAACGACTCGGCGCCCACGAGAGTCCGGCCGTAGACATGCGCGGCGGACGCCACCTGCTTAGCCAAACGGGCATCGCCCTGACTTGGGTACCAGAACTCGCTCATCGGCATATCGGAAAGGCCAGACGATCTGACCGTATCGAAGATGCCATCGCCATAGGCTTCAATCTGCGATTTCAGGCCGTGCCTATGCATGATGTCGCCGAAGTATCCCCAATAGTTGGTGTCCCAGGTCTCGGAGATGGTGCGCGTGAAATCGAACTGGAAGCGACTGGTCCGATCGGGCGACTCCAATGTGCGGCCAGTCAAGCTGATCAGCCACGGAGTTATCGCATATCCGGTGCGCGCCTTAAACACAGCAGGGAAATCGTCGGTCCAATTCTGATTGCCCACCTCGTAGCTATCGATCAGCGACCACTGCAACGGTGCGCCGGGTATCGTCGCGCCGGTGGCCATGACGCGATCCATGAAGCCCGTAAAATGATGGTCGAGCGCAGTCTTGCTGAGCTTATCACATTCGAGGCCGACACCATATTTAGAGGCCGGATGATTGACCTCACCGATATCGGTGTAGCCGAAGCGAACGATGGTCCAGTTTCCGGCAGGCGGCGTCCATGTCAAGGAGCCGTCCGGCTTCATGCTGGACGAAATGTCGACGACGTCTGATAGATGCACGACATCCTCGGCTGCCGATCCCGGACCGAACATGTTCAACATTCCCAAACGAATGGAGGCAGGCTGGCGCGTCTCATCCTTGAAGACAATTCGGAAATACCGCGCGGTCACGGGCGCGAAATTGACGTGAGCAAACCAATGGAAGGGTTCGCTTGGAGTGCTGCAAGACGCGATCTTCGTCCATGCTGCGCCGTCATGCGAATAATCCAGCTCCGCGCTGCCGTTACGGGCGCGGCCAACGTAGGAAAATTGAAGAGAATTAGTCGCAAAGGGCGCACCGCAATCGATTATCAGCCCCGGGTTGTCCGCCGTTCCGCGCGGAATCGTCAGATAATTGGACGCATTTCCTGAAATGACAACCGCCGAGTTTACGAGCTTGCCCCCGGCAGTCAAAGTGGGAGATATATCGGCCAGGCATGGTCCGGCCTCGTTCGCTGGCGACAGAAACGCCAGCACCGCAATGTCCCTGTAGAAATCATGGCGAGTGAGCGGCTGACCGGGCGGTATAGCCACAAGAGCGCCGCCCTTGACGCGCGATTCGGTCCAGACAACCATCTTCATGGCGTCTTCCGGCTTAACCCATGGGCCGCCGCTGGAGCTCCAACCTTCGCAATTCTCGACTCCAAGCTCCAGGCCGAGCCGGCCGGCTTCGCTCATCGCGAATTTCGCATCGTCCCACCACACATCAGAGTAGAAATGCGCAGGGCCGGCGTCGCGATCCCCGCCGCCAAGATTGCAGATCGTCCCGCCGCCAATTCCTACTCGCTTCATCGCCTCAAGATCGGCCGTGATCCCCTCTTTCGAGATGTTTCCATTTATCCAGTGCCACCAGACCTGCGGCCTCGCCGAAGGCGGCGGATTCAAGAACGAATCCGCTAGAGGATCTGCCGGTTTCTGCGCAAAGGTCGGCGACGGAGCAAGTCCAATTACCAGGACGAGAAGCGCCGCGACAGCGCACAGGCGTACGATCAGTTTGTGTATCGCTTTATTCATTGTTGCTGGCCTCAGGTGAGTGTTGGAAGATGGTTGGAATTACCTTGCGTATCGGAAATGATGGTGGTCTCAATACAGCGCTGAACATCTGTCATTCCGCGGAGTCCTCGACGCCAGGAATCTGGCCTCCGATGGTTAGGTACACACACGAGGCGCTTGAGATTTCTGGCGTCGCAAGCTCCGCGGAATGACAATAACAATGGACTCCGATGATTCACAACTGTGAACAATCACAAGCCCGTCTACCGTTCGCTAATCCACTGCTCCCGCAGCATCGAGTAACTCAATAACGTCCTCGTAGCTCTTCATGGACGCCCACTTCATGGCCGTCCAACCGTCCTTGTCCTTGACGTTAATCTTTGAACCCGCGGCGATAAGGGCTTTCACGCAACTCGCGCTTCCGCGATTTGCGGCGATCATCAGCGCATTTTCGCCTGCCTCATCCTTCGCGTTCACATCCGCGCCTTTCGCGAGCAACATGATCACCCGATCCACATCGCCCACGCCGGCAGCGAGCATAAGGGTCGTCTTGCCGTCTTTGTCCCTCACATTTACATCGACTTCGCCTTCGATCAGATCCTTTACCTTGCTTACAATGTCAGCTAGCAGATTCATGTATCTCCTCCTAACAGTACTTGGTTGGGTCGGACTGGTGCTTACGCCATCTTAGCTAGATTCTGCACGCATCGCGAAAGTCCTGCATTGAACTTTTGGCGACTCAAGTTACCAGGCAGGAATACCCCAACACATTGGCGAAGACAGTGCATCATGAGGCACTCAATCATTGTGGGAATACTCGTTCTGCTGCTGTCCGGTTCAACCTCCGCCGCTCCGGCGGAGCCGACGGCCGCGGTTTCGGTCCTGCCGGACTTTCCGGCGAATCTGCGGCACGCGTCGCCGGTCAAAAGCATTCGCGATGCTATTGTCTATACAATGAACGAAGGCGGTGACCCGGCCTATAGCGCCCTGCTTCAGCGTAAGGTCGGCTCCGATGTGCTCGTCCGCGCCTGGTTCAAATGGCGCGAGGCTCCTCCGTTCTCTCGAATGAAAGACGAGCCTGAGCAAGCACATCGCCTGGGCGAAATCTTTGGCGGCGGGATCACTTGCAGCGCGCTCTACGACGAAGAGAACGGCCTGAGCCAGGCGCAGTTGCTCGACATGGCGACGCGAGGACCCGATGGCTTTTTGGTCGACGCCTGGAACCAAAAGGGCATTCGGCACGGTTCGCTGTCCAGCCCGGCCTATCTGGACTATCTATTTCGGTGGTGCAAAGAACAGATCGACGCCGGAGTCGACTACCTTTTCATGGACGAGAACACGGCCGCCTTGAGCAGTCGCGAGGGTTTCGATGACCATTCGCTGGCCGATTTTCGGACCTATCTCATTCAAGACTGCACACGGACACGTGGATGGGCGCTCACGGATGCGCGCTGGCAAAGTGTCTACGGCGTGGATCTCCATAGCGCCGCGATGTGTCCTTCCGGCGCTATGGATACATTCGACTACCGCGCCTATATGCGTCTGGTTGGAGTGCTCGACAACCCTGAGATCAGCTCGAACAAACTATTGAATCTGTGGTGGGAATTTCGCATGGTGCGCGACGACCGAGCCTGGCGATCGCTAACCGATCGGATCCATGCCTACGCAAAGGAGCAGCACCGGACTGTATACGTAAGCGGTAACGGACTGGTCAAGTATGTAGACCTGCAGATTTGCAACGATTGGAACGAATGGGCAGTCAAGGACGGCCACGTCGACCTGAGTACGAGCAAGGTCGAAACGTGGCGGACAATGGTGCAAACCGGTCAGACAATAGCCGGCAGTCCGGTCCCGGTCGTGATTTTCCACGACTGGGGATTCGCCAATCCTCCGTTCCCGTGGATGGCGGTTTCCCCAAACGACCAGGTTGTCTGGATGCGGACTCGCGGCGCGGAGATCTATGCCGCGGGAGGCTTCTTCGCATTCCCGGTCCATGGGCCGTTCAAATGCGATGCGGGCGCGAACGGCACGCTTTCGACGATAGCGCATCTCACCGAATTCTATCAGCGTCGGCGCGATATGTTCCTTCACAGCAAATGGCTTGGCTCGGAAACATTAACGAGCGACAACCCACTGGTGAGCCTTTCGGCGAGCTGGATGCCGGCAACCAAGACCGTCGTAGTGCATGCGATCAACCGCGATGTCCGCGAGGGGTTTATAAGGCCCCAGGGTCCGGTCATGATCTTCTTGCCTGTCGCGAAAGCTCCCGTCGCGGCAGTGGCCGTCTCGCCCGATTTCGACGGCGAGCGGGAGGTCGCGTTTCGTGAAACCGATGGCACGCTGAATCTGACACTGCCGTCGCTTGACGCCTACACTGCCATATTGCTGCGCTATGCCCGCGAGCCGAACCTTTCGCAAGTCCGCGAGCAGCCCCGCGTTTACACCGACTACGCTTGGAGCAGACCGGTATCGAGCGATTTCCGAGTTCGGGCGGACGGCACGGTCGATGGCAGCACGGATCTGATTGGATTTCTTCAGGGAATGTTGCATCGCGAAATGCGCAATCCTCCAACGTTCAACGTGAATGCCGGCGAAAACGCGTCGATCGAGGTTCGCGTGCAGGCGGTGGCAACAGGAGGCGCTCGCCTGCAAATACGAATCGACGGCAAACCGGTTCGCATGATCGCGCTGCCCGATAAAGACGGCAAGAACGACGCGCGGGCGCACGAATACGATACGACCTACTCGGTCCCGATCCCCAAAGGCCGCCACCGAGTTACCATTGACAATATCGGCGGCGATTGGGCGGCGATCGAATGGTACGCATTCCACAATATGGCGGGCGACGGGTAGAGAAGGCGGCGTAAAATCCATGAAAATCACTACATTGACCCTTATTTGGCTTCTGGCAGCGATGGCCACGTCGTACTGCAGGGCGCAGACTCTGGCGGGGTGGTCGATGACGGCAGCTGGACCGCAGGAGCAGGGTATTCGCGCCATTTCCGGAGGCGACGGCGTCACGGCAGCTGCAAACCAGGGCGGGTCGGTCTGCCTGTCCGTCACCCAGGATGCTCATACCCATGTGGCGTACTTCTATTTCGCGGTCTCGGATAG
>Ga0316231_1005404_pt1 | contig 10207 bp, 8 predicted proteins | sample TBH18027metaG_FD_206002 | JGI IMG/M metagenome (GOLD analysis project Ga0316231, IMG submission 206002) | Freshwater microbial communities from Trout Bog Lake, Wisconsin, USA - TBH18027 | ecosystem: Environmental > Aquatic > Freshwater > Lake > Hypolimnion/Profundal zone | place: USA: Wisconsin...
GCCTGCTGCGCCGCAGGACATGCTTTGCTCCAGCGCGTCCTTAGGCACTGGCCTTTCCTGCGGAGTTGATATTGAGTTGGTCGAGAACTTGGCGACGGTAGCGGATTATTGGAGTGATCCTTTTTACCAGGCACACTTCGCCAAGGCGGAAATCGCATACTGTATTGTTCAAGAGCATCCCCGCATGCATTTTGCCGCACGCTGGGCGGCCAAGGAAGCGTTGAGAAAAAGCGACGCGAGTCTCATGCGTGTTCCGATGGATATGATCGAGATTTTGTCCGATGCGCAGGGAAAGCCATTCGTCTGTCTGTTGGTGGATGGTGAGCGGAAGCGTCTTTCTCATGCCGTGAGCCTGACCCATACTGCACAACTTGCGGCTGCAATTGCCGTTTGCATCAAGTAACTTGGCGCGCGGAGGGTGAGGTTCCTTCCCTGCGGAAAATGCCGGGTGCGCGCACTTGACGCTTGCCTCCATGTGTGAGGCGTCCTACTCTTTCAAGCATTGTGTTAGCCAACCTTCATCTGATCTATGGTTCGGACGACTTTCTCGTTGAGCGAAAGGCGCGTGAGATTGTTGATGAGGCTGTTCCGGTTGCCGACCGAGCGCTTGGGTTGGAAACCATAGATGGACGCGTGGACACCATCGATGCTGCCGTTCATGCCATTCACCAATGCATAGAAGCCGTCCAGACTGTTGGTTTTTTTGGAACAACCAAGCTGGTGTGGCTCAAAAATGCGACCTTTCTACATCCGCAAGTCCGCCCAGGAAACTTTGATCTCACCAAGGAGGCCGTTGCTCAACTGACCGCGCGGATCAAAGCCGGGCTTCCAGAAGAGCAAAGACTTCTGGTCACAACGGGCTCGGTGCCTCGCAACACCGCTTTTTTCAAGGCATGCCAGGAAAAAGGCGTTGTTTCTGAGTTTGGCGGCTCCGAACAAGGATATGCGCTTGAAAAGCTGGCGCGTGAACGTCTTCATGGGCAGCTCGAAAAATTCAACATCAGAATGTCGGACGACGTGCGCGAACGATTCCTGGTGCGAACGGGCACCAGCACCCGCATTATTGTGCAGGAGCTTGAGAAGCTGCGACTTTATCTTGGCCGTGAAGGTGCGGAGGCGCTTGCCGACGATGTGGACGCGATCGTTTCCGTAGGACGTGAAGCAGAGGCGTGGGGCTTGCTGGATGCCGTCGGATTCGGTGATCCGGCAAAAATGGTTCGCGCCCTGCGCCTGCTTCAGTCTCAGGAGGCAAATGCCATCGGCCTCGTGGCCATGGTTGAGGGGCGCGTCCGTGACCTGCTTGTCTTTCGGCAAGCCATGGATGAGGGATGGATTCGCGATGGTCAGTGGCAGAGCGCATTGCCGTCGGAAGTGGACCATATGCTCGCTTCTCTTCCTCGCGATCCACGGGCGCTGCCACCCTTTATCTTCAAGAAAACAGTCGCTCAGGCGGCCAATTACACGTTGAACGACCTGCGCCGTGCGCGCCACGACCTGATCAATCTACGCGAAAAGCTTGTTTCTTCTTCCGCGCCTCCGGATTTTCTGGTTGAGACTTCGCTGCTGCGGCTGATCCGGCGTGGGTCGCCTGCCAGGCGCGCATCGGGCACGACGGGTTTGCGTCAACCGAGGAATCGGGGCGCTGGAGGCGCTTAGGACCTTCCGGGCATTCCAGTGTTCGGAACGAATAGATAGGGGTTTCAGGCGGCCCGGAGGCGTGGTATAGTTTTTGCATGTTATGATCAAATGGTGCATTTTGACTGTTGGGTATTTGCTTGAGCGGGGCTGGCTTGGCCGCTGACCGAATCATGAAATAACAGCCCTTTTTATTGAAATCTTGCTTGGAAGAAAGAAACATGCCGTTATCTGCGCCGCAAGTTGATTTCAAAGTGATTGGCGAGATCCCCCTCGACTCCAGTCTTCCGCCGCCATTGCGGCCTCGAGTCGGCACCATTTTTCTCCGTACCCCCGGGTTGGTGACGCGTACAACCCTGCATGCCACTCAGCGGCTGGCTTGGATTGATGCCCTGAACGAGGGGCGTGTTTCCATGGGTGAGGCCCCTCTTACCGAAGCGGAGACGGAAGACGAATGGACCCATTCTGTTGACCTGTTGTTTGATGACGAGCGCATTTTAATCCGCCCGGATCCTGCAGCCATGGATTTGGCCTTCCAGGCGGATGAAATGCTTCAGCAACGGCTGAAAATTTCCAAGCGCACCATTCGTTTTCTCAACATTGCCAATGATCAGGTGCGTGCCGCCCTGCGTGGGCGGGGTGAATATTGGCGGATGAGTCATGTTCCCCGCCACATGGACGATATCATGCGGCACATTCATGATGCGCGCGTCGCCATTGATGGTCCGGCTATCTACTATTACAACCAAACGACTGGCGCACGTCTGCTGACTTTTCAGGAGTTTGACCGGCTAAGCAGCCTTCCCGACAATCTATTGCGAAAAATGCTCTTGGAAATACGGACCTATATCGCGCGGCGCAATCGCCAGGGCACGCCCGAAATCGATTTCTTCCTGGCGCATGGCGAGTTTGGACGCAAGGACTTCGAAAAAATCGACTTTGTGGCCCTCGACAATGTGGCTATGCGGGAGGCGCATAGCGCATTGGCCACGCGGTTCAAACATGCTGTTCCGTCCCCTCTACAGGAAGACAATCCAAACGACATTGAGTGGCGCAATCAGATGTTTGCCGCGCTCATGAACAAGCCGCATGAAACAGCCACCGGGGAGGTGGTTGCAGGCCTTTCGCCCGAGTTTTTCCTGCAGATTGAATGGGTGCCCGGCGCGCGAATCGAGGAAGGCGAGCTGATTCTGGATCCTGTATTCAGCGAGGTCGATGCCAATCCGGGCGATCTCGAACTTCGGTCTCTTTGTGATCCTCGCGCGCGGGAGTTTATCTTTAATTATCTTCGCGAGTTTGGCGACATTGAGTTTGTGAACATTGGCCGCATTGGCCGCTCGCTTTCGCTCCGTCGCGAAGAGACTCGCCGAAGCACTGTTTACATCGCGGAAGTCAAGCAGTCCGAAGCGCCAGAACCCGTGGTTCGCATCATCCGTTTCCAAAAATGGGGGATCATGGAGCACCTCGACGACGGTGTGGATCTCCTGAATGCTATTTTGCGCGCAGAGGAATATACCGATTACATTCTTGACCGGCGCCTGGCCTGCCGCCAGTTGGGCATGCGTCTTCCACAGCATGCGCAAACCCGGCGAATCAGCGAATGTTACACGGGGTCCAATGAACGGTATCGGGGACAGGTTTATTGGGTGCCCTATCTGGAACGTGATTACATGTCGGGCCGGGCGAGCGACAAGCTGTCGGATGCCAGCTACCAAAATCCGGAGTTCAATCGACGCTTGGCGCATCTGCTTGGGGATGCGGCGGCAATCAATATGGTGGTTGGCCGGATGCGGCAACAAAACCAGCCGGGGGAAACCCAAATGGTTTTATTTGATGATGGCGACGAGGTGATTGTTCTGGATGACCAGGGGTTGCCGGAATCCCTCGTGGTAACCGACCATACAGGCACTTTTGTAAACTATGAAGAACCGTTGACGCTCGACATTGAAGCCTACGCGGATCCCGTCAATCGCCGTGTCTCTCGCATGCCCAATGCCGCAGAATTCGCCGACATTTATCTAAGCACGTTTTTGACGCGTTTCCAGCATGTTCAGGAGACTTATCGCGCGCGTCGCCGCGCCTTCGATTCGCTTTTTAAACACAGGCCATGGGATCCGAATGGAAGCATGGCCTATCGATGGTTTCATGTGCTTGCGCGGCTCGACGCAGCTCATGCCGAGGAGCTAACCGCTGCCATTCGCGCACACATTCGCATCCCATCCCCATGACACACCGGATTATTTTTTCGAACGACCAGCTTTGGATCCGCCGAACAGGCGAGGGGCAGGCGACCTGTCTTTTGGATCGGGGTCTTTCCGCCGGCGATTCCCTCTGTTCTGAAACGCTCGGCTGTGACGCGGGCCAAACAATCGAAGTGGTGGATGCTCCGCCGGATACGGTTGCCTCCGGAATTGAACGCATCGGTCTTCGTTCGTTCTTCGATTGGGCGTCTTCCGGGGAATATGCGCTCGCCGCGCGTGGTTTTTCCTTGCTGCACTGGCGGCGCACACACCGTTTTTGCGGTCGATGCGGTCGCGCAATGGCCCGCCACTCCATCGAGAGGGCCATGGTTTGCGATGTTTGCAAGGATCTTGTTTTTCCACGCACCAACCCGGTGGTCATCGTTCGCGTGACGCGTGGTCACGAGGTTTTGCTGGCGCATCGGGCGGGCGGTGTAGTTCCTTTTTACAGCGTGCTTGCCGGCTTTGTCGAGGCAGCCGAGACGCTTGAGCAGGCCGTGCATCGCGAAATTGCCGAGGAGGTCGGCCTTCGCGTGAACAACCTGCGCTATTTTTCCAGCCAGCCGTGGCCTTTCCCAAATAATTTGATGATTGCGTTCACTGCGGAATACGAGAGCGGCGAGATATGCGTGGATGGACACGAGATTGCGGAAGCCGGCTGGTTCACGCGCGCGGCGCTTCCACCCATTCCGCCGCCCATCAGCATTGCCCGTCGGATGATTGACGATTTTTTGGGCAGATAGTCCGATTTCTTCGGTTCGCCGGCAGGGGAGCACAGGGGCTACTCGCCGGTGATCAAACGGGAGGCGTTGTACGCGGGCAGTCCCGCCCGGCGGACCTTTTCCGCTGTCGTAGCGATGTCATATTCCACACGACGAAAGTGGACGATGCGTTTTTCGGCATCGTAGATGATGTAGGCGCTACGCGGGTTGCGATCACGGGGTTGTCCGACGCTGCCCGTGTTGATGAAATATTTGACGCCTGGCGCCATTTTCACTTCGTCCGGCTGCAAGCGCACCACATCCCGTCTTTTCTCAAAGACCAGCGGCACATGGGTATGACCATGAAAACAAAGGGCTGTCCGCTGGTAGGTAAAGTGGGACTCCGCATCCAGTTGATCAAAGACGTATCCCCAGCGTTCGGGCACATCCAACGTGCTGTGCACGAGTGAGATTCCGCTGATGGTTTTCGTCATGGGAAGGGCGCTCAGCCAGTGGGCATCAGCCTCTGGAATCTGTTGGCGAGTCCAGTTAATGGCATGGGCGGCCAGCGGATGAAAATCATCCAGTTTCTCGTCGCAACGGGAGCAATAATGATCATGATTGCCGCGCACGGTTGAGCAATTGAGCTCATCCCGGACGATTTTGATGCAGGCGACCGGGTCGGCATTGTAGCCCACGATATCGCCTACGCTGATGAACGCATCAACCGACTGGCTTCGGGCATCCTGAACAACCGCTTGAAGCGCTTCGAGGTTCGCGTGGATATCGCCTAAAATTGCGTAAAGTTTGTTCATGAACGCATCGGTACAACCACATACTGTCAGCTTTGAATGCGCAGCAATGCCGCGGCTACCGGAAGATCTTCCGCCGTTGTAATTTTAGGATTGGGCTTCGCCCATTCAACCAGGCGCACAGGCTCGCCCAGGAGTTCCACGGCAGCCGCTTCATCCGTGACGAGCGCGTCATTTTTCTTCAGCGCGACGTAGGCCTTGCGCAAAATTTCGATCTTGAACGTCTGCGGCGTTTGTACGGCCCAAAGCTTGTCGCGGTCAAGGGTGCGTTCAACCGTTGTGCCGCGTTCAACCAGCTTGATGGTGTCAACCATCCGACTGGCCGCCACGCCGGAGCCAAAACGCTTGGCCGAGCGGATCGTCTCGGAAACCAGATCCGACGAGAGGCATGGCCGCGCGCCATCATGCACGGCAACAATTCGGGTGTCAGGGTCCAGAGCTTCGAGCCCATTCCAGACCGAATCCTGGCGGCGGGCGCCGCCGGCCACGACTGCACGGATTTTGGAGATGCCAAACATCTGCACCATGCCTCGCGCGGCAGGTATTCGATCCTTGCGGACAACCAAAACGATCTGGTCAATATCCGGGCATTGTTCCATGGCCAGTAATGACCATGCAAGGACAGGTCGTGGCCCCAAGGACAAGAATGCCTTGTCGGTTTCCACGCCCATGCGTTCACTCTTTCCTGCAGCCACAATTATTGCGGAATTCATTAAACTCTCCATTTACGCCCATTGCATCAGCAATGCGTAAAATGCACATCGTTAGATTAACAGGTCGAATGGCAAGCCGTCAAATTCAGATCACACATCCGACCGAACCATCCCGTTTGTTTTTGGCGGAAACAGAGGGGGAAAAGGGGTGTTTATGCGCTTAGAGAACGGCATTAACCCAAGCGCGAACAGCATCATCCAGCGCTTCAACCGCCTGGATGGTAACGGATTCCTCGCCTGTTTCGCCCGGGATGCGAATCTCATCGCCTACGCGGCACCCTTCCAGGCATTGTGCCATCCTGCTTTTGCAGGAGATAATGCCCAGCGCCTCATCACGGTCCCATTCGCCAAGAATGGAAAACCGTTTGATTCGACCATCCGCGTGCGCGAGCGTGACCGTGACGCCCATTCCTGCCCGGTCGATGGGGGCGTTCGCAAAGTCAGTTCCCTTGGTTTGCTTGAGTTCCAGATCCATTTCCGACTGCCGTTGAAGAAGCAGGGATTGGGCTTGTTTGGCGGCTTGATATTCGAAGTTCTCGCGAAGATCGCCGTAACTGCGAGCCACGGCAATGTCCTGGCTGCTCTTGGGGAGATCGATCTCAATCAAACGCTTATATTGAGCCTGCCGCTCAGCCAGGCTGCGCCAGGACGTAAAATGGCCGGATGTCCTGGGTGCCGATGCATGGGGGTCGGAGCTGCGTTTGCGTCCGACAAGGGCGGGGTCATATTTGAGCATGCGTCCGAGGAGCGCACGCTGGGTGGTAGGATCAAAGGCGGTGGAAGCCTGCAGGCGGTCAAACAGAGCACAACGTCCGGCCTCATCCAGTTCCCCAAGGACATTTTCAAACCATTTTGCATGCTCAAACATGCTGCGCATTTGATTTTGCATCCGCAGGGATTCGCCGACCAGTTTTTGCTCCACTAGAAGAATGCCATGCGCCAGGAGTTCCGCCAATCCAGGGATCGGCCATCCGGACAGAGCGTTGCGATTGCGGAACACCCAGACGATGAGGGTTGGGGGTGCCTTGGGCGCGAGGAGCAATTCACGGCATCGCTGCTGCGCCGCTTCAAGATGCTCTCCTTCCCGAAGCGCATCAAGCGTTTCGGACAGCAGGGAGAAGGGCATGGCGCATAAAGTTCCCAGTAATCGCGCCGGTCCGGTTGGATCGGTTATCAGCACGCGAACCAGGCTGCCAACATCGCGGGCTATCATATGTTCAGCGGCTTGGATATAGCGCTGCTGCTCCCACAGATGCTCCCGCATTTCCGCCAGCGGAACGGCCTCAATGCCAGTGCGGACTGAAACGGAAGTCAGATGCGCATATAACGCAGGATCTGTATTTCGGGCTCCCTTGATGGCAAAGGCCAGTCGGTCGGTCAGGATTGCCCGCGCCGCATCGGAGATGACGCCATTCGATGCGTCGAAGAACGCCTCCACGCCTGCGACAATTTGCCTGAGATCGCGCTCGCCTGAGAACGCATCCAGCCAGGCCTCGTTAAAATCACGCGCTTGCGCATGTAACTGGATCGGGTTGCTTCGCTTGGATGGAATCTCCACCAGTGGGTCCGTCTTGAGCGCCTTGCGCGCGGAATCCCAAAATCCCTTCCACGCTCCAGCGGCAATGATTTTGTGCGAGACCAGCATTTGCTCAAGCCGCACAACGGAAAGGGATCCGAAACTGCGCAAGGCCATGCGTACGATTTCATCCGGTTTTTCAGAGACCAACCGGGCGATTTCCGATGGATTGACATGGTGGCGCGACAGGATGTGCTTCTCATCCACCAGCGTCAATGTTTCGACCACCGAGGCGAAGGAGAGCGCATGTCCCGGTTTCCCCGGAAAATCGAATGTGACCTTTCGGTAAAAGGTGTCCAGACGTTTGACCACGCCAATACCCCATGTCGTGTCGAGGCAAAGGACGCCTGGCTTGCAGGCCAGCAGGAGATCCAGCCGGCGGAAAGATTCAGAGGCCGGGCATTCGCCAAAGCCTGCGGTTTCAAGATAGACACCCGCATCGCGATCTTTCCATGCCTTGAGCAGCGCGTCGCGGCACAAGATTCCAAATGCGCGATCGTTCTCCCGGTCTGCGGAGCGAAATCGAAGCAGGCGAATCAAGCCATCACGGTCGCCGGTCTCGATCAGCGTGCTTTCCAGCATCTGTGTGCTGGCTTCAGCCGCTTCGGTTTCGCCTGCCGCAGTAAGAAATTTTAATCCTGCAACCAATGTGTCAACGGGAATGGGGCGCGCTTGCAACGCCTCAAGGAATGTTTTCTCCTGCTGGGCGCGGGCCTCGGCAGACAGAACGGCATTGCGACTCATCAAATCATCTCCACGCTTGCCCAAAACGGACAAAAACAGGGTTAGGATCGAAAAATGAAGAAATAACATACCACACATTACGTTGAAAGGGAAGGATTGGGCAAAAACGGTCGCCGATCTTGAAAATGCCGCGGGGGAAGACTTCAAAATACTGCGCCTGTATCAGATGATTCCAGTGTTGACGCACCAGATGCAGTTCTCCATCATACGCATCAGTATGAATCCTCCGATGTCTATTCGCTATGAAACCTTTAATCCGTATGTGCTCGCTCAGATTCCTCCGGGGCTGCGGGTTCTGGACGTCGGATGCGCAACAGGACTTCTTGGAAAGGCCTTGCGGGCACGTGGGGCGAAAAAGCTTGTGGGTATTGAAGGCGATCCATCCATGGCGGCTGCCGCAGGGCCATTTTATGACCGAGTCGTTTGCGCAAACCTGGAGTCTGACGCGGATCATGTGCTGGGGGAAGAGACGTTTGACATTATTGTCTGCGCAGATGTCCTCGAACATCTTCGTGAACCGGCGACTGTCCTGGCAAGCCTGTCCAGGCATCTGGATTCCAGGGGACGGATTCTGATTTCCGTTCCCAACATTGCCTTTCTCTCCGTTCGCCTTTCCCTTTTGATGGGGCGGTGGAATTACAATCCCAACGGCGGGATTCTCGACCGCGGCCACCTGCGATTTTTTACGCGTACAACGTTGGTTCGATTGATCCAGGAAGCAGGCCTGAACGTGGCGTTTGTGCGCGGATACAACTTGGTTCGGCCCCGCTACGCGTTTTTGAAGATTCTCGGTGTGCTCTGGCCGAGACTGTTTGCCATTCAATTTCTCGCTGCTGCGGGGAAACCATGATCAATAACGCCATGCAAGCCAGCCGCGCAGCGCTCTTGGTTTTGAATTACAATGCGATCCGGTTTATCGGGGATTGCTGTGCAAGCCTGTCGTGCCAGACTTACACCAACAGGGAAATCTTTCTTTTGGATAACGATTCCCACGATGGCAGCGTGGAGTACGTCGCCCGGCATTTTCCTCATGTGCGCATCATCAAAAATGGTGCAAACCTGGGCGTTGGAGGCGGGTTCAATTCCGGCATTCGCGTGGCCATGGAGGAGGGATTCGATTACATTGCGCTTTTCAATCCCGACATCATCCTGGCTGCGACGTGGCTGGAAGAGTGCGTGGTTGCAATGCAGCGTCATCCGCAGGCGGGCATTTGTGCCAGCCTGAGCCTGGAAGCCAACGGCAAATGCATTGACTCCGCCGGCGGCACGATTATCAACCTGCCTGCCGGAGTATTCGGAGGCTTTCTGGGTGGTGTGCAAGTCGCGGACCTGCCAGCCGCCAGGAGAAACGAGGACTTCCCGGTTTTCTTCGGGCTGCTTACCGCCATGCTGGTGCGCCGCCAGGCCTTTGAACGCTGCGGATTTCTAACGGAATCATTCTTCATGTATTTCGAGGACATCGACTTCTCGTGGCGCGTGTTGTTGAGCGGGGGCGAGATCTGGTGCGCGCCGCGGGCCATGCTTCACCATGTGGGGCACGGAACAACCAAGTCGCGCGTGATTGAGCTCAAGATTCTTTCCCAAACGGAAGGCAATTTGCTTGCAACACTTTGGCGCAATCTGGGCTTGGGATCGCTGGTTTGGGTTTTGCCATGGCTTGTGATGATTCGCCTGGCGGGCGCGGTGCTTTATCTTTTTGTTTCTCCACGCATTGCCTGGGGAAAAATCAAGGCCATCTGGGTTGCACTCGCGGCTGTGCTTGCCGGACGCCATGGCGCAGCCCGCG
>Ga0316231_1005406_pt1 | contig 10205 bp, 7 predicted proteins | sample TBH18027metaG_FD_206002 | JGI IMG/M metagenome (GOLD analysis project Ga0316231, IMG submission 206002) | Freshwater microbial communities from Trout Bog Lake, Wisconsin, USA - TBH18027 | ecosystem: Environmental > Aquatic > Freshwater > Lake > Hypolimnion/Profundal zone | place: USA: Wisconsin...
CTGCCGTATCCCGGATCTTTTATAAGAACTGATCATGAGAAGATCTATGCGATACTGACGAACCTTGTTAAAAATGCCATTAAATATACTTATGAAGGATCAATAGAGGTGGGTTGTGAGAAAAAGGGGGGCTGCCTTGAATTCATTGTAAAGGATACGGGCATCGGTATTGATAAAATGAGGCAGGAAGAAATTTTTGAACGGTTCATGCAGGCTGAAATCTCGAATAAACAGGCTGTTGAAGGTGCCGGCCTCGGCTTATCCATAACAAAAGCTTATGTTGAGATGCTGGAAGGGAAAATCAGGGTGGAAAGCGAAGCCGGTAAAGGTTCGGCCTTTATTTTCACCATCCCTTATAAACCGGCGACTGAAGTGAAAAATGTATATCTTGACCACTTCCCGGAGGAAGGAGAACTGAGCCGGGATAAAAAGCTTAAAATTCTTATCGTTGAAGATGATGAGGCGTCGGAACTATACCTGACCAGGGCGGTGCGAACTTACGGAAAGGAGATCTTAAAAGCAAGGACGGGTACTCAAGCGGTAACAGTTTGCCTGAACACTCCCGATATTGACCTGGTGCTGATGGATATCAGGCTTCCTGAAATGAGCGGTTATGAAGCAACAAGGAAGATCCGGGATTTTAACAGGAACGTGATCATTATTGCCCAGACAGCTTACGGTCTTTCAGGCGACAGGGAGAAGGCCATAGGTGCAGGCTGCAATGATTATATTTCAAAACCGATTGAAAATGATGTATTGACCAGCAAGATACTGAAGTATTTTTCGTGAGGCCGGTATCTCCGAACCCGGCTTACCGATAACTGCTATCCCTGCTGCCGGGAATGAACATCCGCAGTAAAAAAAATCATAATCCAGAAGTATAACAGGCCCCGGCAAGGAAGGAACAGTAGATTAACCAACATGAACAGGATGATGTTTCTGCTCTGATAAAATCAGCGGTTCTACATTATCAATTTCAGAATCTGATACCCGTTGTAAAAACAAGAGACTGTAACTGATCACTCTTACCACTCATGAAAACGTTATTGCCTGTATCTGCATACAAATGTCTGTATTCCAGCCTGATATAACCTATTTTAACGGGTTTGAATTCTAAACCGACCGAAAATCCCTGGGTAAGAAGTCCACGCTTCTGGTTATTGTAGGTATACACACCTGAAAGAAAACCATCATAATCATTGAAGAACTCATATCTGCCTATAACTGAACACTTAGACAGAAAGACATATTTCGCCTCGATCAGGCCTGAGAACATTGTTGCGATTTTATTGGTATCGGGGGCCATCCGGCTGTTGGTTTGTGCAGCAAAATCAAGTTGGCCGGTCAGGAAAACCGGATCGATGGGATTATATTGAATAATGAAGTTATTATAAAGAATGTCGTTATTGATCTGTGCATTTTTCACCGCCTGGTTGCCGAACACGTTATTATAGCTGAACGTAAGCCTGGGGACTGGTTGGTAACAAATAAAAATATAGGCAGCTATATGAGTGTTTTTATCGTAGGCCAGGGAATAGGGATTACCTAGCATAATTCCTCCCCAGAATTTATCAGACGCATTCCATGTGAGTTTGATTCCAAGCACATTCCCCGGTTCATAATACCCGCCTGTACTCACCGTACTCAGATCGTTCAGGACAGGCCATGTTGATTCCAACCCAACCGGATCAACGAAATAGCCAAAATCAAGCCATAACTTTTTATTTAACAGAAATCCGAAATTGGCTTGCCTTAGATTTTTAATAAACTGGGCTTCGGGCAATTCCAGTAGGTTTGGAGCATCGCCGAATTGAAGTGCGAGCGCTCCCCTGACTTTTTCGGCGGTATAACCTATCTCAAGGGCTGCAACATTCATGCGAATCTGGTCCTGAACAGGGCAGTTGCTTGCGAAAGGCACCACATTTGAAGTGTCCTTCCTGCCATTGATTGTTCCGTTATAATAGGCATCGACATAAAACCCAAATGTAAAATGCTTCATCCTGGTAAATATTTCGGTTTTCAGCTCATCGGTCAGGCTGTCGACTTTGTTCTGGGCGTTAAGGCATACCGGGAATGCAATCAGTAAGGCCGTTACCATGAAAATGGACCTGGACCATTTGAAAATCTTTTCCATTTTATTTATGAATTTTTTTTGCTTATTCTGGTATTTATCAGAACCAATGAAAATGTTTTTTCCGTATCTCGAACATAAGTATCGAAATGGCAAAAAAGATGATATCGGCAACTGTTTTACCGGCAAGAATCCCCCAGAAGTAATTTTTCAGAATGACAGGTCCGTAAAGCAGGCAGAAGGGACGGATCACGAGGAAATCAAGCAGTTCAGCAAGGCCGAATTCAAATCCCATATTCCTCAGGCACCTGGCAACAAGCAGGATTTTTGCCCGGATTGTCTCCGGTTCATGTTTTATATAGCTATTGTATATATCCCTGGTAAAGATAAAACCATAAAACCCTGCTGCAGCGCCGATGGTCCCGGCATAGGCAATAGCTACAGAATTCTTCGTAATACCCGACGAGGCCCATCCGCAGAGAAAGGTGAAGATGGTACTGAATATTTCCGCCCAGGCATATCTCCGGATCCATTCTTTTATCCTGAACTTCATTTTTGCTGAATACAATACAAAGATAGGACCATAGTTCAGCTTATTAACAGCCTTGCAAAAAAATGGACTTTTTAAATACGAAATAATCGTATTTATCAGTTCAAATAAAATATAAAAATATGAAATAGAGTAAAGTTTATTAATTTTACTTTGAATTTTCACCTCATGGGCATTATCCCATACCAAATCCCGGTAACCGGATTCCTCGGCATATCTGAGAAGATATTACACTGTTTTATTTTATTTACATAATTTTAAAGGAGGTTTCATGTATCTGTATGAAAAACTGAGCATCGCCATTGTAGATGACGAATTGTCGAAGGACACTCCCGGAGGCCATGCCATGTATGAGCTGATCAGGAAGATGAACGATATCGAAGTCAATGTAACAGAATGGAAATCATTTGAATCGGCCTTATCAGGCATTATCAGGTTACCCGAACTCGATGCGGTGATTGTGGACTGGGACCCTTTGGTCGTTGAGAACCGAAACCTGGCGCAGAAACTGATTCTGAACATCCGGGGCAGGAACCATGAGATACCGATTTTTTTATCGATACGGCCTGATGTGCTGATAACGATCCCTTTGGAAATTGAAAGGATCATTTCCGAAAATTTCTGGATCCTTGAAGATACCCGTGATTTTATTGCCGGACGGGTCGAAGCGGCCGCCCGCAGGTACCGGAACCGCCTGCTGCCCCCGTTTTTCGAAGCGCTGGTCAATTTCGCCGACGACTTTGAGTACTCCTGGCATACTCCCGGCCATACCGGCGGTACAGCATTCCTGAAATCCCCGGCCGGGCGGATATTTTATAATTTCTTCGGAGAACAGTTGTTTCGTTCCGACCTCTCCATATCGGTGGGGGAACTTGGCTCTCTTCTCGATCATTCAGGAGCAATAGGAGCTGGAGAACGGTTTGCCGCAAAAGTGTTTGGCGCCGACCGTACTTATTATGTCACCAATGGCACCTCCACTGCGAACAAGATCATCTTCATGGCTTGTGCCGTGGAGGGAGATGTGGTGCTTATTGACCGTAACTGCCATAAATCACTTGAGCATTCGACCATTCTCACAGGAGCCAGGCCGGTATGGATGATCCCGGTAAGGAACCACCTGGGTATCATAGGACCTATCCGTAAAGACCAGATGAAAGCCGAAACCATCAGGAAAAAGATCATTGAATGCCCCCTGGTACCTGACAAATCAGCAGCCCCGGTATACGCAGTAGTAACAAATTCTACTTACGACGGGGTTTGTTATAATGCCGTGGAAGTGGAACAACTGTTGGGGAAGGTAGTTCCCAGGCTTCATTTTGATGAAGCCTGGTACTCTTATGCCAGGTTCAACCCGATGTACAGGGACCGTTACGGAATGAGGGATGGGGCAAGAGATCCCGATGCTCCCACAGTGTTTGCCTCACAGTCAACCCATAAGCTGCTGGCTGCAATTTCGCAGGCTTCAATGGTACATATAAAAGAAGGGCGTGATCCCATAGAGCACAACAGGTTCAATGAATCATTCATGATGCATACATCCACTTCACCTTCCTATGCCATCATTGCTTCCTGTGATGTTTCGGCAAAGATGATGGATGGCCCGATGGGGAAGTCCCTTACCGATGAAAGTATCATGGAAGCTGTTACCTTTCGTACAACTATGGCGAGGATACGCAGGAAGATCATGAGTGATAACACGAAAGACTGGTGGTTTGAGATGTGGCAACCCGATGAGGTCACCAATCCGGCTACCGGCAAGCGTATCAATTATGCAGATGCTCCGATTGAATTACTGACCAGGGAACCCTCCTGCTGGGTTCTTCATCCCGGGGAAAGCTGGCATGGCTTCGGAGATATTGATGACGGGTATGCCATGCTGGATCCTATCAAAGTAACCGTGCTTACACCAGGCGTGGAGCGTGACGGGTCCCTCTCTCCATGGGGCATACCGGCCGCACTACTGGTCAAATACCTTGATTGCGAAGGGATAATCAATGAAAAATCGGGCGATTACAGCGTACTTTTCCTATTTTCAATGGGTATAACCAAAGGAAAATGGGGAACACTTACCACAAGGTTCTTCAGTTTCAAGACCCTGTATGATGAAAATGCCATGCTGGAGGATGTTTTTCCCGACCTGGTTGAAAAATATCCCGGGGTTTACAAGGGGAAATCACTACCCCGGCTTGCGCATGAGATGCATGAATTCAAGCGAAATTCAAGACAGTTGCAACTGCTGGATGAAGCATTTTCGGCATTACCCGAACCGGTGATGACCCCGGCCGGGGCATACAGCCACCTGGTTAAAAACAATGTGGAAAGGGTTTCCCTTGAACAGTCGCAGGGTAGGATTATGGCTGGAGGAATTGTTCCATATCCGCCGGGAATTCCATTACTCATGGGTGGTGAACGCGCCGGTCTGATAAATGAGCCTGTATTAGCCTATTTAAAAACCCTCCAGGATTTTGACAACCTGTTTCCCGGTTTCGAACACGATATCCACGGGATTGAAAATGAGAATGGTGTGTATAGAATGTATTGTATAAAAGATTAAAATTCTGTTACATGAGCGATCTCCAACAAACACCGAAAAAGAAGACCATGGGCGTGCTGATGTTGTCCATGATCAGTGTTGCTGCCGTTTTATCCGTGAGGAATTACCCGAGTATGGCCGATGAAGGCTGGCAATTGATCACATGGTATTTTGTAGGCTCTTTTCTCTTTCTTCTTCCTCTTGCCCTGGTATCGGCTGAATTGGCTTCAGCCTGGCCTAATGAAGGTGGTATTTATTCATGGATTGAGGAAGCGTTCAATACAAAAACCGGGTTCATGGCAATTTGGGCAGTTGTGGTTGAGAATATCCCCTGGTATCCCACTGTCCTTTCTTTTATTGCAGTTTCGGTTGCCTACATTTTCAGCCCCGACCCTCACGCCCATATCCTTGGATTACCTAACCAGGTTTTTCTGGCCATCGTAATGCTGGTTGTTTGGTGGGGCCTGACCCTGTTCAATTTCCTGGGTCCGGCAATTGCAGCAAAATTGAGCTCCACAGGGACGCTGCTGGGTGCAATTATCCCTTCCCTCGTGCTGATCATCCTGGGCCTGGCATGGATCATTACCGGGAAGCCAAGCCAGTTACCACCTTTCACCTGGTCGGGACTTGTCCCTAAACTGAATATAGGCGCACTCGTCTATTCATCCTCCATCATCCTTACATTTGCCGGGATCGAAATGTCGGGCTACTATGCCAGCCAGGTTTCCAATCCTCAGAAATCATATCCCCGTGCGATGTTGTTTGCAACCATCCTGATCTTTGTTCTTAGTGTTCTGGGAACACTGCCCATCGCGCTTGTCATTCCACTTAAGGATATCTCCCTTAACGGAGGAGTGATCCAGGTTACAGAGACAATGTTCGCGGCTTTCGGAATGTCATGGGCCGTCCCTGTCATGGCCATTCTCCTGGCCATTGGCGGAATATCACTGATGAGTACCTGGATGCTCGGGCCTTTGTTAAGCATGGTGCCGATCTCGAAAACAGGGACCCTGCCTAAGTTCTTTCGTAAAGAAAATAAGTACGGTTCTCCTACCGGGACCCTGATGGTCCAGGGAATCCTAATTACTTTCCTGGCAATTGCCATGGCAGTGATACCAGGGATCAATGAAGTATACTGGGTATTTTCATCCTATACCACTACACTTTTATGTATTTATTACCTGCCCATTTTTGCAGCTGTCATCAAGCTGCGTTACAAGCAACCTGATACCCTGAGGCCTTTTAAGATCATGGGATGAAAACCCGGGGTCTGGATCATTGCCGGCCTTGGTTTCATTTCAACGGTATTCTCGGGAATCATGGCCCTGAGCCGTCCAAGCGGGGTTACCAATATCTCTTTCTGGGGATATTTTCTCATGATGATCATAGGAACATTTATCTGGATGCTGCCATTCTGGCTTTTCAGGATTTTCAAAAAGCCAGGCTGGGCAGAAACTACGGAAACGAAAACTCAGGCAGAAAAACCATAACCTGATTTTCGAAAAAGATCCGGCCTGAAGAGGAAAAAGAAAAAAATAACCCGAACTGATTTCATAGCTGCTTTAAGCATTCTGAATCTCCATGGAAACCATCTAACGTGGCACATTCCGGGTCAGGGATTTAGCCAATCATCTTGTGCTGAACAACCTGTGATCTAACGGGATGCCTTCCCTGATTGCAAGGACCAGCAGCATACGATCCGAAAAAGGATTGTCAAAGGTAAGGCCTCCGTCCGACAAGCTGTAGCTGTTTTTCCTGCCTGCATCCCGCAGGTATTTCTTCAGCATTGTATTCATTTGTCTCACGATCCCGGGTTCCATAACCTGTTCCTCATTTTTCACTTTCGACATCCACGGTCATATAAAACATAAAGAACTTCAGAATGCTTGATTTTATTAAAATACTTACCTGTCCCGAGACGTTTAGGAATAAAAACAAAGATTATGAGATCCACAGCCAGATTTTTCGGTATCCTCTGTCTGATCGTCGGTTTGACTATCACAGACGGGTTTCCCCAGGCCTTTAGCTGGGAATGGGCAAAAACGCTTAACAGCAGATCAACAACCCTGATCAATGCACTCACTGCTGATGATAATGGCAATTCTTACATTACCGGAGAATTTACCGACAGCCTGATAATAGGGAATCAAAAGCTTTTTTCCAGGGGGCATAGCGATATCTTTATTGCCAGGATCGACCAGGCCGGGGAACCTGTATGGATCAGGCAATGCGGAGGAACAGAATCGGATGAAGCCTATGGCATTGCGGTGGACCCGTCGGGTAATGTCTATGTTACAGGATATATTTCGGGCAAGGCCGATTTTTCAGGTGTCGTTCTTAACAGTTCCATCGCACGGGATTTTTTCCTGGCCAAATACAATAAAGATGGAGGTCTTGTATGGGTGAAAAAACAGGAAGGTGATAATGATGATTACGGCAAGTCGGTTTGTGTTGACCGAAATGGGAATGTTTATGTTTCGGGGGTATTCCACGGGAAGCTGGTCCTGGGAGGAAAAACGGTTGAACCTAAAGGGAAATTGAACGTATTCATTTATAAATACACAAGCACGGGGGAATTTTTATGGGGCAGGACCGGTGAAGGCGAAGGCAGCAACCAGGTTGCCGAGATCAATGTCGACCATTCCGGGAACGTTTATATGGGAGGTACGTTCGAAGGGAAGGTAGGGTTCGATAAGAAATTCATTGTCAGCCTAGGCAACAGGGATGTCTTTCTTGTAAAATACAATACCGACGGGCTGATTCAATGGCTGAAAAGTGGCGGATCGGCCATTGGCGAGGACAAACTGAGCTCCATCGCTGTGGATTCTGCTGAAAATATTTTTATATCCGGTAGTTTTTCAGGAACTGCCAACTTTGACAAGAAACAACTGAAAAGCAAGGGGTCCGACGATCTTTTCCTGGTAAAATATTCCAAAGAAGGAACAGTCTTATGGGCGGTGCAATCGGGTGGAAGGGGCAATGAGCATTCACAGGCCATGGAGCTTGACCGGGCAGGGAATATCTATATTGCAGGAAATTTTAACTCCTCCTTCACTTTTGGCTCCTCAAATATCAATACCATCGGTGACTGGGATGTGTTTGTTCTGAAATACGCACCCGATGGTAAAATGCTTACCGGTACCCAGATCGGCGGGAAAGGATACGATAAAGCCACGGGGATTGCCATGGGAAGAAATGGCAGACTATGGCTTACAGGATATTTTGTGAATGAGGTTTCCTTTGGGAAGATATTACTGAAAAGTCAGGATGATAAAGGGGCTGCGTTTTTTGCACTTCTGAAAGATCTTTAACATTTCCGGGTAAATTCAAATCAATAAAAGGAATAAGGTTTTGAATACGTACGTATTCAAAAAAGATGCATTGGTGGAATTCAGTTGAAATTATTTGCAAATCCCGTCTATCCAGGTGAATAATTCATCCAGGTCATAATCCCCGCTATGCGGTTTATCCCAAGGCAGTTCAAGATTCACATTATAGCCCTTGTTTTCAAGTAGTGTTGCCAAAAGGACCGGAATAGCAAGTCCGGTGTCCTTATCTTTTGTTCCGTGTCTGATGCGCCAGTACTTTGAAGTTTTAGTATTTGGTTGCCCGATGTAGTTCATAGGGTTCATCATTTTTACTATTAATGCATCCGCTCTTGTTGCTTCGGCTTTTGAATGAGCAGCACCATATTCCGTAAAGTGTTGATTATTTATCGTTGCAGTTCCGAATAAATTCGTTTCAGGATTTGATAAATCTAATGCATCAAACGCAGGCGGTGTTTTTTGCCTTTGCATATATCTTACATATGCATCGAAATCTATTTGAGTAACCTTCCCATTGCCGACTGTTAAGAATGCAAATGAAGACAAGTCAGCGCCTTCATTCAATGCTTTTTGAGCCGAAGCCACGACATACGCTTTAACCAGGTCTTTAAAAGTGCCGTTTCCATTATTGTCTAACGATAGAGTTATTCCGTTGTTACCTTTAAGGTTCAGGCTGCTAATATAGGCAGGGAACAACTTCTTCAATTGTTCGGAAACAGTAATCTGTTCGGCACTCAATTCTAAAGTTCCTTGCGAGTTACCTTGTATGGGACCGCCTCTGCTGTATGTATTAATGCCGAAAAACTGCCATTCATAGGCCATGTCGGCATTGTCTAAATTAGTAATAGGGCAATATGCCGAAACCGCAAAAATATCGTCTGTTGCGCTGGCTGCTCCCAATGTTTTAAGGTAAGGTTCAAAATCAGCATTGTTACCGCTTGCTCCTAATAAAGTTGACATTGCTCCGCCTGCACTTGTGCCGTTGGAGATTATTTTGTTGGCATCGCCCGGCATATTATTATCGTTAAATTTTAAGTAACGAATCGCTGCTTTCAGGTCCACAATTCCCGCTGGTGCTTTGCCGGTATAAATACCGCTTGTGTTTTTTGATGTTCTGCCTCTTGTACCTGCCGAAGCAACAATATATCCTTTTGAAAGAGCAGCCAAAACAGTGTTTTGTTTCGGCCCGCCAAAGCCCATAGGAGGCATTCCTTCATTCTTTGGCGACATTCCATCAGGCTTTTTGTCGCCACTTGGCGGCATCATTTCGTTTTTCAAAGGTGGTCCGCCTCCCATGGGGTTGTTTTTGGTTGAAGCAGGTTGAGAAGCCATATAACCTCCTACTTTGTTTGGGAAAAAAATGGGAGCAGTAGCAGCCGAATATCCATTTAAACTTTGACCTGTAAAATATTCTTCCGGAATATAAATATTCATTTTCTGACAGGCTGTATCCATGGGGTTCTTTACATACACAATGCTTTCATAAGCCCTTACTTTGAAAGTTTTACCATTAAAAGTAAGTGTTTGAGATTCAAATTTTGCAGCGTTAAAATTCAAATCTATTGATTTAACCTGCGCATTAACGAATAAAATGGAACTTGCCAAACAGACTAATATTAACAGAATTTTTTTCATTTTAATGACAGTATTAATTATTCTAAGTACATGACAAAATTTTAATACAATTTTCAAGATCGTTTATTGACAAGGGATTCAGCAGCGTAT
>Ga0316231_1005408_pt1 | contig 10201 bp, 4 predicted proteins | sample TBH18027metaG_FD_206002 | JGI IMG/M metagenome (GOLD analysis project Ga0316231, IMG submission 206002) | Freshwater microbial communities from Trout Bog Lake, Wisconsin, USA - TBH18027 | ecosystem: Environmental > Aquatic > Freshwater > Lake > Hypolimnion/Profundal zone | place: USA: Wisconsin...
GCGGTGAGCTGCGGCCAGTCGGCGGTTGCCGTCAGTATGCCGTCCTCGTAAAACTTCACGCCTTCGGGGGCAAATTCGTAGCCGCACAGATAAGCACCGTTTTGCTGGAGTTGCAAAGGCTGATTGCAACGCATCGGCCACGGCGTTTCTTTATAAGCCGCCGGACACAAACGAACATATAAATTGTGGCAGGCCATGGCGGACTTGGAATCAATCTCATAGCCATCAATTTCAAAAATGTCGTTGTTCGGCACTGCGCCGCCAGCCTGCCACATGGACGAATGCACCCCGCGCCCCGCCATGAACGGAGTGGAAAGCGTCTCGTAATAGCCGTAACCAAATTGGTACTGACTGATCACGCCGCCGCCGGTGTTCCAGGTTTTGTTTTGGAGTTTTTCCTGCCGGACCACGATATGCAGGCCGTTGGAAACGGAAACATTCTCGGCGCGATTCAAACAGTTGGACATGCCCGCACCGGGCCGTTCACCAAGCCGGTACATCCAAGCGTTCGTGTCCAGCTTCGCACCCGCAAAGTTGTCCTCGTAAAGCAACTGGTAATCGCTTGCCGGCGGCGCGGCTTGAAGCGTGTGAACACCAATTGCCGCGAGCAACAGACGACACACGATGGTAAAACTGAAATGATTCCTTTGCATTTTTAGGATCGGGTCGGCATGTTTGAACGTCAGTGCTGATGGCAAATGTTGCCCATGTAGTAGAGATAAAACTTTTTGCCCATGCGGACAATCGTCGGGTTGTGCGTGCAAGAGCCATCCCAGAAGTTTGTCCCGCGCGCGGGCAGCGCCACGTCGTGATGCTGCCACGGGCCGAACGGCGAATTGCCAACCGCGTGCGCAATTTCGGAGTGGGAAGCCCACGCCTGATGCCCCAGCTTGCGCGGCCAGCGCGAGTAGAACAGATGGTATTTGCCGTCGTCGCCCTTGATTTCCGCGCCGCACCAGATGTTGTAGTTGCTATCCGCCCATTTCGCCGTGAGCGGCACGGGCCGGAGCCTGGCGTTGAGGTCATATTCGACGGTGTTCGTCGCCGCGCAGCCAGTCAGGCAAAACCCAAGCAGGGCGGCAAATAGAGACGGTGTTTTCAAGATGCGTTGCAAGGGCGTGAATTTTATGTTGCTGCTATTGCACCGTATAGCGATAGAAGCATTTTGGCGGGTTGCGGCAAGCGGGAATGGCGTTCGTCACCGTCAATCCGGAACCGTTGTTCGTGAACTGCGAAACCCAGACGACTGGCGACGTGAGGTTGGTGGTGGTTTGCAATATATAATTGTAGCCGGACTGCGTGGCGACGCGCAACAGCAGGTTCGTGCCCGAGCCATCAAAGATAATGGGCTGGATGACGGGATTGGTCGGACCGGTCACGGCGATGCTGCCGTCAATGGAAAGATTCGAGGTATCCCACGCCAGCGGCGCGGCGAGCGCAGGCAGCGTAAGGGTGGAAAAATCTCCGCCATAGCTGCTCGCGGAAAAAAGCTGGAACGTGTCGCCCGCCGCGAGCGGCGTGCTGCCGATGTTGGTCACGATGAGCGAGCCGGCGTAGTTCACCCAAGTCAGACCGGAAATGTTGTCGCACTTCTGGCCGCCGTCCTTGCTCAGACGGAAAATGGTCTTCGTGCTGGGCCCGCCCAAAGTCAGTGAGTTGTTGATGGTGAGCGTGCCGGGGGAACTCCAGCCACCCGGCGCGAGCGTCTTGCCATCGGCGATGGTCGTTGGCCCGTCCAACATGCCGGTGCCGGCGAGGGTGGCGCATTGGAAGTTGCAGGTGCCGGAGGCGGAAGCACAATACCCTTCAATGCTGATCGCGCCGGAGCCTTGGAATGTGAGGGTGTTTCCATTCAAAGAAATCGGCCCGGTCAATCGCAACACACCTCCGACGGGAATCTTACTGCCGATTCCAGAAGCAGCACCCTCGCAGGAAATCGCTCCGGCGAAGGTGACGTTGGTGGAGTTCAACACATCCAGCGGGCTGTAGCCGCCGTATCCGGAAGACAAAAGGTGCAGGGTGTGCGAGGCGGTATAATTGACATTGCTCGTGAGCACAACCGATCCGCTGACCAGAGATTCGTTGTGGTTGCCGAGCGCACTGTTCGCGCCGACAAACAGCGTGCTGCTGTTAACGTAGATCGTGCCGGTAAGAGCGTTCGACGCGTTCAACCAAAGCGAGCCGTAGTCCAGCGTCAGATTGTGCATGCTGGCATCCAACTGGCCGTTCACGTAGATGGCTGGGCTCCAGCTTCGGCCCAGGAAAAAAACATTGGATTCACCGGGGCTGCTGGAAATCCTGCCATTGAGATACAAAGCGATGCCGCTAGAGCTGTAGTTGCCGAACTCCAATTCGGTTTCACCCTTGAGGTTCACGTTGATGTTCTGGGGCGTGGTCAAGGAGTCGCCGAGGATAATGCCGCCCCGCCCGGTGGAATTCGTGCAACCGAGATGCAGCGTGTTCCCAGCCGCCAGAGTGAGCGACGGGGTGGTGGGCATATCGAAGTAAAGCGACTGGCACCATTTGTCTGACGGCAGGGTGATGGTGGTGTTGGTCGTAGCTTGATTGAAGACAGCCGCGACGTTCGTCGAAGGCACGCCGTCTGGTCCCCAATTTGCGGTGTTCGTCCAGCTTCCGCTCGTGGATCCACCCCAGCCGGGTTTTTGGTATAATCGAACGTAATCCACGTCCATGCTGGTATTGGTCAGACCGGTGCCCGGGCCATGACTGGTTCCATACATCGTGCTGAAGATGAGTTTCTGCGGCCCCATGACCCCGGCGTTGTTCAGTCCCTGGGTGGAACTCGTGTATTCAACGCCATCCAGAAAGAAGTGGAGCGAGTTGTCCGTGCGCCATTCAAGCACGTTGGTGTGGTATTGCGTCCAGTCGTAAGCGGGCTTGGCGCCGTAAGCCAGCGTGGCCACATTGGGAGTGACGCAGTGATTCCAGATGTGCGAGGTCAACGTGTTGTCCGTGCTGTAGGGCCAGTGGCCTTCGTTGATGTCAATTTCGATGTCGTCAAACGATTTATTGGCGGCGGCGGTCGCGGTCCAGAAGGCGTTATTCAAGCCATTTGCCTGCGCCAGGCGATAACGGCTGACCCAAATACCGTATTTGTGGACAGTATTCTTGGTACTGATCCAACCAGTCAACCAGTTGGCGCCGTCGTAACCGATGTTGAAATGGGCGCTGCCGCCGGAGACGCTGACATTGGTGCGTCCACCGGGAACGGTATAGCCATCGCCCAATTGCCAGACGCTCGTGTCAATGGCCGAACCGTTGAACTCATCCCCGAACTTGAGCACCGCATACGGATTCGTTGCCCCGGTGACATCGGTATAGGCGGTGGTATTTCCACTGACCCGCACCGCGTCCACCGTCCCGCTCGACACCCCACCGATGCAGACGTTCCAGAGGTTGCTGCCGATATTATGCGTTGCCTCAGTCCACGCGGGCGGACCAAGCTGCGTCATATCCCCCAGCAACGTCAAGTTCGCCGGGTCCACCCACAATTGGACGACGGCGTTGCTGTTCGGTTGAACCGTGATATTGCCAAGCAGCAGGTGCGCCTGCCCGACAGCGAGATTATTGACGGAGGAGTTCACAAAGCTGGACCAGTTGCCGCTGGAAGTGCTCGCGCCATACGCGATGACCAGAGTGGTGCCGGAGAGGCCAAAGCTGTAAGTCGTCGAAGGAAAATAATTGTTGGTGTTGGCGGAATTGAAACCGAGGTAAGCTTGGGCCGCGCTGGTGGGAGCCAGCAACAACGCGCTGAACCAGACGCCGCCCGACGCCGGCGTGGCCAGCGTGCGCTGCGTGCCGCGATACGCCATGTAATCGGCATAGAACGAGCCGCTGACATTGCTCTGCACGAGGCCGTAGCCGCCGTTGGTGTAGGTGAGCGAGCTGGTGCCGTTCATCAGGACGTGCGTGGTGCTGGCGTCCGTGGCCCACGCGCCGGCCCAGCCCGTGCCGCCGTTGCAAACCAGGCTCTGCAGCGAGCCGCTCGGGTAATTGAAATCGTCCGCCGCAAACTGATTAGTCACCGCCGGCGTGGCGCTGACTTCGGCGCTATACGTACTTTCGCCGTTTGCATTCAGCGCGGTGACGACGTAGAAATACGTCTGACCATTGACCACGCCCGCGTCCGCGAAAGTTGTTCCTGCCTGATTGGTCACGACCGCATAACTCCCGCCGCTGATCAAACTGCGATAAACATTGTAGCTCGTCGCGGCTGCCACCGCGTTCCAGTTCAGCGTGACCCGCACGTTGCCGGCGGCGGCGCTCAAACCCGTCGGCGCAGGCGGCGGCACAGGCGGCGGCGTGAAAGGGTTGAGATTCGTCGTGCCCGTGACGGCGGTGTAAGCGTTCGTTTCATTGCCATTGCCGTCACTAAAACGGATGGCATCCACGTAGGTATAATACGCGCCCACGGTGATGTCGAAAAGATTAGTGCCGATGTCCAGCGCCACCTCCTGCCACTGTGGTGCGCCGAGATGCGTAAAGTCGGCCGGATCGGCCCAGATTTGCAGGGCGTCCTTTGCCCCGTAGGCCTGAAACGTAAGGCAGCCCAGAATCACATGCGTGGCGCCCGGCGTCAACCCGCTGTTCGTCGTCGCGATGAATTTTTGCGCACTGGTTTCCAGCACAACCAGGGTGTCGTTGGAGATGCCGATGTTGTAGCCGTCAGACGGTTGATAGGCATAGGGCGAATGCGAGGCATTGGTTCCGCTGCTGTTGAAACCGACAAACGCCTGCTCACTTGGGGTCTGTGGGTTCGCAACCACCACCGCCGAAAACCAGACGATGTTCGTCAACGGCGTCGAAGGAAAGCGCGTGGCGCCGCGATAGACGCCATTCAATGCGCCACAAAAGGAGAAGCTGTTGGAATTGGTCTGCACAATGGCATAACCGCCGTTGCTGTAGGTCAAATTGATGCCGCCGACCACCGAATAGCTAGTGCCACTGGCCAGCCAGCCGCCGGAAAAACCACTGCCACCATTGAGACCATTCAGGCTGGCCCAGGCGGTATTGTAATCAAAATCCTCGCTCAGCGTGGTGGCCCGGGATACCCCCGACCAGAAGAGCAAACCCGCCATGATGGGCAAAAGTCCTGCGGCGCATTTGGATTTCAGGTTTGGAAACCGACCGCTGGTTGGGATATTTGCTTGCATACTTGGAAATGGATTCAACTTAGTATTCTCAAAGGTCAGCAAAGCACCGCACGGCAAACAGCGCCGCCGGAACATTTGCGCCAGGGGCGACGAGGCGAAGTTCCAGCGCGTCGGTGGTCACGGGAGTTGCCAGCCGGATGACCTGTCGCGATTGATGGTTCTCGGCGATTTGAAAAATCAACCGCTCCGTGTCTGAACTGTTTGCGCCGTCGCCGTGGTGACGACCGGCCAGCACGGAAACCTTCGCCGGAATGCCCACGGTCACTTCCCGGACGCAGAACGGCATCACACGTTCGGGGTGGCCCATCAGCACCGACTCCATTGGGTGATCAAAATCACAGTCGAACGCAAGTTCGATGCGGGCGATGGTCTGCGGTTTGTTCCACGCGAGGCGCAGCACCGGCTGCTCGTGCGCAAAGTCGGCAACCCATGCATTCGGCTGGTTCGTCGGGCGGGCGAAACCATTCGTGAGATTTTGTGCGGAGAATACTTCCAGCGGCGGCTCAATTTTCACCGCCAGATTTTTCCCGGCGGGACGGCGCTGCGGAATCCAGAATTCAAAGCTGTCAATCCCGCAGCCGGGCGGCGGTTCTTGTCGCGGTGATTTCGCAACCGCGCGGTTGAACTTCTGCGTCACGGCGAGCACGCCGGTCACGCGCTGGTCGCTCACGTGAACAGCCACGTCGGGATTCGCCATGAGGCAGACGAAGGCGTAGCGCGGCGCGTCAATCGCGACATCAAACTTGAGCGGCAGTCTGATGCAGGCGCCGGCTTTCAATTGGATTTCCTGCGTGGCCAGCGTCACCTCGGGCGTGTGGTTACCCGGCTTGCCGCTCACGCGCAACTCGGTGCGCAGCGTGGTTGGCCCGGAGACGTCGAGGAGAAATTCCACCGCCGGCATTGTCCCCGGCTGCACCGGCAGCATCATAGCCCACGAGGCGTCCAGCGGCAGCGTCTCGCCGCTCGGGGAGAACTGCGACAGTTTCAATTCGCTGGTCGCGGAAATTTCCGCCGCGCGCGCCAAGTCGTTTTCGTCCTCGAGCGGCACGCCGGGGATGTATTGGCCGAGGCGCAGCAATTCGCGCTGCAATGCCTTCATTCGCGGTGCGGCGAGCAGGTCGCGCGGCTGGAGTTTGTTCTGGACGCAGATGGCCGCCGCCATGCCCACGGCCTGGCCGCCGTGCGCGCACGTGGCCATCACACGCGTCGAGCCAAACGCGATGTGCGACGCGCTGATGATGCGGCCCGCAAGGAACAGGTTCTTGATGTTCCGCGAATACATTGCCCGATAAGGAATCTGGTAAACACCTTTGGAATGCCATTGCTGGCAGCCCGGCTGCGCACTAAACACGCCATCACTGGGATGCAGATCAATCGCCCAGCCGCCAAAGGAGACGGCGTCGGCGTGGCGGCGTTGCTCCACCAAGTCTTGCTGCGTGATCATCACGTCACCCTCAAAGCGGCGACTCTCCCGCTTGCCGGGAATCGTGCCGACCCATTCCAGCGTGAGGGTCTCGGCTTCCGGAAACTGGCCGGAATTCTTGATGTGATTCCAAACACCGTAGGCGACCCTCCAGAGTTCCCACTTGATCTTCTCGCTGTCGTGAATGGTGTCGAGCGCGCCGCCCCATTCGAGCCACCAGAGCCAGCAGCCAGTGTCGTTGAACTTGATGTCGCGCCAGCGCGGTATCTTGGTAATGTCGCGCAACGCAAAACTCGGCGGGATGAATTTCACCGGCCGCCCCGTGTCCTTTGAGTAAAAATAAATCGTGTGGCCGAGCAGTTCGTGACTGGCTTGTTCCGGTGCGAACGGTTCGCCGAATTCCGAACGCGCCTCCGCGCCGATGCGAAACGCCGCGCCGGCGAGAAAGCCGACGATGCCATCGCCGCTCGCGTCCACGAACAGCGGAGCGGTGATCTCGTAGGCCGTGGAATTTTGGGAGCAGAAGGCGCGCACGGTTTTGATGGTGTCCGCATCGGATTTTTCCAGATCGTGAACCGCGGTGTTCAGCAGCAGCGTAATGTTCGGCTCGTTGACCACCATTTCCAAAATAATCGTGTCGAGGATGAGCGGGTTGCCCTCGGGATTACGATACAGGTTCTCCACCAGGAGTTCGTCAATCACGCCGCCCTCACGCGCCCAGCGGTTGTTGTTACCCATGTGCGAGGTCGCGCCGAGAATCCACAGGCGCACTTCACTGGAAGCATTGCCGCCCAGGACCGGACGATCTTGTACGAGCACCACCCGGCTGCCCGCCCGCGCTGCCGTGACGCCCGCGCAAACGCCGGCCAGGCCGCCGCCGATGACCGCGAGGTCGCACTCCAAGCGATCGACTCTCAGTTTACGAGCATTACAAGGAGAGGACTGGATCATAAATTGCCTTTCAGGTATGAATTACGCTGCGCCAGGCACGTGGTGGTGATGACGGCAAGGGTCGCAAGTGTGTGGCACTGTCTATTCATGTTTTAAGTATTTGTTCCCAACCTTAAGCATTTGCGGTTTTTCTGCGCAGCAAGGGCGAAAGGCACAGCCAGGCGCCGATATGCAGGAACGCCGCGATGATGAACCATTGATTGTAGGAGCCTTGTTTCAGGAAATTCGCCACCAATCCGTTCATTACGATTGCGCCGGCCGAACTGCCGGCCGCCACCAGGCCAAAAACTTTCCCAAGGGACGGCGCGGGGACGACGTCCACGACCAGCGCGCTGATGTTCGCGAGCCAGGCGAGATGCGCGAACACGATCACCGAGGCCAGCGCCAGCGCCATTTGCATCGTCGGCACGCGGGTCACGAGCAGCGATAGCGGCATGACCGCCACGCAACCCAGCATCGTGAACAGCCGCGCACGTTCCGCACCAAGGCCGCGCCGGATCAACCGGCCCGCAAACCATCCCCCGACGAGGCTGCCGATGCCTGCCGCGAGGAACATCACCCAGGTGATCTTCACCTGCGTCTGGGTTAACCCGCGCTGGCTCACGAGGTACTTGGGAAACCAATTCAGATAAAAAAACCAGACCGGGTCGGAAAGCATCCGACCCAATAACAAAAACCAAACTTCTTTGCGGCCGAGCGCTTCCAGCCACGTCCAAGCGGCCGCGCTGGCCAGGATGGAATTGGCACCCGTCCCGTCGGATTGAATCCAATTCCGCTCTGCTTCGCCCAGCAGCGGATGCGTCTTGAGCGGACGATAGAGCCACGACCACGGTATCACCCACAGAATGCCGAGAATCCCCGTCGTCCAAAAAACCGTGCGCCAGCCGGACACTCCGGCCAGGCCAACCACAAAAAGCGGCGCCAGTGTCATGCCCAGCGGCGTGCCGGCGGTGTAGATGCCCATCGCCAAACCGCGTTCACGGGCGGGAAACCATTCCTGCGCCGCTTTGGGCGATGCCGTCCAGTTGCCAGCCTCGCCCAAACCAAGCATGAACCAGCAGGCTCCCAGCATGAAAACCGAGTTGGCCCAACCGGTCAAAAAGCTGGCCAGCGACCACCAGGCGACAAACAGCGCCAAGCTGAACCGCGCGCCCAGTTTATCCACCATGAAGCCCGAGGCCAGCAGCGCGACGGTATAGGCAATCTGAAACGCGTTCTGGATTCGGGCATACGCCTGATCGTCGAAGCCGAGCTGCTGTTGTATGGTCGGAGCGAGGAGCGACAGCGAATTTCGATCCACATAATTGAGTACCGACGCGCCAAAAAGCAGAGCGACGATCCACCACCGCAGACCGCGCAATTTCACCCAACCTCCCCGGAAGGCGTCGGCCTGTTGCTATTCATCTGTTTCTTTCGTTTGTCCATATCCTTTCATCTCGCCAATATACGCGATCCTCGCGCGGGCAGCCAGACCGGCTCAACAGAATCATGACCGCTCAGCCAAGCTGGAGGTTCCCCCATCCATGCGCCAGCCGATAAAAGACAGTCCAGCCATCGGCAGTAAAACCGGCTGTCACGCCCCCCCCCCAGATGCCCGTGACAGCCGGCCGCCCAAAACTGCTACAGCCTTATTGCTTCACCCGATAGAACACGCTGCGATTGTTTGGATTAATCGTGATGGTGACCGGGCTGGAGCCGGGATAGTCAAACCAGTTTGTCCCCAGACCGGCGCTAAAACTGTTGGTTTGTGCCTGAAGGTTTCCGCCACCGGTCCAGGAGAATTGGAAATGACCGCCGCCCAGATTGGCGACATTCAAGGTTGGTGGTGCGGCGGATACGACCTGCAAGCTGCCCGGGCCGGTAATGTAGGGCGCCCCAGTGGTGCTATCGTACACTCCGTTCGGTTGACGCACGCCGCCCAGGATCAGTCCACTCACCGTATTCGGGCCGCCGAAGTCCAATTCCAGAATAGCGCCTCTGGCCACCGTGACGGTGGACGAGGCGGCCAGATTGGCCTGTCCCAGCCTCAGCGTGCCACCACTGACCGTGGTGTTGCCGGAATAATTATTGTTCGCCAGGTTAAAAACGGAGGTGCTGTCACCCCCGGCGGAGACCGAAGCCGAACCGGACACCGCGCCATAAATTGTTACGATTTGGCCGTTGGTGGACGGTCCAGTGGTGCCATTGTTGCCCATCGCGACGCTGCCCAACGCGAGGCTGGAGCCGGCGGTGTTGGTAATGTCGCCATAGATGTCGAGCTCCGCATAGCCGCCGCTGGTCTGCGAGAAGATATTCAAGATGCCATTGTTGGTGATGGGCCCGGTCAAGGTATTGACCTGTGCCACCGTTGCAGACTGGTCGTAGTTACGAATATAGCTGTTGCCCAAGAATACCAGTGGCTCCGCGATGAACGTCACTCCATAAGCCTGATTATACGGGTCAATAAAGAGCGTGGCATTGCTGATGGTGGTGATGCCAGCCACATCGCCCAGCGAGTCCGGGTTGCGAATGTCCATCTGTCCGTCCATCACCAGGATGTTTCCCGTGAAGGTATTTCCCAAAGTCCCGATGGAGTTCTTCCCGAAGCACAACGTCCCTGGACCGGTCTTAACCAAATTCCCCACCCCGGTCACCGCCCCAGCCCCGCGCAGCG